>Ga0172375_10009182_pt1 | contig 13081 bp, 10 predicted proteins | sample LakKiv1m_FD_114537 | JGI IMG/M metagenome (GOLD analysis project Ga0172375, IMG submission 114537) | Freshwater microbial communities from Kabuno Bay, South-Kivu, Congo - kab_092012_11.1m | ecosystem: Environmental > Aquatic > Freshwater > Lake | place: Democratic Republic of the Congo...
ATCAACGCCTTGACCATTCGCTTGCACAGGTCGTCTGCCGTCTTGATTTCCAGCAGATCGACGTAAAGCATCCGGTATCGCTTCAACTGCCGCACGGTCTCGTGCAAGAGGGATGTCTTGCCCATGCGGCGTTCGCCTTGGAGCACGACGTTTTGCCCTGACTTGATGAAGCCGGTCATTTGCCGCACAAGATCGGGCCTCGGACAGAAATCGTCGGCGCTGACCACGCGACCATATCTGAATGGATTCATAATGCCTCCGTTGTTGTGCCAATAGGTATAACACCACATAGCATACCGTCAACAGCCTTTTCAAAAGGGGCGGCAATCTCGACCCGCAATCCGCCGTCGTCCCGTGCGGCAAAGTCGCCGGGATCGTGGCAGGACAAGGCGGGCGCTGGCGTGTCACGCTTGTCCGCCGTAGTGTCGGCCTCGCAGAGGCCGGGACGAAGTCGGAAGCCGCCCAGCACACACAGTGGGGCGAGTTGCCGCCGGTGGTTGTACAGGCGCGAAGCGCCAAAACCTGCATTTGGCGGCGGTGATTCTGTCCGGCGGCGGCGGGTCCGGCTCGGGGGACGATCAGGAGACTGTGACCGGCGACAGCCCTTCGACGGGCTCAGGGCATTCGCCGCGCCCAGAGTTGGCTTGCCATGAGCAAGCCCGCGACAGCGGGCGCGTCGAATGGCGGAAGGGGAGGGATTCGAACCCCCGGTGCCTTGCGGCACTCCGGTTTTCAAGACCGGCGCTATCGGCCACTCAGCCACCCTTCCAGAATAAGAACGGCAGGAAGACTACAGTGCCTGCTCGTGGACTGCAATCCCGGATAGAAGCTATTCGATCCCCCTCGCGACAAGGTCGTCTTCTTCAAGTCCAAGATAATGGCCGAGTTCATGCAACAGCGTGTCGCGCAATTCCGCCCGGAACCGTTCAGGCTCATGATCGGCCTCGTCCCATATATTCCGCAGGAAAAGGTATATCCGGGGACCGACTGTTCCATCCGGGCCGGGCGCATCGGAGAACGCGTTTCCGATAAATAGCCCCATGGTGTCCTCTTCAACATCGGCGCAATCCAGGCTGTCCGACGGTTTGCGCAGGAGAATGACCGCCGGTTCACACGCCCGTTCCCGCAAAGGCTGCGGAATAGCCGACAATGCGGCCTCAACTTCTTTCACGGCTATGTCTCTCATTTCTCTGCAGTTCATAATTCCATATATAATAGCATTCCAGTTTCAGCATTACAACATGAGGTACCTGCAAAACCCTTCGTCGGTTAATTCACTCCTGAATTCCGGATACCTGAACAATGACCATGCACCTTAAACTGCGGTCGAGAACCGTCGAATCGGCGCCTCGCCGCCGCAAACACGCGACGAGGGCGTCGCGTCTACGTGGTCACGCGGTCCAACCCGCCTGAACAGCTACCCCAAAAACCACAAAGAATCCGACTTTGCGTTGCATCTTGTTACGCCGCAACTGCTTGCAAATAGGCTTCGAGCAATAAACAAACCGGTACTTGCAAAGCTATTGGCAGTTGACACATCCACAGACAAGCGTTTATATTTATGTGTTCTGTCCAAACGGTGTAGTACTGCAAGGAGTGGGTTGCTACCCACTCTTTTGCGTCTTGAGGCAGTCTTGCCCGGCATAGAAAACCGGGTTGTTTTTTTTAGAGAAGCGGAGCGGACACGATGAACAACGAGCTTGTTGCGGTTATGAATTATATGGAAAAGGAACGCGGGATCGATCGCGAAACTTTGTTTATCGCGCTTGAATCCGCCCTTCTGGCAGCCTCGCGCAAAAGCGTGGGCCCCGCAAAGGGACTTCGTATTGAAATCGACCGCAAGACCTGCGATATAAAAGCCATCGCAACCCTGACAGTTGTAGAAAAAGTCGCTGCGCCTCACGATGAAATCGCTCTGACCCATGCGCGGAAGCACAAGGCAGACGCGAAACTCGGCGACGAAATCGATGCCGAGGTTACTCCCAAGAATTTCGGGCGTATTGCCGCGCAAACAGCCAAGCAGGCAATAATGTTCAAAATCAAACAAGCGGAGAAAGACAGGATTTTCGAGGAGTTCAAGGATCGATCGGGCGACATTGTGACCGGCACCATTCGCCGTTTCGACAAAAACGACATCATAGTGGATGTCGGACGCGCCGAGGCTGTCATTGCCTCCAAGGAAAGGGTACCGACCGAAGAATACCAGGTCGGCGACAGGATACGGGCTTACGTGCTCGGAGTGGAAACCACCCAGGGGGGAACATCGATCAATCTTTCCCGGAGCCACCCGAATTTTGTTCGCCGGCTTTTCGATCTGGAAATCGCGGAAATCTCTGATGGAACCGTTGAGATCAAGGGCATAGCCCGAGAAGCAGGTTTCAGGACAAAAGTTGCGGTCTTTTCTCACGACGAAAAGGTCGATTGCGTGGGCGCGTGCGTCGGCATGCGCGGCATACGGGTGAAAAACATTGTCCGTGAGCTTTCCGGCGAGAAGATAGACATTGTCCGCTGGAGCGACGACATCAGAACCTACGTCGCCAACGCGCTTTCGCCTGCCAGGTTATTGAAAGTTACGGTTGATCCCGATCAGCCGAAAGTGGTGCATGTCACCACCGACGCAGAGCAGCTTTCGCTTGCCATAGGAAAGCGCGGCCAGAACGTGCGGCTCACAGCCAAGCTCATAGGCTGGAAGATTGACATCCAGAAGGATGAGAGCCAGGTATCATTTGACGAGAAAGTGGCGCGCGCGGTGGAAATTCTTGCATCCATTGACGGCATCGCCAAAGAACATGCCGAAAAGCTTGTACAATCGGGATTCCTCACAATCGAGGGCATACTTGCGGCTGAACCGGCGGACCTTGAGTCAATTGAAGGATTCGACAAGAACGTGGTCAAGGCAATCATAGATGCAGTAGCCCGGCAACAGGGCGATACGGACGACAACAAATGAGAGTGCACGAACTCGCAAAACAGCACAACCTGACCAGCAAGGAAATACTGGACAAACTGCATAGTCTCGGATCAGACGCTCACAATCATATGAGCGCGATCAGCGCCGACTTTGTAGAGAAACTGCGCGTTTCAATTGAAGGCGGAACAAGCGCGACGGCCCCGGCCACCCCTCCCCCTTCTCCGAACCCGGCAAAAAAGGAAACTGCAAAAGCGCCGGAACAGAAACCTGCCGCACCCCCGCCTTCTCCCGCGGCAGCCGACAAGCTGCTTGTGCTCAAGGGCTCATCGATTGTCGTCAAGGAACTCGCCGAAAAAATCGGATTGCGGCCCAACCTGCTTATCGCAGAACTGATGGGCATGAATGTCTTCGCCTCCATAAGCGACAAGCTGGACATTCAAATGGCCAGAAAGCTGGGAGAGAAGCACGGGTTCACGATAGATATCGAAAAACGGAGCGCCGAGCACAAGCCGGTTCCTGTAAAGCCGTGGGAGGAAAATACCGAGGACACTGCAAAGCCGGACGACATACAGGCTCGGCCTCCTATTGTGACCTTCATGGGGCATGTAGACCACGGCAAAACATCGCTCCTTGACCGCATACGGAATGCCATGGTCGCAAAGGGCGAAGCAGGCGGCATCACTCAGCACATCGGCGCATATATGGTTGAGTCCGGAGGCCGTAAAATTACTTTCCTGGACACCCCGGGCCACGAAGCGTTCACCGCTATGCGCGCCCGCGGAGCGCACCTTACCGATATCGCAGTGATAATCGTGGCGGCGGACGACGGCATAATGCCCCAAACCCGCGAGGCCATTCAGCACGCGCAGGCGGCCAAGGCCGCGATCATGATAGCCATCAATAAGATCGACCTGCCGACGGCGCGGGTGGAGAGGGTCAAGCAACAGCTTCAACTGCTCAATCTCGCGCCCGAGGAATGGGGCGGACAAACCGTGTGCTGCGAAGTCAGCGCGCAAACCGGCAAGGGAATCGATCATCTCCTTGAGATGATTCTGCTGCAGGCAGATATCCTGGAACTCAAGGCCAGCAGGAATAAGCGCGCCCACGGATACATTGTCGAAGCCCAGCTCGAATCGGGCATGGGCCCGACAGCTACGCTACTGGTCAAGGATGGCACGTTGCATCTCGGCGATGCCGTTCTTTGCGGCCAGTATTGGGGCCGGGTCAAGGCTCTCATCAACGACCGCGGTGTCCGTATTAAATCGGCGGATCCGTCCACCCCCGTTAAATGTCTCGGACTGAGCGGGGTACCGGAAGCGGGCGCGGAGTTCAAGGTCTGCACACATGACAGGCTTGCCCGCGAACTGGCGGAAAAGACACAGGAAGACATTCGGCTGAGCCAGGTGGTCCCGCAGAAGAAAATCAGCCTGGATAATCTTTTTGAACAGATCGATTCGGCGAAAAAACTTGAAGTCGGCGTGATTCTCAAAGCGGACGTACAGGGTTCGCTGGAAGCAATTAAACACGCGCTCGACGGAATCAAGAGCGAAAAAGTCTCCCTTGATGTCATGCTCAGCGGCGTAGGCAATATCACAGTAAACGATGTGCTCCTGGCGAGCGCTTCCAAGGCCATTATTGTGGGCTTCAATGTCGCGAAGGAAAACAGCGTAAACGCCGCGGCAAAGAAGGAAGGCGTGGAAATCAGGCTGCACGCTATCATATACGATCTTGTCGAGGAGATCAGGCAGGCCATGACCGGAATGCTTGCGCCCCAGATCAAGGAACATGTCACAGGACACGCCAGGGTGCTTGAAGTCTTCCCGATCAGCAAGGTTGGAACCGTGGCAGGATGCATGGTGACCGCCGGCAAGATATCGTCGAGGTCCCGTGCCAGGATAAAACGTTCGAGCGGGGTGATATTCGAGGGATCCATCGCAAGCCTCAAGCGTTTCCAGAACGATGCGGGCGAAGTCAAGGAAGGTCAGGAATGCGGCATCAGGATCGATAATTTCAACGCTTTTGAAAAAGGCGACGTCATGGAATTCTATGATGTGACAAAGGTGGCTCAGGCTCTTTGATGCTTTTCAAATGTTACCGGCATTCCGCATAAAACCGTCATGAGCACAAGACGCATTACCAGAGTAAACGAATTGCTGCGCCGGGAAATAGGTGTGGCTCTTTACCGGGTCATGAACGAATCCAGTTTCGATGCGTCGGCAGTCACGGTGACACATGTGTTCGTCGGCAGCGATTTGAGGAATGCGACCGTGCTCGTTTCAATCCGGGGCGGGAGTAAGCAGCAGAAAACCATGCTGGGGCTGCTTGCCAGGTATCGCGGCGACATTCAGAGCCACATCGGACGCACAGTCATACTCAAGTACACGCCAAGATTGACGTTCAGACTGGACACCTCGCTCGCCGAGGGCGACCGGGTTCTGGATATCCTCAGAACAATAGACAACGAAGAGGAGCACGCTTGCCCGAATGAATGAGAACTCTTACAGAGTCGCCAGGCCAATGGGATTATACGATGGAGTGCTGCTGGTGGACAAACCGGCCGGCCCCACTTCACACGATATCGTGGACATGATCAGGCGCCGGTACCGCTTCGACAAGGTCGGTCACGGCGGAACCCTCGATCCGGCGGCCACCGGCCTGCTGGTCGTTCTGATCGAACGCGGCACCAGGCTGTCAAACCTGTTCCTGACATCAGACAAGACATACGAAGGGGCCATGCGCCTTGGAATCTCCACCGATACCCAGGATGCACAGGGAAAGGTGATCCGGGAAGCCGATGCGAGCCATGTCACGCGCGAAGCGCTGGAACAAACCATAAAATTGTTCACTGGCGACCTGATGCAGGCGCCGCCCATGGTGTCAGCGGCCAAGAAAGACGGCGTTCCGCTCTACAAGCTGGCACGAAAAGGGAAAACCGTGGATCGCAAGGAAAAGCTGATTCACGTGTACGGGTTTGAACTCAACGGGTTCGAGCCGCCGCTCGCCAGTTTTACGCTCAAATGTTCCAAGGGAACCTACGTGCGAACACTGTGCGCGGATGTCGGAGACAAACTCGGATGCGGCGCCAGACTTGAACACCTGCGCAGAACCCGGTCCGGCCGCATGAACGTGGATCAGGCGATTCCGGCGGACAAGCTGATGGAGACTCCAAAGGACCAACTCCTGCCGCTTATCATTCCTTTGCAAACAATATTGATTGAATTGACACAGAATAAGCCGATAGGAAAACTTTAACGGCCGATCCCGCAAACACCCCGAAGGGGTTTTACAGGATTTCCGGCTTGTCTCCCGCGGCTTGATGGCCTGTTGTTGACTCAATATGCCACTTACAATGAAAATAATCTCCGCCCCGGAGATGATGCGGAAAGAATCGGCGCCCATCTGCATGGCCGCCGGATTCTTTGACGGTGTACACCGCGGCCATATAAGGATACTCAACCAGGCCGCAAGTCTTGCGGGCCGTCTTCACGGCAAGGCATGGGCCTTGACCTTCGACAGTCATCCGCTGAACACACTGAAGCCTTCCCGTTCCCCTGAAATGCTTACGTCACTGCCCCACAAGCTCCGTCTTTTGAAACAAGCCGGCATGGATGGCTGCCTAGTGTTGCGTTTCAACCGGCGCCTGGCCAATATGGATCCCCTTGCATTCCTTGGTTTCCTCTTCGATTCCGTGCCGACACTGCGGCATATTGTCGTGGGACACGACTGGAGATTCGGAAAAAGCGGAGCCGGCGATGCGGTCATGCTGAAACGCGAAGCCGCAAAACGCGGGATACGCGTCAGAGTGGTCAGGCATCTGGAGAAAAACGGCAAATCCATATCCAGCACCCGAATACGGGAATGCGTTATGCACGGCCGCCTTGACGAAGCTGCGGCCATGCTCGGAAGACCGTTCAGCATACGCGGAACCGTGGAGCGCGGCCGGCGCATCGGCCGCAAGCTCGGTTTCCCGACAGCAAATCTTGACCCGCACAACGAAGCGCGGCCGCCCAATGGCGTCTACGCCGCCAAAGCCGATGTCGGAAAACACCGGCTACTGCCCGGCGTGGTAAATATCGGCACCAACCCAACCTTCACAAGGCGCAACCCGGCCAGGATCGAATTGCACATTCCAGGCTACAACGGAAACCTCTACGGCCGAGAAATAGAAGTCTTCTTCCTGCGCAAACTGCGCAACGAACGGAGATTTACTTCGCCTGCCGCCCTCGCCCGCCGCATCGCAGTCGATATCAGGATGGCGTTGGCGGTCGACGAATAAAATAAAATATTCCCGTTCTTTTCTTTACAATCGCCGGATCGTTGTGTATGTTTCACGTCCATCTAATGAAATGAAAGGATAAACAAGCAAACGCGGTATAAGAAGACAGGTTGCGGAATATTATGAACTCGGCTACGAAGGCCAAGATCAAGAAGGAATATCAAATCCACGAGCAGGACACGGGATCCACAGAGGTCCAGGTCGCGCTTCTTTCTAATCGTATTGAGGAGCTCGGTGAGCATCTCAAGACGCACAAAAAGGATCACAGTTCTCGCTATGGTCTGATCAAGATGGTCAGCGCACGGCGCAGACTCCTTGATTATATGCGCAGAAAGAACGAAGCGCAGTACAAGGATTTGATCAAGCGTCTCAAGTTGCGCCGTTGATCAGCCGGATACCACGGCTTTTTCATGTATATCCCGCATGGTTGATAGAAACCTTTCTGTCTATCCGTGCCGCAAAAGGGAAAAAACATGAATAAAGCAGTATCGGTTACGGTTGACGTCGGCGGCAAATCCATCACCATTGAATCAGGCCTCCTGGCCCTTCAAGCAGCAGGTTCCACCACAGTTCGGCTTGGTGAGACCGTGGTATTTTCAGCGGTAACAGCAGGAAGCAAACCAAAGGAGGGCATGGATCATTTCCCTCTCCAGGTAGAGTATCGCGAAAAGTACTATGCCGCGGGCAGGTTCCCGGGCGGCTTCATGAAACGCGAATCAAGGCCTTCCGAAAAGGAAATACTCACCACGCGTCTCACAGACCGGCCCATCCGGCCGCTGTTCCCGGAAACATACAGGAACGAAGTCCAGGTCAACAACATGCTTTTATCGTATGACGATGCCAACGACTCGGACATTCTCAGCATCACGGCGGCCAGCGCCGCACTGGTTATCTCTGAACTCCCGTTTCTCGGGCCCATCGCGGCGGTGCGAGTCGGCCGGGTCAACGGCAGCATCGTGATCAATCCCACCCATGAAGAACGGGCACAGAGCGATTTCAATCTGGTTTTCGCTTCAACCCGGCAGCATCTGCTTATGATAGAAGGCTCGGCGCATGAAGTGTCCGAGGCCGATCTTGTGGCGGCCATGAAAACCGCACACAAGGAAACCATCAAACTCATAGACGCCCAGATCGAGTTGCGGAAGAAACTCGGCCTCCCGGACAAGATAGTCGCCGACACCCCGCGCGACACCACTATGCTCAATGCGGCAAGGACAGCCGGAGGCACAGATCTCTCGGAAGCGGTGCTGACTCATGGAAAGCTCGACCGCCATCAGAAGGTTGACGCAGCCATGGAGAAGATCAAGGCTGCGCTGCTCGCCAAATTCCCGGAAATGACCGACGAGCAGTTTGCCGATACGTTCGACCAGCTCAAAATCGAGGTTGTCCGAGACAACGTCCTGAGCCGCGGCAAGAGGATGGACGGACGCGGTTATGAGGATATCCGTCCGCTTGTGGCGCAGGTCGGCCTGCTGCCGCGCACGCACGGATCCTCCCTGTTCTCGCGCGGAGAAACCCAGGCGCTGGCATCGGTCACCCTCGGCGCCAAAGGCGATGCACAACAGCTCGACGCAATAGCCGGCGGCCCGGACGAGAAATCCTTCATGCTGCATTATAACTTCCCGCCTTATTCGGTTGGTGAAGTCGGCAGGCTCGGAGCGACCGGTCGCCGTGAAATAGGCCACGGAAATCTCGCGGAAAGATCGCTCAAGCAAATGATGCCCGCTGATTATCCTTACACTGTCAGGGTTGTCTCCGACATCATGGGATCCAACGGATCGAGCTCCATGGCAAGCGTATGCGCCGGATGCCTGGCGCTGCTGGATGCCGGCGTACCGATGCGGAAGCCGGTTGCCGGCATCTCGATCGGCCTCTTCACGGGCAATAACAAGGCGATCCTGGTCACCGATATTATCGGGGACGAGGATCACTGCGGAGACATGGATTTCAAGGTTTCAGGCACCCGCGACGGCGTTACCGGATTCCAGGTGGACCTCAAACTGCGCGGTCTGGAATGGAGTCTGGTGGAAGGCGCTTTTGAAAAAGCCCGCACTGCCCGGCTCAAAATACTGGATTTCATGAGCACGGTAATTCCCGCACCAAGGGATACGGTGTCGAAATATGCGCCGCGCATCCAGGTAATAATGATTGACCCCGAGAAGATCGGCGACCTGATCGGGCCCGGCGGCAAGAACATAAGGCGCATCACGGAATTGACCGGCACTCAGATTGACATTGACGACAGCGGCAAGGTGAGCATCTTCGCCAAATCCGCACAGACAATGGAACTGGCGGTGAAGGAAGTCAATGCCGTGACCGCGGAAATTGTCGAGGGCGAAATCTATGACGGCAAGGTTGTCAAAATCATGCCGTTCGGCGCATTTGTGCAAGTGCTGCCCGGCCAGGACGGCCTGGTCCACATCAGCGAACTGGCAGATTTCCGCGTCAACACTGTTGAAGACGTTTGCAAGGTCGGCGATCAGATGTGGGTGAAATGCATCGGCGTGGACGATCGAGGAAGAGTTCGCCTGAGCCGCAAGGAAGCGATGAAGCAGAAGCAGGCGAAATAGCCAATTGCTTCAGGAACGCGCCGGGAATGATCCGGCGCATTATGCGGCCGGTTCTTCCACACAATGGAAGGCCGGCCGTTTTTCTTCAGGAGATCAGTTATGCCTGAGCGGGAAACCTTTGGGAGCCGCCTCCGCCTGCAGGCGGCGCAGTTCAGGGCAATAACCAGCCTGACCCTCGTTGAAATCATAAGACAGCCGCTCTGTCTTCTTCTCACGGCATCGGCAGTATTCCTCATGGGACTTGCCTCTCTCCAGGCATATCAGTTCGGAGAGGATGGCAGGATTGCGCGCGACAGCGCCCTGGCAATTCATTTCGTATTCGGCATGCTGGTCGGATGCTATGCTGCCCATATAGCGCTCGGCGGTGAAATGAAAAGCGGCGCATGTTCCGTCGTGCTCAGCAAGCCGGTCAGCCGCGACTTGTTTTTCATGGCTAAATTTGCCGCGGTCGCCGCCATGGTGCTGATCTTCTCGGCATGTTCCATACCGGCCGTCCTTCTCTGCGAAAAAGCCGCGCCAAAATTGTACCACATAGACTGGACCGCAGCCGGATGCCTTCTTGTGTCGCCGGTAGCCGCAATGGCTTGTGCCGGTATCCTGAACGCGTGGAAAGGCCGGCCGTTTGCCTCTACCGCGTTCTGGATTATCCTGGCACTGGTCGCCGGATCGCTTGCCGTTTCCGCAGCGCTCTACGATCCGGCTTCCGCGAAGCGATTGATAGACGGCCGGCTGTTTGTCTCGAAAAACGCGTTCCAGTGGCGCCTTGTCCCCGTAGCGCTGCTGGCAACCCTGGCAATCATGGTGCTGGCGGCAGCCGCGCTGACATTGACCACGCGGTTCGGCGCGCCCCCGGTGCTGGCGCTCTGTATCCTGCTATTGTTCGGAGGACTCCTGTCAGAGTACTTTTTCATGAACTCACGGGGCGGAGTATCGGTCGCATTCAGACTTATCCCTAATTGGCAGAATTTCTGGATGAACGACGCGCTGTCGGCCGGCGGCAGGGTGCCGTGGCGGTATGTGTGCGCCGCCGCTTTTCAGGCTTTTTTGTTCATCGCCGCCGCACTGGCCGCAGGTGTATATTTATTCAGGAACACAGATGTAAGCCGTGGAGATTGACGTGAACAATAATGAATCAGACACCACTGCCCGCAAATCCGATCAGGCCGTAACCGCTGCCGGACTTGTGAAGATATATTTGGATTTCTGGAGAAGGCCCAAAGTGCGCGCTCTGGACGGTATCGACCTTTCCGTGAAACGCGGCGAAGTGTTCGGCCTCCTGGGGCCAAACGGCTCCGGCAAAAGCACGGCCATAAAACTCATGCTCGGCCTTCTCCGCCCTTCTTCCGGCTCCATCAGTGTGCTCGGAAGACTTCCGGACGATGTGGCCGTAAAAACAAATATCGGTTACATGCCGGAAGAATCGTATCTCTATAAATATCTCTCGGCAGGTGAAACCCTGGATTTCTACGGCAGGCTGTTCGGATTGGGTGATACGGAACGACGCGAACGGGTCCGGCAATTGCTGGACATGATGGAACTCGGCCGGGCCGGATCGCGCAGGGTCGGGGAATTCTCGAAAGGCATGGCCAGACGGGTCGGCCTCGGCCAGGCGTTGATAAACGATCCTGATCTGGTAATTCTCGATGAGCCGACTTCCGGACTCGACCCTGTGGCGTGCCGGCAGGTCAAGGATTTGATACTTGCACTGGCGCACAGGGGCAAAACCGTGATACTGGCATCGCATCTCCTGGCGGATGTGGAAGATATCTGCGACCGCGTGGCAATCCTGTATAACGGCCGTATCCGCGCCCAGGGCAACATGTCCGAACTGCTCGCCAGGCAGGATGAAGTTCGTATCACCATGAAAGCGATCCCCCCCGCCAAGCTTGAACGGATAATCGCCGCTATAAGCGGAGAAACAGGAAAGGCTCCATCTGTCGATCAACCGGCCCAGTCACTGGAGGAATTCTTCGTGGAACTCGTCGCCCGCGCACGGCGGGAGGATGCCGTCACGTCTTATGGCGGCGGAATAGCCCCTTATCTGGCCGGCACGGCAGGAAACAGGGTAACTGGTACACATCCATGAAGATCATATGGGCCATGGCAATGCTGACCCTTCGCGGCGCTGTGCGATCGTCAATGTTCGCCTCAACGCTCTTGCTCGCCATTATCGCGGCTGTGGCCATCCCGCTCGCGGTCAAGGGCGATGGCTCCGCATTCGGAAACGCCAGAATAGCCGTTGAATACTCCCTGAAAACCATCTTGTTCACGCTCGGTTCGGCCATGATATGGATGTCTGTCCGATTCGGCGCATCGGACGTTGAAAACCGGCAGGCTCATCTGCTTGCAACAAAACCCGTCGGCGGCTTCGAAATCTGGATCGGCAGGTGGACTGGACTGCTGATTATGAACGCATTCTTACTTGCCACGACCGGAGCAACGGTCTTTGCCGTCATATCGTGGGAAACGAGCGACTCAATGCTGCCTGCAAAAGAACGTCTCCTGCTCCGGAAAGAGGTGCTCGTCGCAAGATCCGTTGTGTCTCCGGACAGGCCGGCCACACCGCCGACAGTGGACGATCTTGCGCAAAAAACACTGCGTCCCGGCGAATCACGTTCATGGCTTTTTACGCTGGGCCCGGAGGCGGACGGCAAACCGGTCAGCATCGGATACAGGCTGACCTCTCCGCGCCAGCTTGATCTCAAACCAGTGGCAGTGAAGTGGTTCGCCGGACCGCCGGGCAAGGCGGAAACCGCGCTTTTTGAAGGCAATATCACCGCCGGGACCCGAAGCTCCTTCACCCTGCCGACTGGAATCGCCGGCGCAGGCCGGTTTGAAATCAAATTCGTCAATGCCCAGACAGATCCGCCTGCCGATGTTTCGTTCGGCGCAAGGGACGGAGCAGTTACCTATGTCACCGAAGGCGGATTCGGCCTGAATATGTTCAAGGCCATGCTGATCATGTTCTTCATGCTCGCCGCGCTGGCTGCACTGGGATTGACCGCCGGGCTCCTTCTGTCTACTCCTGTCGCGCTGTTCGCCTCATGCGCCGTGGTGATAGTCTTAATGTCCGGTTCGTTTATACAAACGGCTGCCGCCGACACGGAAATGACGATTTACCGGACAGTTCGCTCGATATCTTCGTTTGACTCGCTGATGAAGAATAATTTTATGCTGCTGAACACGATTGTCTCCCCTATTAAGAAGTTTGACAGCATTTCATACCTTCCCCGCGGCCGGATGATTCCGTGGTCGTCCGTTACCGGGGCGTTCGGCGTTTTCGTGATCTTGCACGGTGGAATATTGTGCCTGATGGGCGGCGGC
>Ga0172375_10009187_pt1 | contig 13079 bp, 9 predicted proteins | sample LakKiv1m_FD_114537 | JGI IMG/M metagenome (GOLD analysis project Ga0172375, IMG submission 114537) | Freshwater microbial communities from Kabuno Bay, South-Kivu, Congo - kab_092012_11.1m | ecosystem: Environmental > Aquatic > Freshwater > Lake | place: Democratic Republic of the Congo...
ATTTAACATTTTTAATATTCCAGGATTCATCTGGTAAAAATGTGTATTCCTTTGCATAAACCACACCCTGTTCGATGGTTCCAGTTGGGGAAATGAGTTCACCATACGTTGTATTGACGGAAGTGCGCAATACATTGCGATGCATGTAATTAAAAAGCGTATCGGGTCCAATTTCGGGGTTGTTGTTCAATTGGGGAGCCTGAATACTGTCTTCCACAACAAAAATCACCAGTTTAAAAATACCTTCTGTTGCATCAGCAAATGCAGTTTCAGACCTAATCGTTAGCTTCCCAGAAACAGGAAAATAGGCTGTTTTTAATTTCATTGTTGCCTGACTGGGTTTTTCAAACTCACTTCCAACGGCCTGTTCCCAAATAAATGAAGGCAGAGGAACAAAGCCGCTGAATTCCTGCCGGTTGATCATACCGATAGGAACACCCAGCGCTGAAAGGTTAAAGTCGTTGTAAAGATCGGTGCCGGTTGCACAGCGAAAATCCCTGTAAAAATCAGTTCCTGCAGCGGGTTCGGCTAACTGACCCACATGCACTGCATAAATGATCAGTTTGCGATCGTATTGTTCAGCCATATCGTGTGCTAAAAAAGCGGCTTCAGGACAGTTTACACAACGATGTCCTGTGAAATCTTCTAATAAAACCTGCTTTTCGGTCACAATCACCGAATCAAGAAAAAACAGTGTATCGTTGGGATTGTCAGGAAAGTTTGATTCATTAATCAAAACCAGTGGCTGATCAATTTTATCACAGGCAAACCAGAACATCGAAGTGAAAACAATGATGGCAAATATGATTAAAAATTTGTATTTCATAGCTTTAAATTTTAGAATGAACTGGTAATGGTTAGAGTTAAACCTGTTGAGGCAGGAACATACCGGCAAACGCCTCCAACACAAAGCAATCCGTCGCGTTGTCTGCCGTACCGTAATGAAATCCTGTTCGATTCCTGATTGAATCCAAACGTAAAATTGTAATAATGCACCTGTTTATCATCGTTTGGATTGCCATAATTGAACTCATCCTGCACACCAAAAAACCATTTGGGCGAAATGTTGTATTCAAGCATTGCAGCAGCCCAATTACCGTCGTCTTCCTCTGTCCAAAGTCCCTGCAATTCCATTCTAAGCGAATTTTTTGCATCCAGTTTATAGGTGAGGTCCAGCACCCCGATTTTTGCTTTTACAATATGCTTATCATCAAATATTTCGTCTTCAATCACATGCTGATTGTATTCCTGGCTGTAGAAAGCAGCTTTGAATTTGAAAGAGCTGTTGATTTTTTTCTCCAACAGGATGTTGATATCCTGAAAAAAGGTAAGGTTGCCGATGGAGAAGAAACTGGTTTCGTAACCATCCGTACCAGCCTGTGTTCCAGTGATTGATGAAATAATGGTATCTTTTTCGATGGATTTGGCCAATGAATAATTTACGGATAATGTGGTTCCATATTTCCCGCCAAGGGCAGTGTTTTTGGGAATGGTGTAAATAACCTGTCCCTGCAACCCGAACTCACCATTGGGCTGGGTAGCGTAAGGATACAATGTTGCCAGGCTGTACTGGTGTTCTTTTGAAATGGCCGGGAGGTAATTGATGTCAAGCATTGGCGGGTTTCCCGATTCGCTGAATTTTGATTTGTAACTCATGTTGTCGATCCACTTGCTGGCCAGGAAAATCCCCAATCCTTTCTGTGAATAAGACAAAGTAGTGTAAATAGCCTGCCCTTTCTTATAAATGTAGCTGTTTGTTGCATTTGGATCGTTACCCTTTTCAGCATATTCAACGTAGAAATTGAAGCCTCCGCGGGCTATGTTCGCCCTGGCGGCCCATGAGCCAACGTTGTAAGGTAAATCTAACCTGTAAACCTTGTGGTTAGTCCAGTTTATGGTGTCACCGAGTTCGGTCACTTCAATGTATGAACTGTCTTTTGTGTAGGTAATTTCGGGCACTTTTTCGTATTTGCTTACAAAACTTCCTCCCAGTTCGATTTTGGTTTTTGAATCTGTCATTGATCCGAACATTTCGTTGAGGAAGAAATTACCATCGAGGCCGCGAACGATCCCGCGGTTGCTGTTTTCGTAGGGTTCCCAAAAATAACGTTGAACTCCCACAAGTCCTTTCAACATGACCCCTTTGTAGGGCGAAAAATGGGCATTAAAGCCATAAATATTGTTGTCGTAACCAAGTGTCCATTCTTCCCAACTGCGGAGAATCAGCCCGCTGCCGAATTGTTCGTAAAAATGGCCGGCTGTCATTTCCAGGGTACCGGTTTTGTATTTGGTAAACCAGTAAGGTACGCCGATGCCTTCAAAACGGGTGTCGAATCCCAGCATCGGATTCAGAAAACCTTCAAAACGCGCTCCAGCCGAGAAATTACCATTGGTGTAAATTAAATTGGCAAATCCGTTCATCCCGAATTTTTTATAATTCAGGGTCGAATCGGTTATTCCAAGTTTATCGTCTTCGCTGTAGTATTGAGCATCAATCTGGGTATTTCCTGTAACTTTTCCTTCACTTAAAAAATCCTGGGAAAACAAAACAGGTGCTTTTAGTAGTAATCCGAAAATTACCACTGCTTGTAAAATCCTGATTTTATGTATCATGATGGGTTAAAATTAGTAACTGGCGATTACTTTATTGCCTCTCCCTTCAATACCTTCTTAACAATCTGAATGTATTGGGCTTCATCACCATCCAAATAGCCAACATGCTGCCACACGATATCGCCATTTCCATTTAAAATAAAAGTATGTGGTGGAACATTTACGTTCATGGCTCTTTTAAAATCACCGTTCGGGTCAAGCAACACCTCAAAATCCCAACCTTTTCCATTTACCAAAGGTAAAACTTGCTTGCTGGAACGGGCATTGTCGATGGAGACAGAATACATTTTCACACCGGTTTCTTTCACCCAATCGCTGTAAAGTTCATTAATTGCATCATGTTCCTTTATACAAGGTTTGCACCAGGTAGCCCAAAAGGTGATGATTACAGGCTTTCCGCCATTTTTTATGTCCTTTGTGCTAAAAGGCGCTCCATTGATATTTTGAATATCAACTGCAGGAAGTTTAAATAGTGCTTTGCTATCGGTCTGAGCAAAAATTGATACTGCAAAAAATATTGCAATAGCTAATCCAATTAGTTTTTTCATAGTTACGTATTTGTAGATTTGAATAAAATGACGGGCAAAATTAGAATTTTATTTTCACCAGAAATTATAGCAGGTAAGTTTCGAGTAATTTTGAATCAGTATGAGGTAGAAGCTGAATTTGCTTCAATTCGTTGGGAATGAGCATACATTCACCCATTTTTAAAGCTACTGTTCCTTCATCATACTTAACGTTGAGGCTTCCTTCCACACACACATAAATTACAAAAGAATCCAATTCTTCGTAATTCTTCATTAATGGTTTGTTGAAGTGAATGATGTTGGTAGTAAAATGCATCTGATTGACGACTTCAACCGTTTCGTTTTTCAGGTGGGCATACTCGCTTCTGTAGGTTTCATAAACGTTGTAATCAATGGCTTCGAGGGCTTCTTCGGTGTGCAAATCGCGTGACCTGCCCTTGCTGTCAACCCTGTCCCAGTCGTAAATCCGGTAGGTGGTATCGGAGGTTTGCTGAATTTCGGCCAATAAAATCCCTGGTCCCAAAGCATGAACCCTGCCTGCCGGCATGTAAAATACATCTCCGGCTGTTACCTTTTCAAAATTCAGGATTTCGGGTAGTTTTTTATTTTTCAAATGGTCGAGATACTCCTTCTGATTGACTTTTTTGTTAAAACCACTGATGAGTTCCGAACCTTCGTCGGCACTCATAATGTACCACATTTCGGTTTTTCCATTGCCAAGACCGCGCTTTTGAGCAAGCTCATCATCGGGGTGAACCTGGATTGAAAGGTATTCGTTGGCATCTATAAACTTCACAAGGATGGGAAATTCGTCGCCATATTGCTCATAAACCTTACTTCCAACCAGGTCGTCCATGTAAATTTCGACCAACTCGTCCAACTGATTGCCTGCCAAAAAGCCATTGACAACCTCAGTTTCATTGTTTTCAACTCCCGACAGCACCCAAGCTTCGCCACAATTGGGCAAATCACCGAAGTCCATCCCAAGTACTGTGTTAATTTTTCTACCACCCCATATTTTTTCTTTGAACAAAGGCTGAAACTTGAAAGGATAAAGTGTATTCATAATTACATTTTAATAATTTTACATACCAATAATTTCAAACCAAAAAGTTTTCGAAAGTATGAATTTTCCTCACGATCTACTTGAGCAAGAAATTTCTTTTCGCAAAGATTTACACCAAATGCCAGAACTTTCGGGAAGGGAATACAAAACCACTGCCAAAATTAAGGAGTTTATCAGCCTGAACCAGCCCGATAATATTATCACCTTTCCGGGAATAAACGGGTTAGCTGCAGTTTTTAATAGCGCCGAAAATGGGAAGACTGTTCTTTTAAGGGCAGATATTGATGCAATGCCGATGGCAGAAACCAACACTTTTTCATACAAGTCCATCCAATGTGGAATCAGCCACAAATGTGGTCACGACGGGCATACGGCCATCCTTGCAGGATTATCCCGTCTGATACATCTTAATCCTTTAAAGAAAGGAAAAGTGGTTTTATTGTTTCAACCAGCCGAGGAAACAGGAATCGGGGCAAAACAGATTTTAAGAAGCCGTAATGGAGATTTGCGATAAATACGAAAATCCGGTAAAACTATCATGGACTGATGAATTTCCGGCTACAATTAACAATCCGGAATGTGTTGAAATGATAAAGAAAGTGGCTTTTGAAAACGGGTTAACCTCCAAAGTTATTAAGAACCCTTTCCGTTGGTCAGAAGATTTCGGCCATTTTACAAAAGGGTTTCCCGGCGTCTTTTTTGGAATTGGTGCAGGTGAGAAAGTTCCAGACCTTCATGATCCGGATTATGATTTCCAGAATGAAATTATCGAAACCGGGATAGAAATGTTTGATGGAATACTCAGGAAAATCCTTTCCTGATAAAATCCGTCTTCATCAGCCTTTACCGAAAACCCTTTTCAGGAACGATTTTTTATCTGCGGAATCATCATCAGAATAATATCCGTAGCCGTAACCATAACCATAGCCGTAACCATAGCCGTAACCATAGCCATAACCGTAACCATAGCCGTAACCGTACGAACCTTTTCCTAATTGTACGTCATTAATCAGGATGTACACATTGGGCATTTTGCGGTTTTCAACATCCTTAATAATGGATTCGAATATTTTCTTGTTGGTGTAGTTCTGCCTGACAAGGAAAAGATTGGCGTCGGTGTATTTCATCAGCAGAAATGCGTCAGTAACTAGGCCAACCGGCGGTGTATCGATGATGATGTAGTCGTATTTTTCTGTCAGTCTGGTAAAAAGTTCATCTGTTCTGTTTGATGCAATCAACTCGGCAGGATTTGGCGGAACCGGGCCAGCCATAATAATATCAAGGTTCTTAACCGGAGATTGTTGAATGATATTTTCAATCTTGCTTTTATTGATAAGGTAGGTACTGATTCCCTCGGTATTGGTAAGCCCAAAATCCTGGTAAATTTTTGGTTTCCTGAGGTCAAAACCCATTAGCAAGGTTTTTTTATCATACATTGCAAAGATGGAGGCCAAATTTATGGAACAGAAGGTTTTCCCCGCTCCCACCATATCAGAGGTAACCAAAATAACCTGTTTTTCTTTGCCCTGTGTAAGATACTGAAGATTTGTTCGTACCGACCGGAACGACTCGGCAATGGAAGATTTTGGCGAATCGGAAACAACTGTGGTGTACTCCTTATTATTATGAATCAGATGCCCGACAATAGGAATATTGGTAAGCTTTTCAATATCTTTTCTTTCAATGATTTTATCGTTCAGATAATCTTTGGCAAAAATGTAGGCTATGGGTAAAATCAACCCCAGCAACAAAGCAATCAGGTAATTTAGGCTCTTCTTAGGATAAACCAGTTCACCATCCCGTGCCTGATCTACTACTTCATTATCCGGGAGATTGGAAGCTTTGGCAATTTGTGCCTCCGAACGTTTTTGGAGCAGAAAAGTATATATTGCATCACTCAGGTTAAACTTCCTTTCGATACCAAAAAGTTGCCTTTGTGTTTGAGGAAGACGATTGATCTCTTTTTCAAGTTTGGCAATTCTTTCATCGATATCATTAATCGAAATTTCGGAAGTATTTACAATATTCTGGATATTTTCGAGAATAGTACTTTTAATAGTCGTGATCCGCTGATCGATAGCAGCAACCATAGGGTTTTTTTCCGAAGAATTGAACAGCAGGTCTGCCCGTTCTGCGTACATATCAGCAAGCCCACTGATTAATTGAGTCAACAACGGATCTTCAATTCCCATCGAGGAAGGGATTACAATATCATCAATTGATTCACGGTTTCTGACCAGGTAATTCTGAAGATTTTTGTAGTATTTCGCTTTTACCATTAGTTGAGCTTTCTGATTCTCAAGGTCTCTCATGGCCTCAAATACCTGGGTAGCCTTAAAATCGAGATTCATCACCTCATTATTTACCCTGAAATCCTGTAGCCGGGTTTCAGCAAAATTTAATGAGTCGGTGATATCAACCAATTCGGAATCGATAAAATCAATGGTATTTTCAGCAATCTGGTTCTTTTTTTCTATCCCGCGATTCAGGTACTGATGGGTAAGCATGTTCAGGTAATCCTTCATCTTATTGGCATTTCCGCCTTTGATAGAGATTTCAACAATGGAAGCCTCACGATTGATTGGTTCGATGGTAAGTCCCCTGAACTGACCTATAAGACCTTCAAAATCATTGATTACAAAAGACAAATTCTTTTCAATAAAATCAGATGAAAATTTTTCTGTGAGATAAATCGTAAACTTAAAACCCTCATCCTGAATTTCCTGGCCAAATCTAACTCTTTTTGAAATGTTGAAATTGTCAACTTCACCAGCATCCTTCTTTTCAACAAAATCGTACAAAACGGCTTTTTCTGCCTGAGCTACAATCCTGAATTCGGAATTCGATAAAATTACAAGTTCAAACCGGGTATTTTTTGGTTGTACATGAAAAGTGTCCAACTCAACCCTGAAAGGTGATTCGTCGTACAATTCTGTTGTAACGAAATTATCATCCTCAAAATAAGAAACAAAAAAATTCAGGTTGCGGATTGTACGAGCTGTGAGGGAATAAGAATTTAGTATTCCCATCTCATTTTCAAGATTCTGCTGATTATTGATACCAATTCCAATCAGGGTTTGTCCGGCTTTATCATCTTTTACTAATACTGTGGTCTTGGTTTCGTAAACGGGTTTTGTGTATTTGTTAAACAAAAAAGCTATAACCAAAGCAACAAAAACAGTCAACGCAAAAAAATACCAATAGCGGAAAAACTTGAAAAACAATGCTTTCAGGTCGATTGATTCTTCCTGATTAAAATTCTGGAGGTTAATATTATTATCCACGTTAGGCTATTTGAAATATTCGATTAATAAAAGTGTAGTCGTTATAGTGGTAAAAATCAGAGCGTAAGGGAAATTTGCAAAGGCAAAGTTCTTTCCTTTTACCGGCGGAACATAAATAATATCATCGGGCTGGATATAATAATACTCTGAAGAAAGAATGTTCACATCGTTAAGGTTGATGATATTGACCTTTGATCCGTCGGGTGTTTGCCGAACCACATAAACCTTGTCTCGTTTGGCAAATGTGGTAAGGTCACCTGCCATTGAAATTGCTTCAAAGACGTTTAGATTGTTCTGATAAACATTTACTGAACCCGGTCTGTTTACTTCTCCCAGCGCTGAAATTTTGAACATTGCAAGCCTTACAATCACAGTTGATTCCTTGATATAATCATTAACAATACTTGTAATCAAGTCTTTGGACTGTTCAAGGGTAAGGTCTTTAAGAAAAATCTTTCCAACAAACGGGAAGTCAATAAAACCTGAATCGCTTACAAGATAACTGTTCAGATAAATCCCTGCATCGTTGTAATAGTTGGAACTTCTTGATAAATCCTCTTCTGCAAAAAGGTTACCTGAACCTGCTAATGCGCTGTTTACCTTTATGTAGAGATTATCTCCCGGTCTTACCCGGTAAACATCAAGAGTTTTGTTTGTAAATTTTTCCTGTGGTTTTTCATTTTCTTCCACTTCCTGTTGAAGGTATTCAATCCGTTTCAAAGGAACACAGCCTGAAATGAGTGAAGTTATAAAAAGAGCAATTATACCTATTTTTAAGTAAAAACGTAAATGGTTTTTCATTAATGATAATTCAGTTTGAAAGTTAAACAGGCTACCAAGCCCAATGTTGTCCGCAAAAATAATTATTTTACCCAAATCAGAATGATTTTTAAGCATTATTTGGGAATCCTTACCTGATAAATTAAACATCAGATTGTTAACCTTAATATTTAATTCATATTTTCGCACATCATTACAAAAAAATAAATACTTACGGAATTGAAGAAGCCCACGAAATCATCCGCCGATCGATGAAAGATTACCAGTTCAAATTCGATAATTTAAGGATGATACAGTCGAATGTTTAGTTTTTGTTAATCAGGTGGTAGATTATCCAAATTTAATTGTTTTACCTTTGCCGCAAAATTTGTATTAAAAGAATAACATTTATGGCAAAGAACCTGATAATTGTAGAGTCACCGGCAAAAGCAAAAACGATTGAAAAATTTCTTGGAACCAATTACACGGTTAAATCCAGTTTTGGTCATGTCAGGGATTTATCGAAAAAAGGTTTGGGTGTTGAAATTGCAAGTGGTTACAAACCTGATTATGTAATATCTGATGACAAAAAAAAGGTTATTTCAGAACTGAAAAAACTTACCAAAGACGCTGAAACAGTGTGGCTTGCAACCGATGAAGACCGGGAGGGTGAAGCCATTTCGTGGCACTTGTACGAAACACTCGATCTGAAGAAAAAAAATACCCACCGGATTGTTTTCCATGAAATTACCAAATCTGCCATTGATAATGCTATTTCCAATCCACGTTCGATTGATCTGAATCTGGTGGATGCCCAGCAGGCACGCAGGGTACTCGACCGGCTTGTAGGTTTTGAGTTGTCACCTGTTTTATGGAGAAAAGTAAAACCTGCCTTATCAGCCGGGAGGGTTCAATCGGTTGCTGTCAGGCTAATTGTGGACCGTGAAGAAGAGATCAAAAACTTCAAAATAGTGGCCTATTTCAGGGTTACAGCCGAGTTTAAAATTGAAAAGGATGGACATGTTTCTGAACTGAGGGCAGAACTGCCAACCCGTTTTGATGATAAAGACAGGGCTGTTGAATTTTTAAAGAAGTGCATGAATGCTGAATTTACAGTGAATGCCATCGAAACCAAACCAGCACAAAAGTCCCCCGCCCCACCATTTACTACCTCCACATTGCAACAGGAAGCGAGTAGAAAACTCGGATTTACGGTTTCCAAAACGATGATGATTGCTCAGCAACTGTACGAATCGGGGAAAATAACTTACATGCGTACCGATTCTGTGAATCTGTCGGACCTTGCACTAAACATGGCCAAACAGGAAATTGAAAGCAATTATGGCGAAAAATATCACCACTACCGAAAATACACAACCACTTCTAAAGGGGCACAAGAGGCTCACGAAGCCATCAGGCCGACCTATTTCGATAACCAGGAAATTTCGGGAACTTCTGACCAGAAAAAGCTCTATAGCCTGATCTGGAAGCGAACCATCGCTTCACAAATGAGCAATGCAAAGCTCGAAAAAACAACTGTGAACATTAATGTTTCAACCTCACCGGAAGAATTTGTCGCCCGTGGTGAAGTGTTGCTGTTCGATGGTTTTCTAAGGGTTTATTTTGAATCGACCGACGATGATGATAAAGAAGAAAAAAGAGGCGTTCTCCCTGCAATGATTATGGGTCAGAAACTTCCTTTGATCAAAATAGATGCTACAGAACGATTTACCCAGCCCCCTGCCAGGTACAATGAAGCCACGTTGGTGAAAAAACTTGAAGAGTTGGGAATCGGGCGCCCCTCAACTTACGCACCAACCATTTCAACCATCCAGAAACGTGAGTATGTAGCGAAAGAAGACAAAGATGGAAATGACAGGAATTATCTGGTTGTTACGTTGAAAAACAACAAGTTGGCCGAGGTAGAGAAGATTGAAAAAACAGGACAGATCAAAGGAAAATTATCTCCCACCGATATCGGTACTATTGTGAATAAATTCCTGATGCAGCATTTCACCAGCATCATCGATTATCATTTTACTGCCAAAGTCGAAAAGGAATTCGACGAAATTGCCTTAGGGCAAAAGGTCTGGAATAAAATGATTGACGGATTTTATGTTCCTTTTCATAAAACCGTTGAAAATACAATAGAAAAATCGGAAAAATTCAGTGGGGAAAAATTGATAGGAGTTGATCCGGGATCAGGGAAAAATGTCTTCGTAAAAATTGGCAGATTTGGCCCGATTGTACAGATCGGAAACACCGAAAGCGAGGAAAAACCCAGGTTTGCAGCATTAAAAAAAGGTCAGAGCCTTGAAAATATTACCCTTGATGAAGCCCTCGATTTATTTAGTTTTCCAAGGAATGTTGGCGCTTTCGAAGAATCAGAAATGGTTGCTTCCATTGGTCGTTTTGGGCCTTACATCAGGCACAAATCAACATTTTACTCCATTCCAAAAGCCATCGACCCTTTAACGGTTGATGAAGCCAAAGCCATTGTGATTATTGAAGAAAAACGCAAAAAAGACAGCGAAAAACTCATTCGGTCATTTCAAGAAAACGAGGATGTGAAAATATTGAATGGCCGATGGGGACCTTACATTGCCGTTGGAAAATCCAACTTTAAATTGCCGAAAGGCAGCGTTCCTGAAAAGCTGACTCTTGATGATTGCCTTAAAATTGTTGCTGCAGCCGACAAAAAAGAAGAAAAACCAACTGCTCAAAAAAAGAGACTTGCAAAAGCAAAAAAATAACACAACGAACCGAAGAATAAATGGAAATCTCCCTTTATTTTGAACCAGTCGATCTTGACAGGATTCATTTTTCGAAAAATCAACAGGAAAACCGGATTGGTGATACAATAGTCCTTTTACAGGATTCTGACCCAGAACCTACAGCGACTGATTTTGACATTGCCATTATTGGAATTAACGAAGACCGCCGCTCGGTAAATAACGAAGGGTGTGCCTTGGGGCCTGACGAAATCAGAAAACAGCTCTACCCGCTTTTTAACAATAACCGGTTGCGAATTGCTGACCTTGGAAATATCCGCCATGGGCAAGAGGTAAAGGATACCTACTTTGCTGTAAAATCAGTAATTGCAGGAATGTTAGAATCTGACGTTGTTCCCATCATCTTGGGTGGTGGTCAGGACTTAACCTGGCCTGTTTATACCGCTTTCGAATCGCTGGGAAGAATAATTAACCTGGTTTCAATTGATTCAAAATTCGATCACGGGAACTCAGATGAAATGATTGATTCTGAGTCTTACCTTTCAAAAATTATTTTAAGGAAACCGAATTACCTTTTTAATTTTGCCAACCTTGGGTATCAATCCTATTTTGTTGATTCAAAAGCAATTAATATGCTGAAAAGCCTGTTTTTTGATGTTCACAGGGTAGGTCTTGTCAGGCAAAATCTTGAAGAAGCAGAACCGGTAATCCGGAATGCCGATTTTCTCACTCTTGACATTTCAGCCATCCGCCAATCGGATGCACCAGGAAATGCCAACGCTTCACCCAATGGATTTTATGGTGAAGAAGTTTGCCAACTGATGCGATATGCAGGAATGAGCAATAAAATGTCGTGCGCTGGATTTTTTGAATTTAATCCCCGTTACGACAAATATGGACAAACCGCAAAACTTCTGGCACAAATGATATGGTATTTTTTGGAGGGATTCGGCAACCGTTGCGAGGATTTCCCCAAAGAGAATGATTCAAAATACCTGAAATTTATCGTGAATGTTCACGGAATTAATGAAGATTTAATTTTCTTTAAAAGCAAACTAACCGATCGTTGGTGGATGCAACTGCCTGTAAGTGAAGATAAAGCCACTCAGCTCAGGCGACATATCATGGTTCCTTGTTCACACAACGATTACCTTATTGCAGCAAAAAACGAAATTCCCGACCGTTGGTGGCAGGCTTACCAGAAACTGATGTAATCCCAGCCTCATTTTTTCGTTGAAAGTAAAAATATTAACCTGGAAAAATGAATATCGCATCATTGGTATCAGGCGGAGTTGACAGCTCACTCACGGTTCATTTACTGAAAGAACAAGGCTTTGATCCCCACATTTTTTACATAAAAATCGGGCTGGAGGACGACCCTGCCTGGGTTGACTGTCCATCGCAGGAAGACATCGAAATTGTAACTTTTATTGCAAAAAAATACGGCTGTCCATTCGATGTAATTTCTCTTCAGGAGGAATACTGGGATCGCGTGATTTCTTACACCATTGAGTCGGTAAAACAAGGGCTTACCCCAAATCCCGACATGATGTGCAATAAAATGATCAAATTCGGGGCTTTTGAAGAAAAGCACGGTAAGGATTTCGATGCCATAACCACGGGACATTACGCAACCACCACGGTTTTGAATGACGAAAAATACCTGAGCACAGCCAAAGATTCGTTTAAAGATCAAACCTATTTCCTGGGTCAAATTAGCCGGAAACAACTTTCAAAACTAATGTTCCCGATAGGAAACCTACTGAAACACGAGGTTAGGGAACTGGCAGCAAAAACAAAACTACCATCAGCGTACCGAAAAGACAGCCAGGGAATTTGCTTTTTAGGTAAGATAAATTACACCGATTTTATTAAAAGGTATGTTGGTGAAAAACCCGGGAAAATAGTGGAACTGGAAACCGGGAAAATCCTGGGCACCCATCACGGATTCTGGTTTCATACCATCGGGCAGCGTAAAGGGTTGGGACTTGGCGGCGGACCATGGTTCGTTGTGAAAAAAGACCTTGACAACAATATCATTTATGTTTCAAATGGTTACGACCCCGAAACACAATACAGCGACAAGATTAACCTGGCA
>Ga0172375_10009188_pt1 | contig 13078 bp, 7 predicted proteins | sample LakKiv1m_FD_114537 | JGI IMG/M metagenome (GOLD analysis project Ga0172375, IMG submission 114537) | Freshwater microbial communities from Kabuno Bay, South-Kivu, Congo - kab_092012_11.1m | ecosystem: Environmental > Aquatic > Freshwater > Lake | place: Democratic Republic of the Congo...
GACGGGGGACCGCATGGGGGGCGGCCGCCGGCACCGCCGCGGTGCCCCTCACCCAAGATCAGCCGATCACCGGTGGCCCAAGGCGGTCGACCGGCTTAAGTTGGGGGGCATTCGGTGTGACCCTGAGGTTGGCATCTGGGCCTGGTGGTCGGTGTCCTGGGGCGTGGGTCGGTCGGGGCGGTGATCAGCGGACCAGGAATCCGACGTGATCGACGAAGAGCGAACCGGTGATCGGCTTCTTCGAGCGGATGACCAGGTTCAGGTTGAAGGCGCTGGGCAGGGCTTTCAAGTCCTCTTCCTTCACGGGGAACTCGAACTTCTGCCAATCGGTTCCCGGCTTGAGCGGGATGGTGCCCAACTGCATCCACCAGTTGGCCGGGCTCTGCATCGTCACCAGCAGGTGGGCGTCGGGATCTTCGCAGACCAGGTTCTTGTCGATCTTCACCTCCATGATCGCGCCCCGGATGTTCTCCTTCCTCAGGCGGTCCTTGTCGGGGAACTTCCTGAACATGAGCACCCACTGCTCGTTGTGCTCCTTGGGGAAGGTCTTGGGCGTGATGTTGATCCGAGCCACGGCCCGGTTGGCCCGCTGGTTCACGTCCGGCAGCAGATCGAAATCGCTGTTGAAGTGCTCACCCACGGTGGCCGCCGGCGTGGTGAAGTCCCAGAAGACCATGGGCCGGGGCACCGACGGCAGGATGGTGATGGCCTTGGCCGCCGTGATGCCATCGACCGTGGCCGTCAGGGTGAGGGTACCGGCGGCGGTCGGAGTGAACGCGAAGTAGCCGACCGCTTCGGACAGGCGAACCGTGGAGCGATCCAGTGTCGCCGCCACGCCCGTGGCCGACAACGCTGCCGGGGCCAGGGCCTGCGGCTGTCCCGATCCGGCGACCGTGGCGATCAGTCGGCCCTTCGTCTGGTCGCCGACGTACATCTCGTTCGGCAGCGTGAAGTCCAAGCGGGTCTGGGCGGGGACGGCCGGGGGAGCCGGCTTGGTCGGCGCGCCCAGTCCCAGCGAGGGTGACTTACCGGGGGCGGGAATGCGCACGCAGGCCATGGAATACGGCGGCAGGGTGACGGACGGGATGGGACCCAGCGGAAACGGGATGATGCGCGGCTCCAGATTCCACGTCGGGCGCTTGCTGGCTTCGTCCCAGAGATACTCGCGGTTGCTGACCAGGGCCATCTCGCCCATGGGACCCGCCGTGAAGCCGGCGATCCGCAGGTCCGCTCTCAGTTCGCGATCCCGATCCGGATTGACGAGCAGAAGGGATACCGCGTCGTCGGTTCGGCTCGCGAAGGCGTGGATGCCGGCATCGGCGGCAGACAGGGGGATCATCCGATTCCCCATGCCACGGTTCCACAGGAGAAACGCGTAGTATTGCCCCAGACGGAGGAACTCCCTCCCATCACCGGACACGAGCGTGTTGAACGCATCCCATTGGGTCGCCATGTCGACGCCGTGGCGTGCCAGTTCGCTCAGGTAGACGGCGGCCCACAGACCGCCATACAGGTCCCTGCCGTTCACGCCGCCAGCCAGGTTCCATTCCGAGTAGTTGATCTCGATCTGGGATTCCCGCTGCGGCTGGAACTCGCGGATCCAGCCCCGGGCCTGATCGGTCTGGGTTTTGAGCTGGGGGCCGATGTCGGCGAGCATCTGCTCCTCGCTCTTGAGGACGCTGCCCGGGTAGTCGTGGATCGAGACGAAGTCCACCAGGTCACCGCAATCGCGGACCATCTCCTTGGCGAAGGCCCCGCCGCCGATCTTGATCGTCGGGTCCACCGCCCGCATCGCCGTGGCGATGGCACGGTAGCGTCGGACGTACTCCTCAGGCGTCAGCGATGAACCATCGGGCAGGAAGCTGCCCAGTTCCCAGGCTCCCCCCAGCTCATTGCCGATCTCCCAGATCTTGGCGCCATAGCCCTGCTTCTTCGCCCATTTGACCCATTCCGCCGCATCCACCGGTCGACCGGTACCGGCGTTCGGGCACGGCATCGGCTCGCACTCCGGCATGGCGAGGATGAAGTCATGCATGGTCTTCACGTCACAGTTGCCGTGCCATCCGTTGCTGTTGGGCTTGTAGACCTTGGTCTTGAGGGGCGGGATGTCGTACGATTTGGTGTCCATGAGGACGGATGGGGCATAGGCCGAGTAGTCGATGGCGGGGTAGCCATCGGGGCCCAGCTTGTCGGCATCCACCGTGCCGTCCGGCCGGCGGATACCGTTGCCGTTCCAGAAATAGCCATTCGCATACGAACCACCGGGCAGGCGCAGGTACCCGCAGTGCAACTCCGCCACCAATCGACGGTTCTCGGGATGATTGAAGCCGGCGGCATGGTACCACGCGGCGAGGTTGGAGCCGCCCAGACGGCGGGGGTTGAAGGTGCGCACCGTGGTGGCGGCGTCGATCGAGAGGACCGTCGAACGCGGGGTGTCTTCGACGGACCAGCCCACCCCGCCGCCAGCGGCGAGCAGCAGCATGCTGAGCGACAGGACCGGTCCGCGGTGGGCGGTGGATGGGAGCCGTGCGGGGGTTTGGAACATGGACACGAGGGATCCTCGGAGGTGGTGGAACGGGTTGGACGAGCGTTGGCGGCACAATGTCTCGCGCGGGGCGGACGACGGCCGGCGGCGGGCGGCTTCGAGGTGCCGCAGGTGCCAGAGCAGGGCCCGCCGGGCGTGCGGCTGGTCGGGACCGGCCCGGAGGGGTCGGCTGCGGAGTTGGCGCCGGGCGGAGTTCAGCGCGTCGCAGCAGTCGCGGTGCGGCAGGGCCAGTTGCTGCGCCAGGCCGGCCACGTGGCGGTCGCAGGAGCCCGGTCTGGGGGAGCGGCGGGGGTGGACGTCCTTCATCTGGGTCGCGAGGCTCTGTGCTGCCGGATCGCCGTCGCCACCTGGCATGGACGTGTCCTCCGTTCCGCGTGCAGGGGGCGCATGGACAGCAGAGACAGTACCATGCTGCGCGCCAGCGCGCAAGTACGCTGTAGGAACCGAGTGTGCTGTGGCGCATGGCGCCTCACGGGAAGGCCTTGCGTGGACCGGTGGGTCGACGAGTCACCTCAGCGAAGGGCTGGCTCTGCTGGGGTCACACCTCTCTGCTGGGGCCACACCCACGCCACAGACAACTCGGGCCTGGCTGACGCCCAGGTGTCTTTGGCGTAGGTGTGGTGGCCCTGAGATCGGTGAGATCGGTTGATCGGTTGGCCCTGATCGGCGCGGAGCCCGAGCACACCGTCCACCTTGGCCAGGAAGCGGGCACCGGAAGGCATGGCAGGATCCCTGCTGGGTTTCCGTTCTTATCCATGAGTTGTGCCGCAGCATGCAACCGCACGGTATAGTTACCGCGCATGCTATACGGCCATTGCCACAGGGGTCATCGGGCCCGGCGTCATCCGGTCGGCGGCGTCAGTGTGGACCGCTGACGGGGCCGACGCAGGCTGGCAGCGGCAGGCTACGGCCAGGCGCAGGAGGGCAGGACCGGAACCGCCCGCATGGGTGCCCGAGGCGCAGGCACGGGTACCTGGCAGCGTGCGGAAGGCAGCACACGGAGGTATGGACATATGGGCAGGGGCAAGATCGTCGCAGCGGTGCGGGCGGGGCGCGTGCTCGTTTCGGACGGGGCCTGGGGGACCTTTCTGCAGCAGAAGGGCTTGCAGGCCGGGTCGTGTCCGGAGCTCTGGTGCATTGACCGGCCGGCGGACGTCCTGGACATCGCCCGGAGCTACGTGGCGGCAGGGGCGGACATGATCGAGTCGAACAGCTTTGGGGGCAGCCGCTGCAAGCTGGAGCACTATGGGCTGGCGGCGCGGACGGCCGAGATCAACGAGGCGGCGGCGCGGATCTCGCGGCAGGCGGCCGGGGACCAGGCCTGGGTGATCGCCTCCGTCGGTCCGACCGGCAAGATGCTCCTCACGGGCGACATCACCGAAGAGGAACTCTACGCCGTCTTCAAGGAGCAGTGCCAGGCGCTGGAGAAGGGCGGTGCGGACGGCCTCTGCATCGAGACCATGATGGCGGTAGACGAAGCGGCCATCGCGGTGCGCGCGGCCAAGGAGAACACGCGGTGCGAGGTGATCTGCACGTTCACCTTCGAAAAGACCCTACACGGCGACTACCGCACGATGATGGGGACGACCCCCGCCGAGGCGACGAAGGCGGCGGTCGCTGCCGGGGCGGACATCGTTGGCACGAACTGCGGCAATGGCATCGAGCGCATGATCGAGATCGTCAAGGGGGTCCGCGCGACGGCGCCGGCCACCCCAGTCCTGGTGCATGCCAACGCCGGGTTGCCGAAGAGCGTCGGCGGCAAGGACGTGTTCCCGGAGACGCCAGCGATGATGGCGGCGCAGGTCAAGGCGATCATGGCGGCGGGGGCCAACATCGTCGGCGGTTGCTGCGGCACGACGCCGGACCACATTCGGGCGATCAAGAGGGCGGTCCAGGGCTGAGACCGCCGTTTCCCGGCGCGCCGCAGCCTGGCTACGGCCTGGCGGTGCCGGCAGCCTGCCGACGACCGGCGGCCAGCTCACGCTCGGCCCGGACATCGGAACGCTTTGGGTGCTGCTGACGCGTTGATCCCCGGAGGCTGAGCGGCCGCGGCCTGTTCCCCGAACCGGCATGGCGCTACGGTATGGCCCGTACGTCGCCCTTCCACAGGCCTGGGAGAACCGCACCGATGACGCCCTCGCAGCGCTGCACCACGGCCCTGGCGATCGCCGCCATGGGGATGGCGACCGCCGCCGAGCCGGAGATTGTCTTCGACTTCCGCGCCGGCACCCACGGATGGACAGGCAACCGCCAGGTGCGCAGCGTGGCCGCCACCCCGGAGGGGCTGGCATATGAGTGTACCGGCGAGGAGGACCCCTGGCTTGAGGGCCCCCCGGCGGCGCGCCTGCCGGTCGGCACGCCCCTGCGCCTGGTCATCCGCCTGAAGGCCGAGGGCGGCGACCCCAGCGGCGAGGTCTTCTACGGGCCGCCGTTCCGTGCGGGCCAGAGCGCCGCGTTCGGGATCCGCAATGATGGCCAATGGCACGACTACACCGTGGTCCTGCCGGCCCTGCCCCAAGGCTCCCGCCTCCGGCTCGACCCTGGCAACCGCGGTGGCCGCGGCGTCCTGGCCAGCATTGGCGCAGTGCCCCTGGCGCCCCTGGCGGAGGTCGCGTTCAGGCCGCCGGGAGCCCTGCCGGAGGCCTTGCCGCATGCGGTCTCCTCAGGAGAGCTTGTCCTGCGCCACAGCGGTGCCCTGTGGAACGACTTCCGCCTGGAGGTGGCCGGCACGCCCCTGGCCACGGCCAGCGGCGAGGCGCGTATCGGCTACCGCGCCGGTACGGGAGCCGCCTTCCTGCCGCTGAACCCCGCCGCGGTGACGGTCCGCATGGAGCAGGGCATCCTCGACCTCGAGGCGCGCCTGCAGGACGCCGATGGGGTGGCCTGGCGCATCTCCCGCCGCATCGAACCCCTGGCGGCACCCGGCAGCATCCGGGTGACCAGTCGCATCGAGGTCCAGCGCGACCGGGAGGTCTTCCATCTGCCCTGGCTGACGCTCTTCCCCGGCCTGGGGGCCTTCGGCGAGCGCAAAACGCAGGCCCTGCTGCCCGGCGTCGAGTACCTCGATGACGAGCCCAGCAGCAGCGAGGCCGACGTGCGCGGCCGGGGGGCCGTGCGCCGGCTGGTCAGCGACGTCAAGCTCTGCTTCCCGTACATGGCCCTCTGTCAGGGCGGACGCTACGTCGCCGTGCTCTGGGACCGCGCCGACCACCCCGCTGCCGTGTTCGACTCGCCCGACCGCGTCTTCCGTTCCGGCGCGCACCTGCTGGCCCTCTGGCATCCCGGGGTGGGCCCCTGCCGCGAGGAGAACGCCTTCGCGCCGCACGACAGCGTCACCGTGGCAGCCGGCACTCCCCTGGAGTTCAGTTTCACGCTCTGCGGCGGCCTGGGCGACACCCTGGTGCCAGCGGTCCAGCATTGGCTCCGCCTGCGGCCGCTGCCGGAGCCGCCCGAATACCCCGGCGGCCTAGCCGCGGCGCAACGGCTGCTGGCCCATGGCTGGGTCGATTCGGCCGCGTACCAGGAGGGCCGCTGGCGCCATGCCGTGTGGGGCAAGAGCTTCCCGGCGCAGCCCGCCGTCGATGCGGTGGCGTTCATACAGTGGCTGACCGGCCAGACCGGTGATGGCGACCTCGACGGACGCCTGCGGCAGGCTGCCGAGCAGGGCCTGCGCGCGGCCGGCGGCAACTGGGGTGCGGCGGTCTCACACGTGCCCTTGCCGCCCCTGGCCGCCCTGGTCTGCGGCGACGTCCAGGCCTATCTGACCGAACAAGGCCGGTCGGCCCGCCAGCGCCTGGATTCCTTCCCCGCCGACGGGATCGTGCGCTACCAGCGCCGGGAGGGGGCACCGGACTATGGCAGCACGCACGTGGCCAACCACGCCAATGGCCTGGCCGCCGTGGCGCTGACCGGCCCGATGGAGTATGCCTGCTGGACCGGCGATACGGCCGTGGCTGAGCGTGCCCTGGCTCTCCTCGACCGCCAGACCGAGCTCTACGCCGGCGGGGTGCCGCGCGGGGCCCAGACCTGGGAGATGCCGCTGCACACCCCCGACATCCTGGCGTCCGGCCGCCTGGTCCACCTCTACGTCCTCGCCTACCTCATCTCCGGGGCGCCGCGCTACCTGGAACAGGCGCGCTACTGGGCCTGGACCGGCGTGCCGTTCGTCTACCTCGACCCGCCCGTCGAGGGCCCGGTCGGGCTCTACGCCACCACCGCCGTCCTCGGCGCCACCAACTGGCAGGCTCCCTACTGGATCGGCCAGCCGGTCCAGTGGTGCGGCCTGGTGTATCGCTCGGCCCTGCTCGAGCTGGCCAGGGCCGATGCCGAGCAGGCTCCTACCTGGGACCGCCTGGCCGCCGGTATCACCCGCGCTGGCCTGCAGATGACCTTCCCGCTCTCCGACCCTGAACGCCAGGGGTTGCTCCCCGACTTCTACCACCTGCGGGAGCAGCGCAGCGACGGCCCCGCCATCAACCCCGGCACCGTCGAGGCCGGCCTGCCCCAGGCTTACGGGCAGGCGCCCCTGCTCGACCTGGCCGTGGTCGGCGTCCGGCGGTGGCGGGTCCTGGCTCCCGGCCGCCTCACGCCCGCCCCGGCGGCGGCGGGTGGCTTCACGGTGGCCGTCGAGCCGTGGCCCAGGACAGCCTATGACATCCACGTGGCGGGCATGGCGGCCGCACCCGCCAGGACGGACTGGACGGGCAAGGGCCCCGCCATCCCGCGCCACAGCGCCGAACTCGGCTGCCTGACGGTGCGCGTCACCGGCCCGGGCACACTGACCGTGCAAGAGTAACGCCGATGGGAAGGTCCGCCCTCGTCATCTGCCTGACGGCCTGGGCCCTGGCTGCGGCCGACTACTGGGTCGCGCCGACGGGCGACGACGCCGGGCCTGGCTCCAGCGAGAGGCCATTCCGCACCGTCCAGCGCGCGGCCCAGGACCTCCAGGCCGGCGGTACCTGCCACCTCCGTGCGGGCACCTACCGCGAGACCGTGCCCCCGGCCCACGATGGCTCCGCCGCCGCCCCGCTGGTATTCCTGGCAGAGGGGGACGTCACGCTCTCGGGAGCGGACCCCGTCGGCGGCTGGGAGCCGTTGGCCGAGCGCCTTTGGCGGGCGCCACTCGCCAGCGATCCCGGGCGGCAAACGCAGGTGTTCTTCGCAAGCCGCATGCTGACCGAAGCCCGCTGGCCGGATGACCGCGACGGCGATCCCTTCACCCCCGATGGCGCACCCCTGGCCGCCGGCAGCAGCGAGGCGGCACTGGTCTCGCCGGCCCTGGCCAGCGCGCCCCTGGCCGAGGGTTGGCCCGGGGCCGTGGTCTGGGTCATGGCCGGGGCCAAATGGAGCAGTTGGACCGCACCCGCCAGCGGCTTCGAGGCGTCGTGGATCCTCACCCACATGAACCCGGCCAAGGGCGGCGAGTTCGTCGTCACCGGCGGGCGGCAACGCCCCGATGCCGATCACGAGTGGGCTTACGACGCCGAGACCAAGGCGCTCTACCTGCAGTTGCCGGCGGGGCAGGACCCGCGCCGCGACAGCGTCGAGCTCAAGCGGCGGCAACTGGCCTTTGACCTGCGCGGCCGGAAGCATGTGCACGTGCGCGGGATCGGTGTCCGGGCGGCCAGCATCGACCTGCGCGAGGGCGAGGGCTGCCGGTTGGAGGGCCTGCGCCTGCTCTACCTCTCGCACAGCCGTGGCGGCAACACCGCCGGCAGTCTCGGGGAGCCCACCGGCATCCCGGTCTCCGGTCGCAGTCAGGCCATCCGCGACTGCGAGACCGGCTACAGCAGCGGCGCCGGCATCGAGCTGGGCGGCCAGCAGAACGCCGTCACCAACTGCTGGATCCACCACATCAGCACCATGGGCTGCTACGCGGCGCCGCTGAACCTGCGCGGCGTCGGCCATGTCGTCAGCCACAACACCCTCGAGTTCTGCGGTCGCGACGGCCTGCAGCCCGCCGGTCGCGGGCATGTCGTCCAGTACAACGAGGTGCGCGAGGCCGGCCTGCTGACCCAGGACCTCGGCCTGGTCTACCAGGGCGGCGTCGACGGCGGGGGCACCGAGGTCCACCACAACTGGTTCCACGGCAACCGCGCCAAAGCCTGCGCCAGCGGTCTCTACCTGGATAACTGCACGCACAGCTTCTGGCTGCACCACAGCGTCGTCTGGGATTGCCCCGGCCTCGGCCTGCAGCTCAACCGCCCCTCGGGCTACAACCTCGTGACCCACAACACGGTCGTGGGCCAGGTCGGCCACTGGGGACGCTGGCCGGGCCGGGAGGTCGATGGCATGTTCGGTGACCTCGCCGTCAACAACCTGGTGAGCCGTCCCCTCGAACTCCAGCCAGGGGTCTGCGCCGCCGACAACCTGGCCGGACTCGCGACGGCCGCACCGCCGACGCCGCACCCCGTGATCCCGACGGCCGCGGTGGACCGCGGCGCCGTCGTGCCCGGCCTGAATGGCCCGGTGGTCGGTGCCGGCCCGGATGTCGGCGCTTACGAGGCCAGCGTCGAGCCCTGGCGCCCTGGCCACGACTTCGCCAAGCCACCGGCCGACGTGCCGGGGCAGCCTGCCGGCAGCCCCTACGCCAACCTGCTGCGCAAGGCCCGCTTCGAGTTCTGCGGCACCACCTACGGCGGGCTGAACGATGGCGCGATCGCCCCGTGGACCGCCGCCGGCGCGCAGTCTGCCAAGGCCGTCTTCGCCGGCGGCTTCGCGGGGTCGCCCGAGGCCCGCACCAGTCGCCTCGGCCGCGACGGCGGCGGTGCTCCTGTCTTGAGATCGGCCTGGCGCGTGCCATGGTCCAACTGTGTCTCTGCGACGGTTGCCGACGAGGACGGCACTCGAACGGACGACGTGTGGGGCTCTGTTCCTGCGGAGGCTGCCTCGGTACCCCAGGGAAGATACCATGCTGTGCATTCACGAGAACGGTGGCCCAAACTCCGTTCCGACGCATAGCAGGCCGCCCACAAATGCCGCTATGCCTGAGCCTGCTGCACCGCCGTATTGGCTGTCGAGCCCATTCTGTGACGCATGGCGGGGTAGGCCTCCCCGCTATGGTTGACACACAACAGGATTTCGGTGTCGAGGACCGATTCCAGATCGTCCTTGGCTGGCCTGCAGGCCTTCGCGCGACGCGCAGCGCGTCGCACGGAACGGCGGGCCGCTGTGCCCATCGTCTGGTCGGCTCCGCGCGGCGCGCGTCGCGAACCAGCCGCCGGATGAGGGCAGACTTGCGCCCGGGCAACCTGTACAGTATCTTGTCCATATGAGAACACTGACTTACACGGCAGCTCGCGAGAATCTCGCCCAGACGATGCAGCAGGTCTGCGAGGACCATGCCGCGGTTGTTATCACACGCCGACGCGACGAGGCCGTTGTGATGATGTCGCTGGAGGACTACGAGTCTCTGGAGGAGACAGCCTACCTGTTGCGCAGCCCTCGGAATGCTCACCGTCTCCGCGAGGCGGCCGATCAACTGCGTGCCGGCAAGGGAACGGAGCGACAGCTCCCGGCGCTGGCATGAAGGTCATCTTCGCAGATCGAGCGTGGGAGGACCTGACCTACTGGGTATCTCACGACCGTACGATGGCCAAGCGCATCATCCGTCTGATTGGCGACATCAACCGCCACCCCTTCGACGGGCTGGGTAAGCCGGAACCCTTGAAGCACGATCTCGCAGGGTTCTGGTCCCGGAGGATCACGGAGGAACACCGCCTGGTCTACGCGATCGAGGGGAACGAGCTTCTGATTGCCCAGGCCCGGTACCATTACTGAGGGAGCCGGATCGGGTCGAGGGGAGTGATTCGCTCACCCCTCCCACATCCTCCTGGCCAGCAGGACGGGTCCGCATCCGGCGGTTGGGGAGGATCCTCTCGCGCCTGCGGGACACCCGGGCGGATCTGCAGCCGGGTAGTGTCATGTCGCAGGCAGATCCGCCCGCGGCGGAGAACGCGATCCAAAGGTCGCGCACTGGGATCGGGCCCTGTGACGTCAGCCATGCGTCGGTCATACCGCTCTGCGTAGCCGTGGCGCGGGAGAGGGGGGCGTTGGGGCCAGCCCTACTCCCTGACAGAGTGGCATAGCTTTCCGTCAGCGTATAGGACTGGTGCCTTCCGAGTCACGGGTCGTTGGCGGGCTTTACGACCACGTCCCTGAACATGAACGGGTTGTTGCTGAGCCTCAGGGGTTTGCCGCTGGCGGTGGTGACGTTCTTCAGGATGACTTCCCGGGTCTTGACATACGGGTACTTCTCCACGTAGGAGCCATCGGTGAAGCGCGGGTTGAAGTCTGCGAAGATGGCTGGGCCCTGGTAGGTGTCGGGGTGCTGGGTGTCATCGATGTGGAGCGTGTCGATGGTGATCCGCTCCGGCATGTAGCAGGTGTAGCCAAAGTCGTGTTGCCCGGAGTAGGAGCCGCCGATCAGGCTGGCGCTCACCGGCTTGCCGCAGGCAGGGACGAAGGTGCAGTTCCGGATCACGAACTCACCCCGCCACGTGCTGCCATAGTCGGAGCGCAGGTTGATGAAGCTCCTGCCGTAGACGGTGGTGTTCTCCACGGTGAAGGTCCCGAAGCCGATGGCATTGATCCCCATGTGGCCCAGGGTCGAGTCGCGGATGGTGGCGTTGGTCACGCCCTGGTGTGCATCGAAGCGGGAGAAACTGCAGCGGTCGAACTGGAGGTTCTTGCAGAAGTTCGAGCCCATGATCCCCCAGTACCTGCCGTCCTTGATGTCATTGGTCTGACTGCAGTTCACGAACGAGACGTTCAGGGCCCGGTTGACCGAGATGTCGTAGGTACCCATGGAAACCGGCACGTTCGCCGAGCCGGTGCCCTGGTAGGTCTTGTGTCCGGTCAGGATGGCGTTCTGGACCCTCACCTGGGCGCAGTTGCCGATGTTGATGAAGCCACCGTAGGGCGCTCCGTGGTCGCCCTCGCCGGTGATGCGGTGCTCCAGTCCGGCGACGACCACATGGGAGCGCCTGATTGCGATCCCCCGGGCGTAGTAGGCGTAGCTCGACTCAGCGGCGTTGGCGAGGGTGGTGAAACGCCCTCCGGTGATAGTCAACGGCGTGGCGTCCATGGGCTGCGCGGTGATGTCCGTGATCCGCTCGAAGTCCCAGATGATCGGGGTGTTGGCGTCGACGTTGCCGTCCTTGTCGACGATGAAGACATCGGTCTGGGAGGCGCCCTTGTTCTGGTTCGCGCCGTAGCGGATGTAGTGCTTGACGTTGGAGTTGGTGGCGCTGACCACGCAACCCTGGGGCAGCGCCACGTCGATCTTCGGCTGATTCCGCTTCAGCGACGGGACCCCTTCGAGCTTGATGGGCTTCAGCTCCGACCGGACCTGGAAGATATCCGCCCGGCGGTTCTGCACGGCGGTGTCATCGATGATGAACCTGGCGGAGCCGAAGTCCGTGTCGGTCTGGATGACCGCCGTCCTGTCCTGCCCGCCGATGTAGTACGTCGCGTCGTCGTCCGCTCTCACGGAAAGCCCGCGCTGATTGGCGAACTCATGGGCCTTGGCGATGGCCTCGATGTCGTCCGTCTTGCCGTCACCTCGAGCTCCGAAGTCGACATAGCGAACCGCATCCATGGGCGTCCCGCCTTTCTCCCTCGAGGGCTCCGCAGACCACGCCGACGGGTTCAGCCAGCAGAGGCCCAGAACCGCGATGGCACCGGTCGCGGCGAGTTGTCCCTTCACGGCGCAATACGGCCGTCGAGGATGTGGGGATCCGCTTGTTCCTGACCATGCTGCTGACACCATGCGGGTCCTTTCTGTGGCCTGCCATCGTCGCGGTGAGTATGGATAGGCAACCGCCTGCTGTCAATGCCAGGCGGTCCCGGCGGCGTGATACGAATGACGGAGTCAAGGCGCCAGGGGGCAGACCTACTGCTTGGCATTCCGGGTGGCCGCGCGTGCGGGCGTGGCAAGGGCCCGGCGCCGGTTTTCGCGACACCAGCCGGCCGCAAGGGGCCGCTCGGCACCGTGCGCATCGGCGCGGGGTGTGGACCTCCGGTCGTCCTCGACTGGCCTCCGGCGGGGACCGCCGGGGCGCCACGCCCGAGGCCGTCGCCTCCGGGCGGAAGGAACACGGAAAAGCACGACACCCCACCTGCACCGCGGGCGTTCGAGTTGTCGGTCCCGCCGTCGGCGCACACTATGTTTGCGCGGCGCAGCGGGTTACGGTATAGGCCCATGGATACCCCATCTCAGACCCCTCAGGGCCGGGCCGCCGTTGCCGGGTGCTTGCCGCGTACGGATGGCGAGCGCCGGACTCTATGGCTCGCCTGGGCGGCCTTGGGCGTCGTGCTGGTGGCCGGCATCGTCACCCGCGGCCTGGTGGTGTTCGCGGACGACTGGCCCCGGGGCATCAACGGTGCCTACTACCCCGTGCAGGTGCGGTCCATCCTGCGTACGGGCAGACTGGCCATACCCGACTTCCCCCTGCTCTTCTACGTGCAGGCACTGGTCGCCCTGCTCCTGCGGCCCTTCTGCGGCGAGATGGGTCGTGCGATCATGCTGGCGAC
>Ga0172375_10009192_pt1 | contig 13076 bp, 13 predicted proteins | sample LakKiv1m_FD_114537 | JGI IMG/M metagenome (GOLD analysis project Ga0172375, IMG submission 114537) | Freshwater microbial communities from Kabuno Bay, South-Kivu, Congo - kab_092012_11.1m | ecosystem: Environmental > Aquatic > Freshwater > Lake | place: Democratic Republic of the Congo...
AAGCTCAAAGTTTCTTCAGGGCTTTTGGGGTCCGGATATGTATACCAAGGTCTTTTCTTGGTCGGGAAATGACTGATAAAAACCAGATCGCTGTTGTGTTTTTCACTTGCCCATCTACAAATTTCTCTCTCACCTTCAGGATCCATATCAAGTTCTCCTCTAATATCTCTTTTTGTTCTATCAAAAATTATTTGTTGAGCTTCAGAAAGTTTTATTACAGGTGTAACTTTGGCAGTTTTTGGTACGTCAATTTTATATTCTTTTAAAATCTGGCCACAATCTTGCTTGATTGCCGAAAATATATGTTTAACCAAACCATCAGCCATCATTAAAACGTCTGTCCAGTCATCAATAAAGCCCATTTCTACATCCAGGCCGGTATATTCGGTTAAATGTCTGGTGGTTACACTTGGCTCGGCTCTATAGGCGTGAGCCAAAGTGAACACTCTTTCAAGTATCGATACCATTATTTGCTTATAAAATTGGGGGCTTTGAGCCAGATATGCCTTTCTGTCAAAATAATCTACTTCAAATACTTGTGATCCACCCTCGGTGGCTGTGGCCACTATTGTAGGCACCTGTATTTCTGTAAAATCATTTTTATACATATACTCTCTAAAAGCTTTGACTATCGCAGCTTGAAGTTTAAAAACACTAGCTACCCGCAAATTCCGCAATGATGCATTTCTATAATCAAGCATCACAGGTAGCGACACATCTAGTTTTGGTTTATTTATTTCAAATGGTAAATCTCTTGAAGGTTCAATTACTTTTACCCTTTTTACTTCAATTTCTATTTTTCCTGTCTCGATTTTATTATTGATATATTTTTCACCTCTGTTTTTTACCTTTCCATCAATTTCAACTACGTACTCAGGCTTAACTCCGGCTAATCCTCCGGTTTCATCAACTACTTGTATTAGTCCACTTCTGTCTCTGACATCTGCAAAGGCGATCTTTCCATGCTCGCGGATATTATAAATCCAACCTTTTATCAAAACTTCTTTACCAACTAGTTTCTTACAATCAACATTAAGACTTCTTTTCATAAACTCAATTTTATCAAAACGTAATCTCTTTTACCATCAATTCCACCTGTCTTTTACCCGTATATTCATTTAAATTTAAGCTGGCGACCACACTCACTTGATCGCCGGTTTTCAAACCAACCATTTCTCTATTTTTTCCCCAGCCAATCCCTTCAACTACAATTCGTTCATTGGCGCTGGTTTCCGGATCATCTACCCAAATTTTTAAATGACTTAAATCTTTTCCTATCGCTCTCTTATCAACAATTCTTAAATCTTCAAATAAAAATAGGGGACTTTTATTGCCTTCTCCAAAAGGTCTCAGACTTTGAATAACCTCAAAATTTTTAATTTTTAACGCCCCCAATTTCATTTTAGATTCACAGCTTATAGTCACCGCTTCAGCTTTGATAGTTAAATTAGTTTTTTTTATTTTTTTAAGCCACTTAGAAAAATTTTTAGCTTTTATGCTAAATCCAGCTGCACTTTTGTGCCCTCCCAAAGATTCAAATAAATCACTTTCTTTTCTTAAAAATTTTGTTATATCAAATCCTTCAATTGATCTTGCCGACCCCTTATACATTTCTTTATTTATGTTTGTCACTACTATGCTCGGTTTACCAAATCTTTCGCACAATTTTCCGGCCAATAGTCCTATTATTCCCGGATGTATCTTATCCATTTCTACTATTATTTTTTCATTTTCATATTTTTTTCCCAAAAACTTATCCATTATTTTTCTTTCTTCCATTTGTCTGTTCTTGTTTTCAGCTTCTAGTTCAATTGCCAATTTTTCAACTATAGTATTATCACTAAAGCTAAGTAGTCTTAGAGCCCTAGTAGCGTCTCCCATCCTACCTGAGGCATTAATACGTGGTCCTATTACAAATCCAATCGTCCACTCATCTGCTTTTTTATTTTCTACCCCACTTATTTCTATTATTTTTTTAACTCCAATATTCTTTCCTTGATTTATTAATCTAATTCCTTCCATAGCTATATTTCTATTAAAAATATTTGCTAAATTTGCCATATCGCCAATTAGTCCCAAAGCTGCCAATTCACAATCAGTTTTTGGATCAATGAATTTAGCTACCAAAAATGACAAAACCGAAGCTGAAGTATCCGGACTATGAACTATAGCATTGGCTTCGTTTCTCAAATCATTTTTAAGATGATGATCAATAATTATTACTTTATTAATTTTTTTCTTCAGTTTTTTTATTTCAGCTTGTGCCACTATACCGTTATCAACTAAAATCAGTAGCTCCGGCCAAAAGTCATTTTTTTGGCAATAATTTTCTACAGTTTTTATGTTTAGTCCATAACCATCTTTTTCTCTGTCAGGTATGATTGGTTTGATATTTTTATTTTGGGGAAAAATTGCCTTCCATAAAAGTGCTGTCGATGTAATTCCATCCACATCATAATCTCCATATATTATTATTTTCTCTTGTTTATTTATTGATTCTTTTATTAAATTAACTGTTTTATCAAAATCACTCTGTTTGACCCCAAAATCCATTGCTTTAATATCTTTAACATCAATCTTTTTCAAAAAATTTTTATCCAAACCCCTATTTTTAAGTAATATTTCCAAAAATTCCTTTTGGCTTGTTTGTTGGTCCACGATTTTATCACTTAAGGTTTTAACTCTATTCATAACCAATCATACCTTAAGTTCACCGCTTTCGTGAAATAATGTAAAATAAACCATGTTTTCAATTAGCTTAATTCCTCAAAAAGTCAGACAATTGCTTTCAAAGTTTGACCAAAATAACGCCCAGATTTTTATTGTAGGTGGAGCTGTCAGGGATTTATATTTATCTAGACCTGTTAAAGATTGGGATTTTACCACCAATCTTACTCCAGAAGAGATGAAAAAAATCTATCCTACCAATAGTTTTTATCAAAACGATTTTGGTACATTTAGTATAGTTGGCCCCAAACAAGAAATTTTTGAAGTTACCACCTTTAGATCAGAGTCAGTTTATACTGATTTTAGACATCCTTCTAAAGTTGAATGGGGCCAGTCTATAGAAGAGGATCTAAAAAGACGCGATTTTACTATCAACGCTATTGCCCTAAAACCTGTTTATAAAAACTCCAAACTGACTAGCTTAGAAGTCATTGATCCCTATAATGGTCTAAAAGATCTTGATTTGAAATTGATTAGAGCCGTTGGCGATCCCGACACCAGATTTTCTGAAGACGCCCATCGTTTAATCAGAGCCGTTCGAATAGCCTGTCAAATCAGTTTTACTATCGAAAAAGATACTCTCGCCTCAATCCAGAAAAACGCTTCTCTTTTAGAAAAAATATCTATGGAAAGAATCAGAGATGATTTTTTAAAAATTCTAGCATCTGATAAACCATCTTTAGGAATCTCTCTTCTAAAAGATACTGGGCTTCTGACATATATTATCCCCGAACTACTTAAGGGTGTTGATATGTCCCAGAAAGGTCATCATATCTATGATGTCTGGACTCATTCTTTACTTTGTTTGGACAATTGTGACTCATCTGACTCTATTACCAAGTTAGCCGCTTTACTTCATGATGTTGGTAAACCTTATACTATTAATTTTCCCGACGGTCCGACTTCAGAGCCAACTTTTCACAATCATGAAGTGGTTAGTGGCCGGTTAGCTAGAACTATAGGTAAAAGACTAAAGTTATCAAATAAGCAGCTTGACAAGCTTTATCGCTGAGTCAGATGGCATATGTTTACAGCTGACGATAAACAAACCGATAAAGCCGTCAGAAGACTAATTAGACACATCACTCCAGATTATTTAGATGATCTTATTAGTATTAGAAGAGGGGATAGGCTAGGAAGTGGTGCCAAAGAAACTTCATGGCGTTGGGAGCTACTTAAAAAAAGATTTATTGAAGTTCAAAAACAGCCTTTCTCCGTCACAGATCTAAAAGTTAACGGATTGGATGTTATGGAAATTTTGAAGATAAAACCAGGTCCAAAAGTAGGCCAAATTCTAAATCAAATCTTTTTAAAAGTAGAAGATGATCCTTCACTAAACAATCGACCAGTTCTACTTAAAATAATACAAGAATATAGGCGATAAATATTCCCTCCCCTGTCAAGGGGAGGGCTAGGGAGGGGTTTTAATAGTAAATACTAATAAGGGAGGGCTAGGGAGGGGTTTTAGTTAGCCTTCTTTCCGTTTATAAGTGACAGTTGTCTCGGATGTCCGCTAAATATGCATGTCATTACTCCCTTACTTCTATTGATTTTTATTTGAGCAATATCTCCTTCTTTAATATCAAGCTCAAAAGTGGCTTTTGCCGGAATAGTGATCGCCAAACTATTTCCCGTCTTTATTACTTTTCTATTTTTGCTAGACATAATTACCCATAATCGTAATTGGGGCTTTTAAAAAGAAATCTACCATAAAAGGTTCTCTGCCTGAAATTCTTAAATTAAATTCTTTCTTTGTCATCACCATATAATTAATTTCTTTACCAATTTTTTTCTCCTCTTCCAAAATTATTCTGGAAACTTTATCCAGCTTAATTTTTCCAATTACAACCATATCAACCTCATCTTTTGTTTTTTCTTCCTCTTGGCTACTGGAAAAGACAAAAGATTTTGAACAAATAACCTTGTACACACCTCCTTCTTTGTTATTATATTTTGCGAAATCTGTCCAAAACTTTTTACTTTTAAAACCCATCAAAGCTAGCTCATTAAAAAATATAAATTTTGAATTTGCCCAATAAAAAAGTTTATTAGATCTATTTTGATTCAACACCGCCCCTATCTGCTTTAAATTAGCCAGTTCACGCCTAACCGAGTTAATTTCTTCTCCTGTCAATCTAACCAATTGTCTAACAAAAAAACTATCGTTAGGTTTTGAAAAGAATATCTTAATCAATTTGGCTCGGGTTCGAGAGCCCACTATTTGTTTCAGTTTTATCTCCAATCTCATAGTTTATTTTACTATTTATGGACAAAATTTCTACCCATATTTTTCCAGGTACAAAATTTATCTCTTTTCCGGATAAGTCTTTAAAAATTGTTCTACTTTGTCTTTTAGCCTTTGACCAGGTTATATCAATTCTTTTTCCGTTTTGAATCAAAACTCCTTTCCCGGTACCTGTCATTGTATAGACATTGTGCTTATGTATATCTACATTACTTTCTTCTTTAACCAATTGGACAACTATATTTTTAGCTCTAATATCATGATTATCGTTAAAATCTAGCTGTTTTTCACCGCCATTGTATCTGACGTATTCAGCTTTATCTGAATCATACTGCCAAGATACTGTATAGGCATCGTAATTCCAAAAAGGTAAGTTGACAACTTCCGTTTCCAATCCTGAAGTTGTGCTACCCTCTTCGTTAAATTTCCAAGCCGTAAAAGCACTAGTCCAAGCTTTTCCACTTGCTTCTGTTGTACTGGTTAGACCTCTGTCACTAGCTACATTCCAAAGTTCCTCTGTCGAACAGTACATGGTGTGCTCTGTAGCCCTGTCTTGACCCGTTCTATCGGGTTCTCTTCTACATACCTTGTAGGCTAAAGAAAATTGGCTTAAATCGCTCCACGTGCCTTTATTGTTCCATCCGTATTGAGATATCTGTTCAATTGCTTGTGTTCTTCTGTCACTGGTACATCCGCCTACAATATTTCCATTCTCATCTTTGGGAGCACTACAATTAGCTCCACCGACGTGAGTATAAAGGGGATAATCTCCATATTCAGAAGCCATATCCAAAAAGTAACTTCTAGCCGATCTGACTGGTCCTACATCGTATCGAATATCACCAACTCTGCTGACATCACAATAATAGACTCCCATAAAGCGAGTTATTCCACCTTCTGCAATCGCTTCGTACACCACATCAGCTGTATTTAAGCCGGACTGGGGTCTGGCATCACTATGATTTTCTATCATCACCATCAAAGGCCTTCTCTCTTCCCAAAACTGTCTCTGTTCCTTAGTGTACATTGCTCCGTTTATTGGACATGCTTCAGTTTTTGGTCCTTCAAATACCAAAAACCCAGTTTGAACTTCTTCTTTTTCTACTTCTTCTGTCAATATTTCATTCTCTTTTTTCTCAGCCGTAACCGGAATAACTTTATCAAAAATTAAATAAAATAAACCTGTAAAAAGAAAAAATATTCCTACATATTTTGCAATTTCTTTTTTATTTTTCATCTTTATCAGAAACTTTTAAAGCTTTTTCTATTGCTTCTTTTTCTTCTTCCGACAGTTTTTCTTTTTTATTACGTTCAAAATCAATTTGTCTAGCATAGACACGTGTCCCATTCCTGCCATGAAGCGATGTTAATATAATACCCAATTTGTTACCCATAAGTAAAGCCATACAAAAACTTTGATTACTGCCAACATTGCCAAAAGGATTAAATTTAGCTAAACCAATCTTAATTTCTCCATTAGAGTTTGTGCCATTTTTAGTGGCAGACTTCTTCAATTTGATAAATAGAAAAGTCAAATACCCCATCCATAAAACCACCAAAAACATAACTATATACAAAAACATACATTCATTCTAACAAACATTTAGACAAAATTTGCTAAAATATACTAGGTAAAAGGATCAACTCCCGATTTAATCGGGGGAGGAAAGTCCGGCCCACAAAAAGCACAGAACCTCAATAAATAAGGGTCTCTCGAAAGGGGGACGGCTCTGCTACAGTGACGAACAATCCCCGATTTAATCGGGGTAGAAGTGAAACGAGCACCCTTCTTGTGGAAATCTCAAGACGAAGTAGATTAGCTTTTATCAGCTTCAGGTAGAGAGATTAGATTAATGATCCATAAACAAAAGCCGGCTTATTTACCTTTCTTTTCATCTATCAGCACTTTTACGGCTGTTTCAATAGCCAGATAGCTTGGAATTGCCAAAATCGTACCCATTACTCCTGCCAATTTAGCTCCTACTGCCAGGGCAAATATAGTTATAACAGGGCTCATTCCAACTTGTTTTTTCATAATCTTAGGAACTATCAAGTTATTTTCCAGTTGTTGGACCAATATTCCCCAAATTATGGTTAATATTACAGTTGGTATCGATTTATTCAAAGCTACCAAAGCCGCTAATATTGTTGTCACTGTTGGGCCTATATTAGGTATTACTTCAAGAATTGCAGCCACAATTCCCAGAGCCAGAGCAAAATCCAACCCCAATATCATATAGCCAATATAAGACATCAATCCAACCACAACCATCAAAAAAACTTGAGCTTTTGTCCAACCTACCAGTCTATCTTCAATTTTGTCTACCATCTTTATTAATACCTTAGCCTTTTGTGACCCTAATACTTGTTCTGCTTTTTCATTCATATCTTTTCTCTCAAGTAGCATATAGAAAGTAATCATCAAAATTACTATGCCACCAAATATATTGCTAAAAATCGAAATGGTAGTTTTAGCAATTCCTGCTGGTAATCCTTCTAACAATCTTAATTGAGATGATATGTCAGTCGTACTAATTCCCCACAAATCTAGTCTTTCAATGGCTCTTGGTAAAAAATTGACTAAACCATTTATTTGAAAAACCAACGAAGGCACGATGCTGGCTACAGCCACCGACAAAAATATTAAAATTGCAATATAAATTATTATTATTGCTAAAGTTCGGGAAACTTTTTTTGCCTCAAATTTCTTAACTATTGGATTCAACGCTTCTGTCAAAATCAAACAAACAAAAAACAAAGCCAACAGGCCTCTCAGTTGCCAAAGTATAAATAATCCAATCAAAAACAAAAAAGAAAAAACAATCGTCTTATAAGAAATTTCAACTCTGATATTATTTTTATTCATGCCAAATTGTACCATTTAATTGCTCCTTCAATAACCTTTTTTAAATTATCTTTTTCAATATCAACCTCCGTATATCCCTTATTTTTAAACCAGGTTTTTTGTCTTTTGGCATACCTTATTTCATCGCCAATCCAGTTTTGGATACAATCTTTTATATTTTCATTCTTTTCGAAATAAGGCTTAAATTCTTTATAAGCTAAACAGTTTAAACCCGAACTATCCCAGCCGAATTTATTTTTTAAATTCTCAACTTCTGTTAATAGTCCCTGATTTAGCCTCTTTTCAACTCTGCTTCTTATGTTTTGACTTATTTTTTGTTTACTTGCTGTAAGGTAAATCACTTTACTGTCAAAGTTTACGTTCTGACCAGAACCTAATTTCTTTTTAGCTAGTTTAATCTCAATCTTTCTTATCAACCTGTGTCTATTACTTTGTTCCGATTTGTTTAGCTTTTGGTAGCCCCGGCTATCTATTAGTTTAGAAATTTTTATAATATATTTTGTCCCCAATTTATTCGATATTTTTCTTAGCCACAAATTTGGTTTAACCGACAGACTATCCGGCGGGCTTAACAAACTTGTTATATAATACCCGGTTCCTCCCACTATGACTGCTTTTTTACCTCTTGATTCAATATCTTCAATCACATCTAGCGCTAATTTTACAAATTCAGCCGGATTAAATTGATAATTAGGCTCAACCACATCGGTAAGCCAAACCGGCACTTCATCAACTTTGTAATAACCAATATCCATATTATTAATTTTTTTTACTAATTTAAATTTAGCCTTGCCAATATCTTTCCCAGTTCCAATATCCATATATTTATATACCTGTCTTGAGTCAGCACTGATTATCTCCCCGTTAATTTTTTTACAAATTTCCACACCCAAACTGGTTTTACCCGTTGCCGTCAGTCCTGTTATTATTAAAATTTTTTTAGACATTAAATCTAAATTCAACTACATCATCAGGGCGCATTAAATAATCTCTACCCTCGTGTCTAATTTTACCCATTTCCTTGGCTTTTTTCCAATCTTTTATTTCTAACAGTTCTTCAAAACTAATCACTTCAGCCATAATAAAACCTCTTTCAAAATCAGTGTGTATTACTCCAGCTGCTTGGGGTGCTTTAGCACCAACTTTTATAGTCCAAGCCCGGCTTTCTTTTTTTCCGGTTGTGTAAAAAGATTGCAAACCCAATACCTCATAAGCTCTCTTTATAACTCTTTCCAATCCCGCTTCCTCGATTCCTAAATCCTTTAAAAATTCTATTTTTTCCTGATTGCTAAATTCTGCCAACTCCTGTTCAATTTTGGCACATATCGGCACCACCTCCATCTCATTTTTAAATTGTAAATTGGAAATTGAAAATTTTTTATACGTTTCTTCATCCAGATTTACTACTATAAAATAAGGCTTAGCTGTCAGCAAAAAAAACTGCTTACAAATTTTCTCTTCTTCACTGTCCAGTTTGACGTTTATTGCCAGACTACCCTTGTCCAATTCAGTCTTTAATTTTAAAGCTACTTCATACTCTTTTTTATTATCAGTATTCTTTTTATTGTTATCAATAAACTTATCTATTGTTTCCAAGTCTTTTAATATAAGTTCTGTACAAACCACTTCAAAATCAGACATCGGATCACTGCCTGTTTTGATTACATTTGTATCACTAAAACCTCTGACCACATGGCAAATTGCATCACATTTCCTTATATTATCCAAAAATTTATTACCTAAGCCCTCTCCTTTAGATGCTCCTTTAATTAGTCCGGCAATATCTACAAATTCAACAATAGCATTTATTTTTTGAACTGATTCAGACATTTGAGCTAGTTTATCGAGTTTTTCATCAGGTACTTCTACCACTCCCACATTTGGGTCAATCGTGCAAAATGGATAATTGGCTATATTGGCGATTTGCCTACCCACCAAGGCATTAAACAAGGTTGACTTGCCTGCATTTGGTAGTCCGACTATACCGATAGAAAGGTTTGAAACCATGGCTGTATTTTAACATCTAATCCAAAAAAATCCCCTCGCCAGATGGAGAGGGGATTAAGGTACAAAAAATTTATATTACCTAACCATTTTCTTGACTTTGGTTCCAGGAACATATCTTGGCATTCTTCGGGCCGAAATTTTCTTGGGTTGTTTATTTCCAATTGCTTTAATGGTTTTCTGCTTAAACATTTTGGTTTTAAAAGTTCCAAAACCAGACAATTTAACAACTTTGCCATTGGCTAAAGCTTTCATTACTTCATTTAAGAAGGTTTCAACAGCCATTTTGGCATCTTTCTTGCTGAGTTTTACTTTTTCAGCTACGATTTCTATCAAATCTTTTTTAGTCATTTGACTTGTTCCTTTTAATTTTTAATTCATCTACATTCTAACGGATACGATTTCAATTTCAAGTATTAATTGACGTATTTAACCGCAAAATTATTTAATCTGACAAATCTGTTGCTCGTTAAAACTACAGTTTTACACATACAAAATACATACCCAAAAAATATGTTTATTCACAAAGACAGTCCTTTTTTAATCTTGCTGATCAGGTCTGTTTGACTTTTGTTTTGTAAAACTACTTCTGGTCTCTCTAATAGTAGTTACTCTAATTCTTCCGGCCCATTTTGCCTCCTCTTCCAAGCTTTCAGCAATATCTTGGGCCAGTATCACAGCTTCTTCGTCAGATACTTGTTCAGGGTCAACTATCACCATTACCTCTCTACCTGCCTGATATGCAGCTACATCTTTAACACCTCTTTTGTCTCTGGCCACTTCTTCAATTGTTTTCATTCTCTTTAAATATTCTTCATGTCCTTCGTATCTGGATCCAGGTCGTGAACCAGATATTGCATCAGCTAAATAGCTAATGGCAGAAATTACTGAAGAAAAGGGGCTATCTGCATGACTTTCCTCAACGGACTTAATTATTATTTCAGGTAATCTATATTTACGAAGCATTTCAGCTCCCAGATCAACATGGTTACCTTCATCTACACTTGACACTTTCCCAATATCATGACAAAGGGCAGCTAATTTGGCCATATTAACATTCACCCCCAACTGTTTTGCTAATGATCCAGCTAATTTAGTCACTTCTATGCTATGCTTAGCCAAATTTTGTCCATAAGAAAATCTATATTTATATTTACCTATATCAGTTATCAATCCGGCTGGTAAATTAAATAAACCAACTTCTCGGCAGATATTCTGTCCCTCGTTTAGTAGAATTCTATCCATGCTTTGTCTCGTGGCTTCAACCACCTGTTCAATTCTTACTGGCTGAATTCTGCCGTCTTTAATCAGTTTTTCCAAAGAAAGTTTAGCTACTTCTCTCCTGATTGGATCAAACGAAGAAATTATGACTCTATCATCCTCATCCAATTCCAATTCTACTCCGGTTGCTTTTTCAAAAGCTCTGATATTTCTACCTTCTCTTCCAATAATCTTACCTTTTATTTTTTCATCAGTTATTTCAATAGTTGAAATTGTATATTCAGCCACATAGTCAGTTACTCCATGGTGAATTCCGTCCAAAACCATATTTTGAATTATTTCGTCTTCTTTCTTTTTAATTTCTTCTTTAGCTTCAACAATCTTTTTAGCTACCCAATCAGCCATTCTTTTCTCTGTATTTTTAAGAATTATATTTTTAGCTTCGGCTATCGACAAAGTTGATATCTGTTCCAGTTTTTCAAGCTGTTTTTTGTAAAGTTCGTCAACAGATTCTCTCTTTTTATTAATTTGTTCAGAGGTATTGTCCAGGCTTCTTTCTTTTTCCAGTAAATATTTCTCTTTATCGTTTAAAGATTTTAATCTGTTAAAAATTTCCCTTTCCTTTTCTTCAAACTCTTTTTTGACGATTTCATCAACTCTTTTGTTGATATCAACCTTAACTTTTTTAGTTTGTTTCAGACTAACTCTGTTTTTCTCCTGGTCACTTTCCTTAGTTTCCATCTGAACAACAGGCTTTTCTTGTCTAATTTCTTTTTGAATTGGTTGTGCATTAATTTGACCATTATCACCCCAAATATTCTTAACTTTATTAAATAACGAATTAAACATAGTACTCCTTTACAAAATAGTTTACCCGAAAATTAGGCAGTCTACAGGCCAAAAATATGGTTCAAATTTGAAAAAACTTGGACAAACCATAACTTAAATAATTCAAGGTAAACTAATTAAATAATAATTAAATTCAAACTTCGATATTTTACTTCTTTTATACTCTTTCGTCAATTAGACTTTTTACCTTATCTATGGAAAAACCTCTTCTAATTAGGCTTGCTATTAACTTACCTCTTTCTTCAAAACTTAGTTTATTATTATTTTTTAATTTTTTACTTATTAAATTTTTAATTACTTCTTCTTCACCATTTTCTCTTTGTGCTAAGGCTAGTTTAATCATCTCGCCATTAATACCGTTGTTTTTTAGTTCATATTCTATCTGTCTATTCGATTTTCGTTTGCTCTTATTTATAAAATTTGCTACATATTGATTGTCATCAATAATCTTACTTTCTTCAAGCTTGTTTAATTCGATATCTATCAATTCTTCAAGTTTATCGGTTTCAAACTCAATTTTATTTTCTTTAAGCCAATTAAAAATTTTTATTTTTGTTTTACTTTTAAGTTCAACCTTACTTTTTTGGCTTATACCGAGTTGTCTTAAGATGTAATCTTTAATTAACCATTTCAGGCTTTCATTTACTATAAACTCAAAATCTGCCTCTGCCAGTTCATCTCCTTTTTTAAATTTCTTCTCTGCCCAAGCTTCTACAGCCAGTCTATATCTTATTTCGTTAACCACCAAAACTATAGACTGTCCGGATATTACTCTTATCTCATCAATTTTCATTGACCTGCTTTTACGGCTTTCCAAACATCATCTTTTAACTTTTCCATTATTTTGGGATTAGCTCTAAGATAATTTTTAGCCGCCTCTCTACCTTGACCAATTGTTTCGTTACCAAGTTTGAAAAAGGCACCGGCTTTAGCAATTAATTCATGGGTTATAGCCAAATCCAATACTCCTCCGGCAACTGATATACCTTCGTTATTCATGATGTCAAATTCAGCCTGTTTAAATGGTGGAGCCACTTTGTTTTTAATAATTCTGACTCTGTGTTGAGAACCAACAGTTTCTTCACCACTGGTTTTGATATTAGCAATTTTTCTTATATCGACCCTTACCGATGCGTAAAATTTCATAGCCAGTCCTCCTGGAGT
>Ga0172375_10009194_pt1 | contig 13075 bp, 10 predicted proteins | sample LakKiv1m_FD_114537 | JGI IMG/M metagenome (GOLD analysis project Ga0172375, IMG submission 114537) | Freshwater microbial communities from Kabuno Bay, South-Kivu, Congo - kab_092012_11.1m | ecosystem: Environmental > Aquatic > Freshwater > Lake | place: Democratic Republic of the Congo...
CTGCGTCTGGCGTGGCGCAAGGTTGGGCAAAGCCGCGTTGGCATGGGAGCAGCGGCGGTATTGGCGGTCTTTTTCGCTATCGCCTTCGTCGATTCGCTGCACTATCGCCCGCAATTGCCCGATGCACCGCAAGGCGAGGTGCGTTACTCGACGGAAGTGCTGTCGGCACTCGATGCGCTGCTGACGCCGCTGCGCGTCCAGACCGAGAAAACCTACTCCGCGCCGCTGGCGACGCACCTGTTCGCCAAGGAGACACTGGACGATGCCAGCCGCGATTTCCTGCCGCTGCGCTACCCCGGCACGCATCTGTTCGGCACGGACAAGGTCGGGCAAGATGTGCTCTATCTCACGCTCAAGAGCATCCGTACCGGACTGCTGATCGGCACGTTGACGACGCTGATCATGCTGCCGGCCGCGATCTTCCTCGGCCTGCTGGCCGGCTACGCCGGCGGCTGGATCGACGACGCGATCCAGTATCTCTACACCACGCTCAATTCGATTCCCGGCGTGCTGCTGATCGCCGCCGCCGTGCTGATGATGCAGGTGGTGATCGACACGCATCCGGAGTGGTTCGCCACCAGCGCCGAACGTGCCGACGCCCGGCTGCTGGCGCTCTGTGCGATTCTTGGCATCACCAGCTGGACCGGTCTGTGCCGGCTGCTGCGCGGCGAGACGTTGAAGCTGCGCGAACTGGAGTACGTACAGGCCGCGCAGGCGCTCGGCGTGTCCGGCCTGCGCATCCTGGCGCGCCACATTCTTCCCAATGTGATGCACATCGTGATGATCGCCATCGTCATGGACTTCTCGGGCCTCGTGCTGGCCGAGGCGGTGCTGTCCTATGTCGGCATCGGCGTCGACCCGAACACGATCAGCTTCGGCACGATGATCAACACCGCGCGCATGGAACTGGCGCGCGAACCGATGGTCTGGTGGTCGCTCGCGGCGGCCTTCGTCTTCATGTTCGTGCTGGTACTGGCGGCCAACCTGTTTGCCGATGTCGTGCGCGATGCTTTTGATCCGCGAGCCGCCAGATGAGCCTGCTTTCCGTCCGCGACCTGAAGGTGGGCATCGGTGCGGCTTGGCCCGTCGAGGACGTGTCGTTCGACCTCGCGCCGGGTGAAACCTTCGCGCTGCTCGGCGAATCGGGCTGCGGCAAGTCGCTGACCGCGCTGGCGTTGATGCGCCTGCTGCCGCCCGCGGCGCATATCGCGAGTGGCAGCGTGAAGTTCGCCGGCGATGAGCTGTGCGGCTTTACTGAAGCACAGATGCGCGCGGTGCGCGGCGGCAAGATCGGCATGATCTTCCAGGAACCGGGTACCAGCCTCAATCCGGTGCTGACCGTCGGGACGCAGATCGCCGAGGCGCTGAAATTGCATGCCGGTATCGGCTCGCTGGAACGGGTCGTGGAGTTGCTGGCCGCGGTTGGCATTCCCGATCCGGCGCGGCGCGCGACCGAGTATCCGTTCCAGATGTCCGGCGGCATGAAGCAGCGCGTGATGATCGCCATGGCGCTGGCGGGCGAGCCGGATTTGCTGATCGCCGACGAGCCGACGACCGCGCTGGACGTGACGATCCAGGCGCAGGTGCTCGATCTGCTGCGCGAGCTGCAACGCCAGCGCGGCATGGCGATGCTGCTGATCACGCATGATCTCGGCGTGGTGGCGAAGATGGCCGATCGCATTGGCGTCATGTACGCCGGGCAGTTGGTCGAGGTCGCGCCGCGTGATGCCTTCTTCGCTGCTCCAGCCCATCCCTACTCGCGCCGGCTGTTTGCCGCGCTGCCTGACATGGCCGCAGGTCGGCAGCGGCTGGCGACGATTCCCGGCAGCGTGCCGCCGCTCGGCACACAGTTCCATGGATGCCGTTTCGCCGAGCGCTGCGGCGAGGCGCTATCCGTGTGCCATGCGCGGATACCGCCGTGGCGCGAGGTCGCTGTCGGCCAGCGGGTGCGTTGCCACCTCGAAGCCTTTCCCGCGCAGACGAAAGTCGGCGCTGGCGAGACGGCACGCGCGAGCGACGAACACGCCATCCCATTGCTGGAGACGCATGACCTCAAGGTGCATTTCCCGATCCGGCGCGGCGTGTTGCAGCGCGCCGCCGGTTACGTGCGCGCGGTTGATGGCGTCGACCTGCAACTGGCGGCAGGCCGGACGCTCGCTTTGGTCGGCGAATCGGGCTGCGGCAAGACGACGGTGGGCAAAGCCATTCTTGGCTTGCAGCCGCCGACGGCGGGAACGGTGAAACTGGATGGCAAGCCTTGGAACGGGCTTGCGCCGGCGCATATGCAGATGGTGTTCCAGGATCCGTTCGGTTCACTGAATCCGCGCATGCGCGTTGGCGCGATCGTCTCGGAAGGCAAGCCGGGAGTGGATGTCGGCGAACTATTGGGGCAGGTGGGGTTGTCACCGGAAATGGCGGGGCGTTACCCGCACGAGTTTTCCGGCGGGCAGCGCCAGCGCATCGCGATCGCGCGCGCGCTGGCGGTCGGGCCGCGACTTCTGATCTGCGACGAACCGACGAGCGCCCTGGACGTTTCGGTGCAGGCACAGATCCTTAATCTGCTGACCGACCTGCAACAGAACTTGAGACTCGCCTATCTGTTCATCACGCACAACATCGCGGTTGTCGACTTCCTCGCCCACGAAGTCGCGGTGATGTATCTCGGCCGGATCGTCGAGCGCGGCACGGCGGACGAGGTCTTGCGCGGTGCGCGCCACCCTTACACGCAGGCTTTGCTGGCGGCGGTGCCGCGCATCGAGGGCAGGGCAGGCAATGGAGGCGAACGGCTGCTGGTGCCGGGCGATCCGCCCTCGCCGGCGCACCCGCCGGCCGGCTGCCATTTCCATCCGCGCTGCCCGCGCGCGACGGCACGCTGTCGCGGCGCCTATCCGGAAACCACCGTGCTGTCGGCAACGCACAGCGTGCGTTGTTACTTTCCGGATTGACGCTTCTTCTTGGGTTGAGGCTTGACAGGTTTCCGTGCAGTGGACTTGTTGGCAGGAGCCTTGACTGATTTCGCCTTGGTTCGCTTGCCGCTGCTTGCCCTGGCAGGTTTTTCCGGTGCCGGCTGGGGCAGCACGCGGGAGATCGTTTCCGCTGCCTGACTGCCGGGGCGCGGCACGAGCAGGTTGAAACCGGCACCGGTCTTGACGCGAGGCGTGATGCCGTTGATCTGGCGCAGCTGCGCCTCGCTCATCTTCAGGCGGGCGGCGACCTTCGCCAACGTGTCGCCGCGTTTCATCCGATATGTCTGCCAGTTCGAGAGGGGCTTGTCCTGCGCCGCGTAGCGTTCCAGGTTGGCGACGAAGGTATCGACCTTGTCGGCCGGCAGGATCAGCGGACCGGCCTGGTCGCCGTTGATCACCGGACGGTGATACGCGGGGTTGAGCGAGACGAATTCCTCGACCGGGATTTCGGCGAGGCGCGCGGCGACGGCGACGTCGATGCGTTCCGGCTTCATCACGGTTTCGAAGTAGGGCTGGTTGGGGATCGGCGCCAGATGGAAGCCGAACAGTTCGGGCTGCGCGATGATGTTCTTGAACGCCTGCAGCTTGGGCACGTAGTAGCGGGTTTCTGCCGGCATGGTCAGGCTCGCGTAGTCGGTCGGCAGTCCCCTGGTGCGGTTTTTCTCGATGGCGCGGCCGACGGCGCCTTCGCCCCAGTTATAGGAGGCGAGGGCCAGGTGCCAGTCGCCATGCATTTCGTAAATCTTCTGCAGGTAGGTGAGGGCGGCGTCGGTGGAGGCGATGATGTCGCGGCGCTCGTCGACCCACCAGTTCTGGTCGAGGTTGTAGTTTTTGCCGGTGGAGGGAATGAACTGCCAGATGCCCATCGCGCGCGCGCTGGACACGGCATGCGGATTGAAAGCGCTTTCGACCATCGGCAGCAGGGCCAGTTCGGTGGGCAGGCCGCGCTTTTCCAGTTCCCCGACAATGTGATACAGGTAGCGGCTGCCGCGCGTGAAGATGCGCCGCAGCATGTCCGGCCGGTTGAGATACCAGGACTGGCGATCGGCGACCAGCGGGTCGTGCAGGTCGGGCATGCCGAAACCATTGCGGATGCGCTGCCACAGATCGTCGGGGGCCACCGTGAGGTCGATCAACGGCGTTTTCGCATTCGGTTGAATGGCCTGTATGGGCAGGCCGATAGAGTGTGGGTCGGATGGCTGGGTACTGACTCCGGCGACGGCATGGCGACCGGTTTTCCCCGCAACTGCCGGGCTGGCGGGCGACCTTTCATCCGTCACCGAATCGGTCGTCGGGAGCGTCGTGCAGGCGCCCAGCAGGCCGAGCACGACAAGCAACGGCAACAGGCCGGGACGAAGGAAGGCGGTCATGGTGAAGTGGCGATGCGCAAAGGTCCGCAGTTTAAGGGAGAGGGCGGGCGAACGCCAGCCGCTCCGGGATCGATGACGGCCCGGAATTCCGCCATGCGCGTGGTTTCGGAAAACCACAATGGCACCTGCGGCAGCCAACCGGTTATGCTAGCCTCGCTTAAGTGCATGCCTATTGCTTGTCCGCAGGCAAATCATCGATCAATAACAGGAGGATCGTCTGATGAAGTTGCATACCCTCGTTATCGGCCTTGCCGCCGCTACCTTCTCGCTGGCTGCTGTTCCTGCCTTGGCCCAGCAACCCATCGTCATCAAGTTCAGCCACGTCGTCGCGAACGACACGCCAAAGGGCAAGGCTGCCGAGTTCTTCAAGACCAAGGCCGAGGAGTTGACCAAGGGCAAGGTCAAGGTCGAGGTGTATGCCAACAGTACCCTCTACAAGGACAAGGAAGAGATGGAGGCGCTGCAGCTCGGTGCCGTGCAAATGCTCGCCCCCTCGCTGGCCAAGTTTGGCCCGCTTGGTGCGAAGGAGTTTGAGGTATTCGACCTGCCCTACATCTTCGATAGCTACGAGGATCTGCACAAGGTGACGACCGGTCCGGTCGGCAAGTCGCTGCTCAAGAAGCTCGAGCCCAAGGGCATTCTCGGACTGGCTTACTGGGACAATGGCTTCAAGGTGATGAGTGCCAACAAGCCGTTGCGCAATCCCGAGGATTTCAAGGGCCTCAAGATGCGCATCCAGTCTTCCAACGTTCTGGAAGCCCAGATGCGCGCGCTGGGTTCGCTGCCGCAAAAGATGGCTTTCTCCGAGGTGTATCAGGCGCTGCAGACTGGTGTGGTCGATGGTACGGAAAACCCGCCGTCAAACTTGTACACGCAAAAGATGCACGAGGTGCAAAAGTTCGTGGCGCTTTCCAACCATGGCTATCTAGGCTATGCGGTGATCGTTAACAAGAAATTCTGGGATGGTTTGCCCGCCGATGTGCGCGGTCAGCTCGAAGCCGCCATGGAACAGGCAACCCGCTACGCCAACCAGATCGCCAAAGTCGAAAACGACAACGCGATGGAAGCCGTCAGGAAATCGGGCAAGAGCGAGATCATCAGCTTGAGCGCCGAGCAGAAGAAGGCATGGAAGAAGTCCCTGGTAAAGGTGCATGACCAGATGTCCGGACGCATCGGCAAGGACCTGATCCAGTCGATCTACAAGGAAACCGGGTTCGATCCGTCCAAGCTGTAAGCACCCCGATCTCCAACCGCAATCCCCAGAGAACGCCCGCTGCTTTTTTCCGCCCACAGCGGGCGTTTTTGCGAGGAGGCTCGCATGTTGCTGAAAATCATCGATCGCCTCGAGGAGGTGATTATTGCGTCCCTGATGGCAGTGGCCACCATTGTCATCTTCGTTGCGGTCATCCATCGCTATGGTTCGGGTGTCGCCATTCCCGGCGTACAGGACTGGCTCTTGTCCAAGGATCTTAGTTGGGCACAGGAGTTCTGCATCATCCTGTTCGTTTGGATGGCCAAGTTCGGTGCTGCCTACGGCGTGCGCACCGGTATCCACGTCGGCGTGGATCTGCTCATCAACAAACTGAAGGACCGCAAGCGCGCCGTACTGGTGCAACTGGGACTCGCCTGCGGCGTCCTGTTCACTGGTGTCATCGGCATCTTTGGCGCGTCGTTCGTCTGGGAGAACGGCATGGCCTACGAGGTACTGACGGCACTGGGCAGGGATGTCGGAGAGCATTTCGAAGGGCCGACGACCCCTGACCTCGAGTGGCCGACCTGGATCGTGTATTCGGCGGTGCCACTCGGCTCGTTTCTGATGTGTTTTCGCTTCCTGCAGGTAATGGTCAAGTTCGCGCGGACTGGGATGCTGCCGTCGCATGATCATGGTCACGTCGATGGCCTCGAGGAGGGTGATGTCAAGGAAGTCGGCGAGGCAATCGAGATTGCCGAGCAGCGCGAGCATGCGCACGCGGGAATGAGTGACGGGGAATGGAAGAAAACCCGTTCTGGAGCCGCCGACGGGAGAATGGGGGATGGGAAATGAGCGCACTGATCATTTTCGGTCTTCTGCTTGTCTTGATGGCGGTCGGCATGCCGGTCGGCGTGGCGCTTGGCCTCACCGTGCTGACCTTCATGTTTGCCTTTACCGACACGCCGATCGCGTCGGTGGCGCTCAAGATGTTCACCGGCATCGAGAAGTTCGAGATCATGGCGATCCCGTTCTTCATTCTCGCCGGCAACTTCCTGACACACGGCGGCGTGGCGCGGCGCATGATCGCGTTCGCGACCGCGATGGTCGGCCATCTGACCGGCGGCCTCGGCATGTCGGCGGTGCTGGCTTGCGCCCTGTTCGCCGCGGTGTCGGGTTCCAGCCCGGCGACGGTGGTGGCGATCGGCTCGATTCTCATCCCGGCGATGATCAAGCAGGGTTTCCCGCTGCGCTTCGCGGCGGGTACGGTGGCTTCGGCGGGCGGCCTCGGAATCCTGATCCCGCCGTCGATCGTCATGGTCATGTACGCGGTGACGACCAACTCCTCGGTTGGCGCGTTGTTCATGGCAGGTATCATGCCGGGCTTTATTCTTGCGTTGGTATTGGGGTTAACAACCTGGTGGCAGGCGCGCAAGGGCAACTACCCGCGCCTGCCCGCAGCCAGCTGGCGCGAACGCTGGCAATCCTTCCGCAAGGCGGTTTGGGGTCTGATGCTGATCGTTGTAGTGATGGGCGGCATTTATTCCGGCATGTTTACACCGACCGAGGCGGCAGCGATGAGCGCCGTGTATGCATTTTTCATCGCGGTGTTTGTCTACAAGGACCTGACTTTCAAACAGGTACCGAAAGTGCTGCTCGATTCGGCGAACATGGCATCGATGCTGCTGTTCATCATTGCCAGTGCCGTCCTGTTCTCGTTCATCCTGACCTCGGAACAGATTCCGCAGGATATCGCTGCCTGGATTGTGGGCATGGGCCTTGGCTCGGTCGGCTTCCTGATCGTGGTGAACATTCTGCTGCTGCTGGCCGGCAACATCATGGAACCGTCTTCGATCATCCTGATCCTGGCGCCGATCCTGTTCCCGGTCGCGGTGGCGCTCGGCATCGATCCGGTCCATTTCGGCATCATCATCACGGTGAATATGGAAATCGGCATGATCACGCCGCCGGTTGGCCTCAATCTCTTTGTCGCCGGCGGTATCACGCGTGCCGGCTTGACCGAGATGAGTATCGCGGTCCTCCCATGGCTCTATGCAATGCTGGGCTACCTGATCTTCATCACCTATGTGCCGGAAGTTTCGCTCTGGCTGCCGCGCACGCTGGGAATGATGTAAGTCACTGGTTTGCACGACAAAAAGCCCGGCTGCTGCCGGGCTTTTTTGTTTGAAACGCGGGGGCTGTCGGGTGAAACTGGGCTAAAATCCCCGGTCCTTTGTTTTGCTTATCAATCTGTTGGAGAAAAGAATGGCCGTCGAAAAAACCCTGTCGATCATCAAACCCGATGCCGTGGCGAAAAACGTGATCGGCAAGATCTATTCCCGCTTCGAGACCAACGGTCTCAAGATCGTCGCCTCCCGCATGGCCTGGCTGTCCGAGCGCGAAGCCGGCGGCTTCTACGCCGTGCACAAGGAGCGCCCCTTCTTCAAGGACCTCGTCCAGTTCATGACCTCCGGCCCGGTGATGATCCAGGTGCTGGAAGGCGAAAGCGCCATCGCCAAGAACCGCGAACTGATGGGCGCCACCGATCCGAAGAAAGCCGATGCCGGCACGATCCGTGCCGATTTCGCCACCAGCATCGACGCCAACGCCGTGCACGGTTCCGACGGTCCCGAGACCGCCAAGGTCGAGATCGCCTATTTCTTCCCGGAACTGAACGTTTTCTCCGGTCGCTGATCGTTTCGTGATCAACTTGCTCGATTTCGATGCCACCGGCCTGACGGACTGGTTCGCGCAACTGGGCGAGAAGCCCTTCCGCGCGCGTCAGGTGCTGCGCTGGATGCACCGCTTCGGTGTCGATGATTTCGGGCAGATGACCGACGTGGCCAAGACGCTGCGCGCGAAGCTGGCGGACGTGGTCGAGATTCGCGGACCCGTTCCGGTGCGTGACAGCACGGCGGCAGATGGCACACGCAAATGGCTCTTCGATGTCGGCGGCGACAATGCCGTCGAGACGGTGTTCATTCCCGAGGCCAACCGTGGCACGCTATGCATCTCGACGCAGGTCGGTTGCGCGCTGGCGTGTTCGTTTTGCTCGACGGGGCGCCAGGGTTTCAACCGCAACCTGACGACCGCCGAGATCATCGGTCAGCTCTGGCACGCCAACCGCATGCTCGGCGCGGTGAAGCAGCCGGGCGTGGGCGACAGTGGCGAACGCGTGATCAGCAACGTCGTGCTGATGGGCATGGGTGAGCCGCTCGCCAACTACGACAATGTCGTCGCGGCGCTCAAACTGATGCTCGACGACAACGCCTATGGCCTGTCGCGACGCCGCGTGACGGTATCCACAGCCGGCATGGTGCCGGTGATGGATCGCCTGCGCCAGGAGGTGCCGGTGGCGTTAGCGGTGTCGCTGCATGCGCCGACGGATGCGCTGCGTGACGATCTCGTGCCGCTGAATTGCAAGTACCCGCTCAAGGAGCTGATGGCAGCTTGCCGTCGCTACCTGGAAGACGCGCCGCGCGACTTCATCACCTTCGAGTACGTGTTGCTTGCCGGGGTGAATGACCGCGACGCCGATGCGCGCGCCTTGCTCGCGCTGACGCGAGACATTCCTTGCAAGTTCAACCTGATCCCGTTCAATCCCTTCCCGGATTCCGGCTACCGCAAGCCGGCGGCGGAACGTGTGCGCCGCTTCCAGGAGATTCTCATGCGGGCCGATGTCGTCACCACTGTGAGAAAAACTCGCGGTGACGACATCGATGCCGCTTGCGGCCAACTGGCCGGACGCGTTAAAGACAGGACGAAGCGTCGCGCTGCTGCCGATGCCGATGCGGCATCAACACACAGGACGATCCCGATTGTTCAGGAGGCATTGACTTGATTTCCCGTTCCCTGCCCGTTATCTCTGCCGCGGCGATTGCGACTGCTGTCTTCCTGACCGGGTGTGCCGGCAATGCGGCCGCACCGAAGCAGGAGCCGCTGCCCAATCTCGAGCAGACGACCGCACCTGGTGGTCCGGTCGTCGCGGGAGAACAGGAGCGTGCCAAGGTCCATACCGATCTCGGCATCGCCTACCTGCGTGATGGCAAGTATGAGATTGCGCTCAATGAGGCGCAGGTCGCCCTGGAAACCTTAAGCAGCTATGCTCCGGCGCACAACCTCAAGGGCCTGATACACATGGCGCTTGGCCAGAACGATCAGGCGGAACCGGCATTTCGTCAGGCGGTGGATCTTGCGCCGGGCAATCCGGAAATCGCCAACAATTTCGGCTGGTTCCTGTGCCAGACCGGCAAGGTTAAAGAGTCATTCACCTACTTCAACCGGGTGCTGCGCAATCCGCTTTACAAGACGCCGGCGAAGGTCCTGCACAACATGGGCGTGTGCGCGCTGATGGACAAGGATGACGTCGCGGGCGAATCCTATCTCTTTCGTGCGCTCAAGCTGGATCCCAACAACCTGCGCGCCTACTACCTGCTCGCCGACATCGAGTACCGGCGTGGTCGTTTCGAGGATGCGCGCGACTGGCTCAAGAAGCTGCATGCCAAGATCGAGCCCACCTCCGAAACGGTCTGGCTGTCGCTGCGCATCGATCGCAAGCTGGGCGATCGCAAGAGCGAGGCGGCGAATACGGGCGTCCTGCGCAGCAAGTTCCGGGATACGCCGGAGTACGTCCTGATGATGCGTGGAGAGTTCGATTGAGCGAACCCGTGCAGAATCCCGCCGGTGCTGCGAATGACATAGCGGCAGGCGTTTCCGGTGTGTCGGTGGGCGACCAGTTGCGCGCGGCGCGCGCGGCGGCGCAGATTTCGCTCGACGAGGTTGCGCAGGCCCTGAAGTTCAGCCCGCGCCAGATCGAATCGCTCGAGGCGGATGATTACGCGGCGCTGCCCGGTGCGACCATCGTGCGCGGTTTCGTGCGCAGTTATGCGCGCTTCCTGAGGCTGGATGCCGATATGCTTCTGTATCAGCTCGATGCCGCCATGCCGAAGGCCCCGATCATGGTGCGGCCACCCGACAACATGGGTATCGCCAGTCAGCCGCGCGGCCTCCGGGAGTTCTCTCCGGTGGCGAGCATTGCGCTCGTCCTGCTGCTGGCCGCCATCCTGCTGGTCCTCTGGCACTTCTTCGGACCGTCCGCGTCCAAATCGACGCTCGTCACCGGGCAGGCAAGCGTGTCCCCCCAACAGGTGCAGCAAGCACCGGAAAGCCCGTCTGCCACGAATCCAATACCCGCATTGCCGGTTGCTCCGACGGTGGTACCGGCTGCAGATGGCGCCATGCCGCCGCAAACGGTTGCGACGGCCGAAGGTGCCGCGCCTGCATTGCGCTTCGCCTTCGCCGAGCGTTCCTGGGTCGAGGTGACGGATGCGAACAGACAGCTCCTGCACAGTGGCGAGAACCCCGGCGGCAGCCAACTGGTCCTGAACGGCAAGCCGCCGTTCGATATCGTTATCGGCAATGCCGGCAAGGTGACACTGACCTATGGCGAGAAGGTCATCGACCTGGCGCCGCACATGCGCGCCGAAGTGGCGCGACTGACGGTCGAATGATGGACGCGACGAGCATCCCGGTGCGTCGCCCGACGCGGCGCGTCTTGGTCGGGAAAGTCGGCGTTGGCGGGACGGCACCTGGCGGCTCGCCGTCACCAGTGGTCGTCCAGTCGATGACGAACACGGATACGGCCGACGTCTTCAATACCGCGCAGCAGGTGGCCGAACTGCAGCGCGCCGGTTCGGAGATCGTGCGCGTCACCGTGAATACCCGCGCCGCCGCCGCCGCCGTGCCGAAGATCAAGGAACGGCTCGCCCAGCTCAACCTCGACGTGCCGATGGTCGGTGACTTCCATTTCAATGGCCACAAACTACTGACCGAAGTGCCCGAGTGCGCTGCTGCGCTCGACAAGCTGCGCATCAACCCGGGCAACGTCGGCAAGGGGGCGAAGCGCGACGAGCAGTTCGCGCAGATGATCGAGATCGCGTGCAAGTACAAGAAACCCGTGCGCATCGGCGTGAACTGGGGCAGTCTCGATCAGAGCCTGCTCGCGCGCCTGATGGACGCGAACGCACAGCGTGCCGAGCCGAAGGACGCGACGGGGCTGATGCGCGAAGCGATGGTCGCCTCGGCACTCGAGTCCGCCGCCAAGGCCGAGGAGCTCGGCCTGCCCGGCGACGCGATCATCCTTTCCTGCAAGGTCAGCGGCGTGCAGGATCTGATCTCCATCTATCGCGATTTGTCGGCGCAGAGCGACTATCCGCTGCATCTGGGACTCACCGAGGCCGGCATGGGCAGCAAGGGCATCGTCGCCTCGACGGCCGCGCTGGCCGTGCTGCTGCAGGAAGGCATCGGCGACACTATTCGTATTTCCTTAACGCCCGAACCCGGCGGCGAACGCACGCGCGAGGTGGTGGTGGCGCAGGAGATTTTGCAGACGATGGGGCTGCGCGCCTTCGTGCCGATGGTGGTGGCCTGCCCCGGCTGCGGCCGTACCACCAGCACCGTCTTCCAGGAACTGGCCCAGGACATCCAGACTTACGTGCGAGCAAAAATGCCCGAATGGGCATTGCGCTACAAAGGTGTGGAAAACATGAACGTCGCCGTGATGGGCTGCGTGGTCAATGGTCCCGGCGAAAGCAAGCACGCCAACCTTGGCATTTCGCTGCCCGGCACCGGCGAGGAGCCGGTCGCGCCGGTCTATGCCGACGGCGAGCGCATTACCACCCTGCGTGGCGACAACATCGCCGCCGAATTCCGTACCATCATCGACGCCTACGTCGAGAAGAAATATCCGCCACTTCACACTGTTTCATGAGCCAGACATTGCAAGCCATCCGCGGGATGAACGACATCCTGCCCGTCGAAGCCGAGCGCTGGGAAGCCTTCGAGGCGCTGATCCGCGACTGGTTGTCCGCCTACGGCTACCGGCCGATCCGCATGCCGCTGGTCGAGCCGACGCCGCTGTTCGCGCGGGCCATCGGCGCCGTGACCGACATCGTCGAGAAGGAGATGTACTCCTTTACCGATAGCCTCAACGGCGAACTGCTCACGCTGCGTCCCGAGGGCACGGCCTCCTGCGTGCGCGCCGTGCTCCAGCACAACCTCCTTTACGACGGCCCGAAGCGGCTGTGGTACATGGGCCCGATGTTCCGCCACGAGCGGCCGCAAAAAGGCCGCTATCGCCAGTTCCACCAGGTCGGCATCGAGGCCCTGGGATTGCCGGGACCGGACATCGACGCCGAGCAGATCATCATGTGCGCGCGGCTGTGGGACGATCTCGGTTTGGAGGGCATCAAGCTGGAGATCAACTCGCTGGGCGAGGCGGAAGAGCGCGCCAAGCATCGCGCCGATCTGATCGCCTATCTCGAAAGGCACGTCGATCAACTCGATGAAGATGGCAAGCGTCGCCTGCATACCAACCCGTTGCGTATCCTCGACACCAAGAACCCGGCGCTGCAGGGTATCGTCGAAGTCGCGCCGAAGCTGATCGACTACCTTGGCGAAAATTCACTCAAGCATTTCGAGGGCGTGCAACAACTGCTGAAGGATGCGGCGATTCCCTACCGCATCAACCCGCGCCTGGTGCGCGGCCTCGA
>Ga0172375_10009195_pt1 | contig 13074 bp, 9 predicted proteins | sample LakKiv1m_FD_114537 | JGI IMG/M metagenome (GOLD analysis project Ga0172375, IMG submission 114537) | Freshwater microbial communities from Kabuno Bay, South-Kivu, Congo - kab_092012_11.1m | ecosystem: Environmental > Aquatic > Freshwater > Lake | place: Democratic Republic of the Congo...
GGGGCGCACAACCTGGGTCGAACCGATGATCGATCGCAGCGCCCAACCGCCTGCTGTTCAGTTCGCTATTCGGGTGGGTAAAGACAGGCCTCCCGAAGGTACAGTCAAACGGAATGGCGCGATCTGTGTCGTATGCGGTTCACCGGTTTCGCTGGATTACCTTCGTGATGAAGCCCAGGCTGGCAGATTGGGGACGCGCTTATTGGCAATCGCCGCTGAAGGGACAAAAGGTCGAGTTTACCTGTCACCCGACCCAGAGCATGAGCGTCTTGCAGCAGCGGCAAAAGCAGCCTGGGGGCCGGAAGCAGAGCTGCCGACCGAATCAGCGGCGAATAATGTGAACCGCTATGGCATGCACACCTTCGCCGATTTGTTCACGCCGCGTCAGTTATTGGCCATGACCACCTACGCTGATCTGGTAATTGAGGCGCGCAAAAAAGTGTACCAGGCAGCGGTCGCTGCCGGCATGAAGAACGATTACCAGGCGTTAGCCGCGGGTGGAAGTGGAACACGCGCTTATGCCGAGGCCATCAGTTTGTATTTGGCGCTGACTGTCTCAAAAACAGCCAATCGGGCCAGCGCGCTAACACCCTGGGGATTAGCGGTCGAATGCCCGGTCAACGTGTTTTCTCGCCAGGCCATCGCCATGTCCTGGCTTTTTGCTGAGTCCAATGTGATTGCCGGTCCCAGCGGCTCGTTTGGGAATATGCTGGATAACACTCTTTCGGCAATGTCTACTGGCGATATCCTTATACCGCGCCGCGGCCAGGCTGAGCAGCTCGATGCCCAGAAGGTTATCGAGCGCCTGAAACAGCCGCTCATTTCGACCGATCCGCCTTACTACGATGCGGTGCCCTACGCCGATCTTTCGGATTTCTTCTACGTCTGGCTGCGCGCTATGTTACGGGATGTTTACCCCGATATTTTCCAAACCGCTCTAACGCCCAAGACACAGGAGCTGGTTGCCGACAAACGCCGCCTGGGAGGCGCTCAGCAAGCGCGCAGCTACTTTGAGAGCGGCATGCGCCAGGTGTTCAGCCGCCTGCGCGCCGGCGCTCATCCAGATTTCCCGGTGACCATTTATTATGCTTTTCGCCAGGCGGAAAGCGGTAGCGCCGCAATCGAAGACCAAGAAGGCGAGACGACTTTCATAGCTTCAACCGGCTGGGAAACCATGCTGGAAGGTTTGCTCCAAGCCGGGTTTATGATTACTGGAACCTGGCCTATTCGTACCGAACGGGCCGTTCGGATGAAAAGCTTGCACAGCAACGCCCTGGCAACATCCATTGTTTTGGTTTGCCGTCCGCGGCCTGAAAATGCACCTTCCACAAGCCGGCGAGAGCTACTGGCTGAAATCCGCAAAGAACTTGGCCCGGCAATTCGTACTCTTCAAATGGGCAATATCGCTCCAGTCGATCTCGCCCAGGCTGCCCTGGGGCCAGGTATGGCCGTCTATTCTCGTTATGCCCAAGTCTTCGAGAACGATGGATCCCCAATGCGGGTGCGCACCGCATTAGGGTTAATTAATCAGGTTCTCGATGAAGTCCTGGCTGAACAGGAAGGCGACTATGATACGGATACCCGATGGGCAATGGCCTGGTTCGAGCAGTACGGTTTTGAGACTGGATCGTACGGTATAGCCGAAACGCTCTCCAAGGCCAAGAATACCAGCCTGGACGGATTAGTGCGGGCAGGCATCCTGGAAGCGCGAGCCGGCGAGGTACGCCTGTTACGGCTGGATGAACTTCCAAAAGACTGGGATCCGCAAAAAGATCAGCGCCTGACGGTTTGGGAAGCGGTTCAGCATTTGATCCACTCATTAGATCAGGGCGGCGAACAGGCTGCTGCCGATCTGCTCGCCCAGCTCGGCCCGATCGCAGATGCGGCGCGTGAGCTGGCTTACCGGCAGTATGTAATTTGTGAGCGTAAGAAATGGGCGCAAGAAGCGATGTACTGCAATATGCTGGTGATTGCCTGGCCGCGTTTGCGGGAACTGGCATCGCGCAGCCAGGCATTAAACCAGGGTCGGATGTTCTGACGAACGAGGAATGAACGATGACTGACGAAATTGGTCGAGTGACAATCCTTGCAGTTGGCGTGTGGCAATATCAGCATATGCGCCGATTAACAGGCCCTGAAAGGGATCTGCAAAATCTTAGAGATATTCTGGTAAACGATCCTGACCTGGCTATCTTTGAACCTCGCCAATATCGAGAATTGCCAAACCCAACTTCAGATCAACTCCGGCAGGAAATCAACCAGTATGTGATTGATAGAGGGGCAGATAACGACATCTTACTTTTCTATTTCTCTGGTCATGGAGCGCCAGTTGGTGGAAGCGATTTTGCTTTTTGCACTATAGACACCAATCATCTAATCGAAGAACGAACAATTCTTCCGATGACTGCCGTTAGTTTTACGGAGATATTGCGCACTCTATGGATCAAAAAAGTGATCCCTGTTTTTATGATAGATGCTTGCTTTTCCGGAATGGCTGGCGGCGCCTTATTAGCCACAATTGGCCAGGTGGTTGACGAATTAAAAGGCGAAGTTCAGCGCAAATATGCCAGTAGCTATGCTTTACTGTGTTCAGCGCCGAATGACGAAGAAATTTTGGATAACCCAAACGGAAATGGCGGCCTTTTTAGTATTAGTTTGGTCGAATTAGCTCAAACAGGATTGAACCCGCGCGATAAAAGATCTCAAACTGTCACGCTGGCCAAGTTATTTCCATATCTAAGGCAGAGAACTGAAGTAAACGTGGTTGGCCCTGCGCCTATTCTACTCCTGGGGCCAACCCTGCCAGATTTCTCAATTTTCAAGAATATTCACTACCGCCCGCTCGAATATCGTTTGCAGCCGCATTTGGTAGCTGTTTTACGCGCTTTGTGGAATAATGGCCAGCCACGCGATCTACGTCCCACAGAAATTGCCGATACAACTCATCTCAAAGGCGCGTATGGTAATCATCGCAAATTAAGTTTTGAGCCATGGGATCTTGTCGAAACCGTAGGCAATCGTAGAAGATTGAATGAACGGGGAATAATGTTTATGCAGGGCAGATTGCGAGTTCCCCGCGATATTGTTTGGGATACTCCGAGAAATATTTATATCGAAAAACCCGGTGCCGAGATAATCGGCATAGATAATTTCGCCGAATAATGCACCAGCGATTGGAAGAGATAGAGAGGTCAAAAATGGCAATCAGCAACATTGAACGAGTTGGCAAAGGATTAGAATTTCTGCGGACAGGTTTGGCCCCTTATATCCAGCGCGAACTAAAGGGCTTTTACCAGGAGCGTTGGTGGATTAGTGGGGTAGAGACTCTGCTGGAAGGTGCGATTGGGCGTGAAGGTTTATCGGCGTCAGGAACTGAGGAAGAGCGCTTTGAGCGTCTGGATGCACAAGCTTTATTGGTGATCATGTGGGAAAACTGGAACAACGTTTTCCGTGAGCAGCTTGGGCACACCGGACGTTCGTATGTCAGCGAACTGCGCGAAGTGCGCAACCGCTGGGCGCACCAGCAGCCCTTCAACGCCGAAGATGCTTACCGCGCCCTGGATACCATGACCCGCTTGCTCGAAATGACCGGCGCGGCGGGTCAGGATGATCTGCGCGAGTTGGGGCGGGATATGCTGCGCCAGCGCTTTGAAGCGGACACGAAACGTGAGTTAAAGCAAAGCGCTGCCGTCACGCAGACCGGCGCCCTGGGTGGATTGAAACCCTGGCGCAATATTGCTACTCCACACCCCGATGTTGCCTCCGGGCGCTACCAACAGGCTGAATTTGCCGCTGATCTGTTCCAGGTGATCACCGGTAAAGCCGAGCCCGAATATGGCGACCCGGCCGAGTTCTTTCGACGCACGTACCTGACCGAGGGCTTGACGCTCTTGCTCAGCCGGGCCTGGCTGCGCCTGGCAGGCGAAGGCGGCGATCCGGTGGTCGAACTGCAAACCAACTTCGGCGGCGGCAAGACGCATTCCATGCTGGCCCTCTACCACCTGTTTGGTGGAACGGCCAAACCCAGCGAGATCCCCGGTCTGGAACATTTAATTCCTACCCAACTTAAGGGCGGTAACACCGATCTGCCGGTTGCCAACCGGGCAGTACTGGTGGGCACCCAACTCAGCCCGGGTACGCCTCACCCCAAGCCGGATGGAACGTTGATTCATACGCTATGGGGCGAGATGGCCTGGCAACTGGGCGGGAGCAAAGGCTACGCGATGGTGGCCGAAGATGATCGCCAGGGGGTTAGCCCGGGTTCGGAAAAGCTGACTGCCCTTTTCGACGCACACGGGCCAGTACTGGTGCTGATCGACGAATGGGTGGCTTTCACCCGCCAGTTGTATGGGAAAACCGATTTGCCGGCGGGCAGCTTTGAATCGAATATGACCTTTGCCCAGTCACTGACCGAAGCTGCTAAAGCCGCTACGGATACTCTGATTGTGGCATCTATCCCGGCATCGAATATCGAGATCGGCGGCGAGGGCGGCCAAGCGGCGCTAGAGCGCATCCAGAATACCTTTGGACGGCTGGAGTCAGTTTGGAAGCCAGCCAGCGCCACCGAGTCTTTTGAGATCGTACGCCGGCGTTTATTCCAACCGATCACCGACTACACCGCTCGCAACGCCGTTTGCCGCTCTTTCAGCGAGCTGTACCAGGCTAACCGGGCGGAGTTTCCACCTGAGTGCCGCGACGCGGCCTACGAAGAACGCTTGCGTTCAGCCTATCCTATTCATCCCGAACTTTTCGACCGTCTGTATGAGGATTGGTCTACTTTGGATCGCTTCCAGCGCACGCGCGGCGTGCTGCGCTTGATGGCATCTATTATCCATGAGTTATGGGAAAGGCAGGATGGCTCCCTGCTGATTATGCCTGGCACCCTGCCGATTGACAGCACTGCGGTGCGCTTTGAACTCACCCGGTATTTGCCCGAGGGCTGGGGAGCAGTACTGGATAAGGATATCGACGGCGGGCAAAGCCGCCCGCTGGCCATGGATCGGGACAACCCCAACCTGGGCCGCTTTTCTGCCAGCCGGCGAGTAGCGCGCACGGTTTTCATGGGCAGCGCCCCAACAGTGCAGTCGCAAAAAGTGCGCGGCGTGGAAGAAGTGCGCATCAAGTTGGGCTGCGTCCAGCCAGGTGAAACGCCAGCCGTGTTTGGCGATGCCCTGCGCCGGCTTTCTGAAGAACTGACCTACCTGTACTCGGATGCCAGCCGCTATTGGTTCGATACTCGTCCAACGATCAACCGCTTGGCATCCGATCGGGCTGCAGGTTACGAACGCAACCCACACAAGGTAGAAGATGAAATCATCCGCCGCGTGCGCGAGATGGTCAAGAAAGACCGCGCCAGCTCAAGCGGGAATGAGTTCGCCGGTGTGCATCCTATCCCAGCCAATAGCGGTGAAGTACCTGATGAAACCGCCTGTCGATTGGTGATTCTTGGGTCCAACACCCCTCACCGCTCCCGCGGCGAAGATAGCAAATCCCAGGCAGCCGCCCAAGAAATCCTGGAACGGCGTGGCAACAGCCCTCGAATTTATCGCAACATGCTGGTTTTCCTGGCTGCTGACAGTGAGCGTCTGACCGAACTGGAACAGGCCGTGCGTTTCTGGCTGGCCTGGACATCCATCCAGCAAGAGGAAGATCAACTCAACCTGGACGCTGCTCAAAAACGCCAGGTGAACACTCAGGTTCAGAAAAACGATGAAACCATCCAGGCTCGCATGCTGGAAACTTATTGCCACTTGCTGGTGCCGACTCAGCAAGGCACGGGGCCTATCGAGTGGACAACGACCCGGCTACAGGGCGGCGACAATCTGGTGGGACGCGTTGCTCGGAAACTCAAAAGTGATCAGCAGTTGATTGCCGAATGGTCGCCCGCCTTGCTGCGCATGGAGCTGGATCGCTGGCTATGGAAAGATGCTAATCACTTAAGCATCAAACAGCTTTGGGAATACATGGCGCAATACCTGTATCTCTCGCGCCTGCGCGACGAGAACGTGCTGATCCGTGCGATTCAAAATGGCGTTGGATCGCTGACATGGAGAGATTATTTTGGTTACGCATCGGCTGTACGCGATGATGGCTATTACGTTGGCCTGGTCGCCGGCGCGCTCCCAATAATTACCATGGATAGCGCCAGCGTGCTAGTCAAACCCGATACAGTCCTGTGCCAGCGTGACGAAGAAGCCGCCAAAGAAAAAGTTATTGTGTACCCGCGATCGGATGAGGTTGGCGGCGAAGAGAAGAAGATTGGCGACGGTGGAAAAGGCGAAGAAACTGGTCAAACGCCAGGCCTGGAACCGCAAAAAGTCGTCTTGCGCCGTTTTCACGGCACTGTCGAACTTGATTCTACCCGCCTGGGCCGTGATGCTGGCCGAATTTCGGATGAGGTGCTCATTCATCTTACCAGCCTTGTAGGAGCGAAGGCAAAGATTGTGCTGGAAATCGACATCGAAGTGCCCAACGGCGTTCCCGAGGACAAGGTACGCATTATCAGCGAGAATTGCAATACGTTGAAGTTCAAGGGGCATGGGTTTGAAGAATAACGATGTTTTAGATCGCTTGTTGAAGCAGGTGCCTCCCAAGATCGGTTTGCGGGTCATCCCTGAGCCGTTGTTTCAGAACAGGTTAGGCCCATCTGAGCGATTGTATGTTTGCATTGGTGATTACCAAGAGTTGCAAGGCCTCACACTCGCCGTTATTTTGGGAAGGCTATTTGAGAGGGTTTCACAGTCAGATGAAGGCCGTCTGACCCAGATTTTTGGAAAATGGATTAACACTTCAGCAGGTACTTGTGTTGAAACCGATTATGCTTCGATGAAGAGATATGAACGGTTCTATGTGGTCCTGATTGACTTGAGTGATGCTGATGCACTGGATTTATTTCCAGGCACATGGAAATCCATGGCTTATATAGTATCCGATCCTGAACGAATGGAGCAGCATCCAAATATTTACCAGCAATTTATGCGGATAGTGCAGGGCGAAAAACCCTTTCAGGGTTTGCTAAAGTCCGAAATTGACTTTTATGAACTGGGCGCTCTTGAAAACGAGTCCAATCAAGTAAACCCCCAATTTAGATATTACAGCTATCTGACAACAAACTCGCTATTTGGCAGCACAATAGTTGGGTTATTTGGCATCCATAATCGTTGTTGGCATGGTCGAGGTTATACAGGATCAGATGGGACAGTTGCCAGTCGAGTTTTCTTTGTTAGGAACTCGGATATAGACCATCCGAGTGTGCTTTCCTGTCGACTGATGCATAGGCATGAGATTGTAGAGTGATTGCTTTTATCGCGCCCGATTGTCTGGGAACATACCGCATGGCGATATACCCGACATAACTCGGGTGAGCTATAGAGACAGAACAGTCAGTTAGATAATTCTTGACTCGAAGCGAAAGTTCTATAAAACTTCCTGTTAAAAAATACCTATGTACAGCCAATATATAAGTGAAAGGTGTTTCACTCAGGAGGTAAATTGCCAGCTACAATAAAGCCTTCAAGCTTAATAAAAAACAGCCAACACATTTCACCTCAGGAAGCTATAAGCCAAGCAATCGAAACACATTACTTGAGCTTGCGGGCTAGTGTTCAAGTTATGGTAGCAAGATCAGGCTTGGTTGAGGGGGAAGTAAGTATCTTAGAAACAGCTGACGACGTTCTTCACGATACTATTGAGACGGCTATTCGATCAGCAGATAGATTCGACCCCACTCGTTCAGCATATTCTTGGCTAATGGGGATTGCTGTGAATAAGCTGAGAGAAATGCGCAGAGATGTCAAGTACGAGATGAAACGAGTCAAAGTTTTTGAGGACAAAGATGTGGATGATGGCGGCTCAAGTGTGCAGCATAGATTGGATGATGGCGAGGATTGCACTGCAGAAGAGCAAATCGATGCAGTGTTGTTTCATTCCACAAACCGCAGTTTTCTAGAAGATCAAGATCAACCACTTGATGAAATGCTTGCGCTAGTCAAAGAGAGTGAGCGTCATATCCTTTCTCTGGCAATTGTTGAAGGGTTGAGCGGTATTGATCTTGCTGCAGTGCTGGGGATTCGAGAAGGAGCAGCATATGTAAGGCTGGCCCGGGCGAAAACTCACCTTCGGGAAATGTATCTCGCCATCAAAGGTAGAAAGGATTTATAAATGATGAACCAGCCATATTCAAAAGCACTACTTGAACGATCGATTGATCGTTACGTTAAAGCTTTGGATTCTGGTAATCTCAACGAGATTTCCGCAGTTTTGCAGATCGCAGAAGGAGATGCCGAGTTGGACCGGATTATCGAAGAGATCAATTCGGCTTACGCAGAAGAATTGGGACTATCTTCGATCTCCCTGGAAAGCGGACAGATTCGTGTCCTACTTCAGGAGCACTTCCCAAGTGCTTTCGGAGAAGCCCCAGATGAAATTCCCCCGATTACTGTGAGCGAGGTAGCTGCCCATTTGGCTGCGAACCGATTGATTCCTCCATCTGACCAGGAAAACAGCTTGAAGCTTTTGCGCATCCATATCCCCTTACCTTCTTGGCTCAGCTTGCCGGAAATTCGCAAACTCAGTCAACAGTTTGGTTTCAATGTCAGCGAGCGCTTCCTCAAAGTGTTCCGCGATGCCGCCATCCAGATGAGTATAGGCCGCGGGCAGGCGCAGATGGCTGCAACCCGGCGCAAAACTTCACACCGTTACCGCGGCAGTGCTCGCTCAAACGAGGAGAACCATGACACAAAGTAACTCGCCCATTGCCCTGCGCGTTCTCCAAGCCGTGCAGTCCGTTTGGACTGATGCGAGTCGGGACCAGCCCAGCGCTGGTATTGTACCTCTCTATGAGCTTGTTACAAGTTATCCCATCTGGGTTTCTGAAGTGGAACATCTCTCGATTGAACGAGCCGCTAGCTATCTGGCTGAGCGAACTGGACAAAGGCCTGAATTAGGCCTAGCTAGTCGCGGCCCACTTTCGGGATTTTTCTATGCCTATCTATACCGTGGAAGGTTTGTCGGCTGCATTCTGGTTGAGAAGCGGGACCCTGTTGTACGTCGCCGGTTTTCTGTTGCGCATGAACTTGGACACTATAAACTACATTTCGAGTCCTGGCTGGCACAGTTGACGCCAGACCAAGCAGAGGAAGGCATCCTGATGACGGATGCGATGATTTATGCCGACTTAACCGAAGGCGCTACCGGACTCACTACCGGCACTGGCAATGCGCTGCCTGTGCGTATGGGTGAAGTTATTCAACAACCAGCAATCGTCATGAGTGACGAACAAGAGACCGAGGCAAACCAGTTTGCTGCCAATCTGCTGATGCCAGAATGTGTTCTACGAGAACGAATCGCTGAATTCCACCTGCCTGTTGGACATCCGCGCGGGTACTTGGCATCGCGTCTAGCCAGCGAATTTCTTGTTAGCAAGGAAGCAATGGTCTATCGCCTGGCCGCTTTGGAATTATAGGAGGAAGTATGGGGCTGGATTTTGTCAAGAACTACAGAGGCAGCCGGCTTGAAGGGGGGTCTTCCCTTCCCGACCAATTTGGCGCCCCGACAAATGAAGAGGATGACGGACAGCAAATCTGGCTCGACGTTGAGCATAACCCGGATCACTGGGCAGCGATTAACGTTACTAATGTAAACAATTGGAAGCCTGGTCAGTGGTTGTATTCCCCCATCCGCTACATTGATGGGAAGGATGTCGGCCAGATCATTGCCTGGATTCGTTCTCCTGAGGGTTATCCTGTCCCCATCCGCCTTTCCCAGGTCGGTGGAGTCGCGATGCGAATCGCCGGCGGAGACATCCGTCGTGAATTTTTTCAAACTGACAAGGTCGTAGCGATGCCGGCCGACTTCTTCCCGGCTGACGAGGTAGAAAGCTTTGCTCTGGCCTTGCAGGAGCATGGTTTTCGTCTTCTACCTACCATGCTGACAAAAATGGAATACCTAACAAGCTACGAACGGCTTCGGGGGATAGCCGACCAGCGTACCCGGGAAGAAATGCTCACTTTGGAGGAAGCCGCGATCGCGCAGGATGCAGGCATTCCGACCATCGTTGACGGCGCACTGGATATGCACGCCGGCGGTTTTAATAAAGATACCTGCCCGGTCTTCGGTTTGATCAAAAGGCACTACCGAAACTACTTGCATCCAGCCGGCCAGCTCCTACTCTACGATTTGAACTCTGGCGAGAGAACCCCCGCTTTTGTTATACGCCGGGAGCAGCGCCCCGCACTCCTTTCCTGGTATGTAAAAATCAATAATGATGCTGGCATTACGCCGGACTCTGGTTATGTCCGTGTCGAAGTCGCTTACGACTGGTTTGAAAACCAGCAGATGGATTGGGACTTCGCTGACCGGCTGTCACGAGTCCTTTATGAATATCGCTGCCGGCAGAAATCTTACGGACGCGCTGCTGTATCACTTCATCCGATTGTGCGGGCCGAAGAAAGCCTCGGGGCAGTCTTCCATCCCGAATCGAACCTGTATCAACGGTTTTATCACGTGACAAATATCTAACTGGAGAATCGTATGGATTACACCACTACTACAAATGACCACAACCTCGATGAACAGGAATCGCCCTTAATTGGGCGCGTTGCTTCACCATCCGGAAAAGAGGCAACTGCCGATCAGTTCTATTTTTGGGTTGACCGGGATCATATGGTAGAGAATACCCAAATTGTTCGAACCGAGAGCGAAATTGGGCATACGCCGTACACGTTTTATGCCGTTGTCGAGCAGGTTTACCGCATCAGCCGTCAGAAAGACATGGGCGAAGCGGTCGACGTAAACGATGGGGACGCAAGCAGCGAGCCGCCCTTCAACTCCGACGGTATTACTTACGCCCTGGCGCGTATTCTACGCACCGAGCCCGAGGTTTACACACCTCCGCTCGACCGCAGCAAGGTGTATTTGTGTAATGATGTTGAGGCTGAACGTTCCTATGGCGCCGACGAAAATCCCAACCCGCTCTCCATTGGCCAGATCAAAAACGGCGGAGCCGCCACAGCCGGCGCAGGTAGGATTGATCTGGATTATCTCCTTGGAGCGAATGGCGGCCATATGAACATCAACGGTGTGGCCGGGCGTGGAACAAAGTCTTCTTTCCTGCTGCTCACGCTTTACATGCTCCTGCATAAGGCTGAACTCCAGCGCCAAACAAACCCTTCTGATCCAAACCGACTACGGGTGGTCCCCATCATCCTCAACGTGAAAGGATTTGACCTCTTTACCATTGACCAGCCCAATAAGAACTACGATTCGGTCAAGCATCTGGCTGCCTGGAACGCTCTCGGCGTTGCTGTACCGCAGCCCTTTCAGAACGTGCGGTATTTCGCACTGCAAATGCCTGGCGGGCAGATCGCAATCTCGACGCCAGCATGTGGTATCGTTATGCCCTACTCCTGGAGCCTGGCAGACATTATCGAGCACAATCTGCTGCTCTACCTGTTTTCAGAGGAGGATGCAGAAGATACCAATTTCAGCGCTCTAGTTCTGGATATCGACGCCTGGCTTACGGACGAACGTGTTCATTTGGACGGCACAAACACAAGGAGGCTGAAACCCGCAAACGGCTCTTCGAATACCAACGGACAGGAGAGCGGCGATGAAGAAGATGATAACGATGGGGCTAGCGCGACCAGTTTCGACTATCACCGCATTCCACAGATGTTCAATGAACTCCTGGATTGGGTGAAAAGAATGTCACGAATGAAAACATCAACGGCACCAGAGTGGTCGAGCCATTATCCAGGCACCTGGCGTAAGCTGTCTCGCCGGCTGGGGAAGGTGCTGGCTGAAAGCAAAGGAGTGCTGCGGCGCACCGAGTTGCATGGGCACCCGTTGAATGTCGCGGCGACCGACACGACCAGCCCTATTGTTGTGGATCTGAACGGCATCGCCGGTAGTCCCGGCTTGCAACGGTTCGTGGTTGCCACCATACTTCGCCAGGTTGTCGATGAGCGCACAGGGCCAAGCGCCATCAATGGGCTTGTTTACCTGGTTGTCTTGGATGAACTGAACCGCTTCGCGCCCCGCGGGAGCAAAGACTCCATTACCCAGCTCATTGAGTTGGTTGCGGCTGAAATGCGAAGCCAGGGAATCATCCTGCTTGGCGCACAGCAGCAGGCATCCAAGATATCTGAACGCGTGTTTGAAAATGCCGCCATCAAAGTCGTAGGCCGCAGCGGCAGCCTGGAGATGGGTCAGACGATCTGGAAGTTTATGTCTGAGGCCTCGCGGAAACGAGCGACGAACTTACAGTCGGACGAAAAGCTGATCATCCAGGATACATTCCGAGAACCCATGCTAGTGGCAGTTCCCTTCCCCGCCTGGGCTATGCGTCCGGCGGAAGTAAGCACACCTATTCCCAATGGCCTTGCCGTCGATGGTAACGGGGAGCCCGAAATCATCCTTTAGTGAAATGGATTACCAATGAAAATACTGCACACAAGCGATTGGCATCTAAACGAAAAGCAGGGCCATGTGGACCGGCAGCCGGATATCGTGAACCGCCTGGAAGAGATTGCCGGGTATCTTGAGCAGCATCAGGTCGATGTTATGTTGATTTCAGGTGACCTGTTTTCCAACACGGTTCGGCTGGACCAGGCACGCAGCGCCTTTGCGGATGTATCCCGAATCTTCCGCCCATTCCTGGTTCGTGGTGGTACGATGATCGCTATCAGCGGTAACCATGACAGCGAGGATCTGTTCAACATGTGCCGCACGGCAATGGACCTGGCTGCCCCCCAGGAAGCTTCCGCGACAAAGCCCAAACTCCCCGGCCGACTATATCTCTTTGATCGTAGCGGTTACATGTCTCTCGCCAACCCCGCCGGTGGATTGGTTCAGTTCGTTCTACTCCCCTATCCCTTCCCATCTCGATACCTGCGTGAAGACCAGATGGGGTTCAAAACAGTCGACGAGCGCAATAGCCTTGTTCATAGGGAGCTAGTGGGTCAGTTGGCAATGGTATAGCCATACAGGAGAAATAGCGGTAGAATGAGGGCGGAGGTAAGCCGATGACCCGACGACAGAAAAACCCATTACGCGAGCTTACGGAAGAAGAAAAGA
>Ga0172375_10009196_pt1 | contig 13074 bp, 11 predicted proteins | sample LakKiv1m_FD_114537 | JGI IMG/M metagenome (GOLD analysis project Ga0172375, IMG submission 114537) | Freshwater microbial communities from Kabuno Bay, South-Kivu, Congo - kab_092012_11.1m | ecosystem: Environmental > Aquatic > Freshwater > Lake | place: Democratic Republic of the Congo...
GTAATAGCAGTTAACAACCAGCTCGCAGTTCTTTCTGCAGCCCTGCATCTGTTTGCGGATCGCTCCGGCCTTATCCGAATACCAGAGCTCAGCCACATTGTCGGTTTTTATATTGCCGAGTTTCTCCATAAAAAAACAAATATAGATATCGCCTATCGCGTTGACGTTTATAGCCTGTTCGGAGACATTACAACGGTTCGACTTGATAAATTGATCGGGGTTCTTGAAATACGCCTTGAACGATTCAAGCTGGCCAACCGGATTTTCTATTTTTTTACAGGTTTTCTTCAATTCTATAAGCTGATTCAGGATATCTTCAGCTTTCGAGTAATCCGAAGGCCATAATTCTTTGCATCCGTCTTTTTTAAACCATTCCCCGTCAAAAGATGAGCCGAAAGGACGCATGATGGACATAAAATACAGGGAATCCAGGGACTCGTTCCGCTGCACCCATTTCGCTAAATTAACCGCGCTATCCATGCTTAACGCCGTAAAAATGGAATTGATGCCAAGCTTCATTCCTTTTTTTCCGATACGCTTAAAATGCCCTATGGCGTTCATGACTTGCTGAAAACAGCCCTCTCTGCCTCTTAAGTAGTCATGGACGGAAGGATCCAGGCTTTCCAGCGATAAATTCAACATGCTTAAACCCGAATCGATAAGCCCTTGAGCCATTGTTTCGTTTATAGTATATCCGGAAGAAGTCATGACTGTCCTGGAACCTTTCCCTCTTATATGGCTTATCAAATCCAATATACCCTTCTTAATTAAAGACTCTCCTCCGATAAGATGCACCTCGATAGGGTCTCAGTTAAACCGGCTCAGTGAATCTATGAATCTTTTACAATCCTCTATGCTGACCTCGTCTTTCGCGGTATCGAGTTTCCACAAATGGCACATCTTGCAGCGTAAAACACACTGATTGGTCACAGTTAGAAGACAGGTCTTAGGCTTTTTAATATCCATAGTCATTTTACTTTGAAATATAATCCGTTATATTTTCAATTTTATAAAAACAATTCACGACCACATCGCAATCTTTCTTGCATTTATTGATCTCGTCCCTTGCGCTCGCCATCTCTTTAGAAAACCATACTTCGGAAAACTTTTTCTCTCTTATATTAGCGACGGGCGGCATACAAAAGCACATATTTATATCCCCGTAAGCGTTTATTTCCGGAGCCAGGTCTCCTCTGGGGCATTTTATTTTACTGTCATGTACAAATCTATAGGGGTTCTTAAAATACTCTTTGACCAGTCTAAGCTGTTCAGGGGGGTTACAGATCTTATAACCTTTTTCCTTCAGCAAAGCCAGCTTTTCGAGGATATCGCAAACCTTCCCGATATCCTGCGGCCAGACATCATTATTCTTTCCGTTCTTAAACCATTCTCTCTCGTAGTTATCGGCGTCGAATGGCTGTAAACACGCATTGATAAAGAAATCGTTTATCTTTTCATTGTTATTTGTCCATTCTGCCAGATCCAGCGTCTCATCCAGATTCTTCTCCATGAGCGTCGTTGTTATGCCTATGCTCAACCTGTCGGACTTATTGCCCCCTCTGTATTTATCCAATAACTCGATAGCATCCATCACATGCCGGTAGCTGCCTTTAACGCCGCGTAAATAATCATGGGTCTCTTCCTTGAAACCATCCAAAGAAAGGAATACCCCTTTAAGCCCGGAATCAACCAGCTTTTTCGCCATCTCATCGTTAATATAGTATCCGTTTGTAGTGATAGAGCTGTTAAACCCGCTTTTCCGGATATAGGATATAATCTCCGTCAAATCCTTCCTTAAGAGCGCCTCCCCTCCTATGAGATGAATAAAAATAGGCTCCCTGGTGACATTCTGCAGGTCATCCACAAAACCTTTCATCTCTTCCATGGTAAGCTCTTTTCTGTCTATATTGCGCTCTTTATTTTTCCACATATTGCACATCTTGCATTTAAAATTGCATATCTTGGATACAACCAGAAGGCAAAACGCCGGCGAAGCAGCCGTTTTATCCGTATTCACCTTTATCTTATCGTCCATTGTTCTTCTCTCCTGTTTTTTTGAGCCAAATTTTTGATTTAACCAAAAAAATATGCCCTGGCTCAATAATGAAATGCGGCGTTTAAAATAGTAATATATCATAAATACCGTGATAAAACAATGCAAACAACTTCAAAAATCTGCTTCGCAAAGTCTGCATGTTTATGTATTCACTTTTCATAAGATTAAAATCTTTAACCCAAACGTTTTGCTAAGAAATCGGCTACAGCTTCAATAACATAATCAAGGTGTTTTTTCTCCATATCCTGATTAACGCTGATATGAAATCCATTTTTTCCTATATATTCAGCTTCGGGAAATCCCCCTGATATATAACCTAAAAACTTAAAGCCGGGACATTGAGTAGGCATGGATAAAAAAAGGCTCCTTGTCTCAATCCCCCGTTTTTCCAAGAAATACACTAATTCATCCCTGGTAAACCCGGATTTTTCGTTAACGATAACCGGAAAGGCATGGGGGCCAATCCGTTCTCCGGAATTTTCTTCTATGCTTGATAGATAAAAGCTAAACTTTTTAAATTTGTCCAAAAGATATAGAAAATTTTTCCGTCTTTTCTTTAAAATCTCATGATACATATCAAGATTCCCCAAGCCAACGGCTGCCTCTAACTCATTCATCTTGCTGGAGAAACCGACACGCTCAAACATAAACCTTATGTCTCCGTTCTCCCCATGTTTAAATCTCTTTTTGCAATAACTTGAGTCAATATTTAATAAACAACTTTTACATTTACACGCCCTGCCGTGTGACCTCAAAGACCTTAAAACCTCTGCAAATTCAGTATTGTCCGTTGTGATTATCCCGCCTTCTATAGTTGTTACTATATGCGCCGCGTAAAGGCTAAAAGCAGCCATGTCGCCCAGACTGCCTATATTCCTGCCTTTATATACAGCTCCATGCGCCTCAGCGGCATCTTCAATAACAAACATACCATGCCTATCAGCGATATTATTTACGATATCCATATCAGCGGGTTTTCCCATCAAGTGAACGGGCAATATTGCTTTTGTCCTCCCGGTTATCGCCTTTTCTATTTTTAAGGGGTTTATATTCAAAGTCTTGCGGTCAATATCCACAAAAACCGGCTTTAACCCCGCATGTAAGACCGCGTTGCCTGTGGCAACAAATGATAACGCCGGGACAATTACCTCGTCTTTACGTTTTACCCCGGAATCATAAAGAGCGGCTAAGGCGAGAGTGAGAGCATCTGTGCCGCTGCTTACCGCTACCGCCTCTTTTGTCCCGATTAACCCGGCAAACCTTTCTTCAAATCGCCTTACGTATTTACCGCAGCTAACCCTGTTGGAATCCAGGATCTTGCTTATCAAATCTTTTGATTTCTGCGTAATTGTTACAGACCCGAACGGAATACGCATATTAACTTTCCTTAATGATTTTTTTTGAAAAAATCTGTTTTGCTTCTTGGTATCTTTCCGGAATTCCAATATCTATAAACAACCCGTCTGTTATGTATCCAAAAATACGCTGACTTGCTATAGCGCCTGGAAAGACATCCCTTTCTAAGGAAGCGCTTTGGCCTGCCGATATGAAAGACAGTGCTTCCTTTTGGAAAAGATATGCACCTCCGTTAATAAAGCTGTCCTTATTGCCCCCTGTCTTCTCCTTAAAACCATCGATGCGCTGGAAATCCCCTAACGTTACGCTTCCGTAATCATTCCTTTCTTTTGCTTTTGTGACAACGATAGAAATGAACGCATTTTTATTTAAATGAAAACTGGCAAAACTTTTTAAATCAACCTGGCAGAATGAATCCCCGTTTATAACCAGGAAAGGCGAGCTTTTAATGACAACTTCTGCCTTCTTTATTGCTCCCGCGGTGCCTAAAGGCTCCCTGTCTGCAGAAAATAATATTTCCAAATTATTTTTTTTCCCCAGATAATGTTGTTCGATAACATCCCCCATATAACCTATGCACAAGATAAAACGTACAAATCCAAAACTTGCTATATAATCGATAAGGATATCTAAAAACGGACGGCCATTGATTTCAGCCATAGCTTTTGGCCTATCGCACACTGCAAGTTTAAGACGATCCCCCTTTCCTCCGCAAAGTATAACCACATCAATTTCTTTTGTTTTAACGGCAGTATCCATCAATATTATTTGCTCTCTAACTGGGGTTATAAAAAATGATCTGGCTTCCTAAGTTTTCAAATCGAAAAGGTACGTATAAAAGATCTTTTAGTTTTTCTCTTATCCTGTTTTGAACAGCAGGTTTCGCAAAAATCAAAATAAACCCGCCGCCTCCGGCTCCTAAGAGCTTCCCGCCCAAAGCGCCTGAGCACAGAGCGGTAGAATATATATCATCAATGAACGGGGTTGTTATTTTCTTAGATAAACTGCGCTTGATCTGCCAGCTTTCATGCAGAAGTTTTCCGAATCCGGATATTTCAGCATTACTGTTAAGAATCCCTAAAGCACTATCTACTATGCTGCGCAGCATCTCCAGTTCTTTTTTCTTCCTGGGAATCTGCCTAATCTGCTCTGCGGCAATTTTGGAAGCGGTACGGGAAAAACCGGTAAAAAAAAGCATTAGATGGCTCTCTAACGATTCGGACCGTTGCCGGCTTATCATTATAGGATGAACCTGGAAATGGGTCAAGCCTCCGAACTCCACCAGGTTAAGGCCTCCAAATACAGCCAGGACCTGATCCTGAGAGCCTACGTTTTCTTTAAGCATATCTTGCTCGATATGAATAGCATCCAGAGCCAGTTGTCTTTTTGTAGGCACAATGTTCTTAAGCGCATAAAGGGCATGGAGCAAGCCGGCCGTAAAAGAAGAGCTTGATCCTATGCCTGTACGCGCCGGCAAATCTCCGTCATGATGAATTTCTATGCCTTTTTTAACTTTCATATACCGCAGGCATTCGCGTACCGAAGGATGCCGAATATGCGCTACATCTTCAACATACTCCATCCGGGAATAAATAATCCTGGATTTGTGTTCAAAAAAAGGAGGCAGATATCTGCAGGTAATATAACAATATTTATTTATAGCGGCTGCTAATACCGCCCCGCCATTTTCTCTGTACCAGGCAGGATAGTCCGTCCCGCCTCCAAAAAAAGAAATCCTGAAAGGGGTTTTGCTTATTATCATAATTTAACCTGCTTTCCAAACAATAAAAAATGCCTGAAAATTATTAAAATAGCTTTCTCGGTATACCGCGCTTAAGCATTTTGTTTATATGTTTTACTGTATCTGATCCAAATTTTTCTTTTATTATTTTTAAATACCTTGCGTTAGCATAGTACTCCTTGAAAGCTTTATCCCTGAAACGAAGGATATCCGTACCTGATAAATAATTCGTAGCCAGCGGAAAGGTTTCTTTGCTTAATTGTGAATATCCGCACCACTTTTCAGGCAGTCTGCTGCCTTTTTTCAGGGCCGCTTCATATAATTGTGAGCCCGGATAAGCCATGGTCACATAGAAATTAACATATTCTAAATCTAATTCTTTTGCCATACGCAATGTTTCCTGCATTGTTTCTAAGCTATCCTCCGGAAGGCCAAACATAAAGTTGCCTATTATATTAATGCCGGCGGAGCGGGTCATTTCAACAACCTTCCTTACCGCAGACTCTTCAAAGCTTCCTTTGCCGACATTATCGCGCACTTTCCTGTCAAATGATTCAATCCCATAACAAAGCCAGTTAATCCCCGCCCGCTTCATCTTTTTTAGCATTTTCTCATTTACCGTATCGATTCTTGCATAGGCCCACATATTCAAATCATATCTCCGTTTAACTATCAAATCGCATAGCTCTGCAACATAAGCTTCGCGAAGGGTAAATATTTCGTCTATAATTTTAATATTTCTAATTCTGTAATTTTCAACAAGAAGGCTTATTTCTTCCGCTACCTTATCGGGGCTGCGGAATCTTATGCCCGGCTTGCCATTATATAATGCGTGAATATTGCAGTATGTGCAGTCAAAAGGGCAGCCTAAGCTTGTATATATGGCGGCATATGGTTTACGCCGGTCAATATTTCCAAAACAATGCCAATTATGCGCCCTATATTTATTCATTGGCAAAAGATCCCAGGCTGCAAACGGCAAAAGATCAAGATTGTCAACCAATTTCCCCCAACCATTTACTATTACGTTGCCATTATTCTTATAGCACAAGCCCTTGATTTTATAATCCGCTGTCTTTTTATGAGATTTTAATATTGTTAAGAGTTCAAAAACAGTATAAAAACATTCTCCTCTGCATATAAAATCCAGAGGTTCTTCTTTTAACGTTCTCTCCGGAAGGGCGGAAGGATGTATGCCGTAAAAAAATGTCTTGATCCCAGGGGTTTTATTTTTTAAATTATTCAGCACTTTGCTGGCGGCTGTCATCTTGGGAGTAGAAGAAGCGGACGGATTTGCTCCAATCAAACTAATACCTACCAGAAGAGGATTAAATTCGGCGATCTTTTCAGCCGTAACATCAGGATTCAAATTTTCCGCTTCAGCATCAATTATTTTTACTGAAAATCCTTTTGCGCGCATAAATCCCGCGATTAAACCCGTCCAAAGAGGCGGTTCAATAGCAGGAAGAAAATACCCCGGGCCGGAATATGTCTGGCTTCGATTATTGGGATTGACTAATAAAAGATCCGTATTCTGCATAATATATATGCCCGATTAAATGTTAGAAAATTGGTTTCTTCTGATAATTTGATATCCTTTTATTAATTCTGCGACGCCCTGCTGCAAAGAAATACCTGCCTTGAAATTACTTTTCTCAATCTTTTCATTGCTTACAATGTAATCCCTCTCATCGGGGTCTTTGCCTATTTCTGCTTCAACAAAATAAAAATCAGCAATACATTTTTTGATCTCCTGGCAAAGCTCTAATTTGCTTAAATTTGCGTCACTCAAACCAACATTATACGGCTCATCTTTCATCTTATCAAAATTTTCAAGACAGTGCAGAAAAGCCCTTGCGACATCGCGAATATGGATATAATTTCTTTTAAAATGCGGCTGAAACAACACTAAAAATTTATCGGTCATAGCGCGATATGTAAAATCATTAACTAATAAATCAAGCCTCATCCGCGGGCTCACTCCAAAAACAGTGGCAAGCCTCAAGGTAATGCAGTTTCCGGAATCCAGCAGCGCTTTTTCCGTATCCACCTTTAATTTTCCATAAAGAGAAACCGGGTTCAGGGGGCTTTTTTCCGTGCAAAGCACCCCTTTCCGGCCTATCCCATAACCGCTATTTGTCGTAGGGAAAATAATCTTTTGGCCGCGGGAACGCAAGTCCAATATCATTTTCACCGCATCCGCATTCACTGTTTTAGCTTCCAGAGGATATTCCCGGCAACGAGGCGCGCCTGTCAGGCAAGCCAATGGAAAAATAACTTCCGCATCTTTTAAGCATTTAATAATCAAGCTCTTATCCCGCACGTCGCCGCGAATTACGGTTAATTTTCTATCATAGCAACAGTCCAGCAGAGATGCCTGATTATACATGAAGTTATCCACAGCAATAACTTCATGCCCGTTCTTTAATAAATCCGGAACCAATACAGAACCTATGTATCCTGCTGCTCCAGTGACCAGTATTTTCATTTTGACAACTCCTTTTTCAGGCTATTTAACGTATTTTCGGTACCAGCTATAAGTTTGCCTGATTCCTTCTTTAAGAGGCGTCTTTGCCTTCCAACCCAGGGCCGTCATTTTGCCGCTGTCTAAAAGTTTTTGCAGAGAACCTTCCGGTTTTGACTTATCAAAAATCAGCTCCCCTTTAAAACCAACAATATCCCTTATAAGTTCGGCTAATTTTTTAATCTGTACTTCGTGGCCGCAGCCAATATTAATGATTTCAGGGATATCATGCCTGTCCATCAAAAACAGGCAGGCATTAACCATATCGCCTACGTAAATAAATTCGCGGAACTGCTTTCCTGTTCCATAAACAGCCGCCTTTGCGCTGTTATTAATCTTAGCTTCGTGAAACTTCTTAATCAACGAGGGAATAACGTGGCTATTATCGGGATCAAAATCATCCCCCGGCCCATATATAGTAGCCGGTATTAACGAAGTATAGCTGACTCCATACTGCCGGCTATATGCCTGGCACATCTTCATGCCCGCAATTTTAGCGACTGCGTACATCTCGCTGGTCTTTTCCAGGCTTCCTGAAAATAAATATTCCTCTTTTAATGGTGAAGGAGAATCTATAGGATAAGCACAGGAGCTTCCCAAAAAGACCAATCTTTTTACTCCAAATTTATAAGAATAATGTATGACATTAGTCTGGATTTGCAAATTATTATAAATAAAATCCGCCGGATATTTCATATTAGCGACAATTCCGCCGGATTTTAGATGGGTTAAAAATACATACTCCGGTTTTTCTTTTTTAAAAAAAGAATGCAGGCGATTCTGATTTGATAAATCAACGCCACAAATAGATTCGCTAAGTATATTGCCAACGCCTCTTAGCTTAAAATATTGGACAAGAGCGGCTCCCGGCATGCTCCTGCTCCCAACAACAAATATTTTAGGATTTCTTCCCATAAACTGTTTTTCGTTGCTTTTTAAACCAATCTATAATTGTTTTAGTAATATTATCCGCGTCCAGCCCGCACAAAAATTGTATATTTTTTCTGCCTCCGTAAGCATAATAATATTTATCTTGAATGCCAATCCGTTTAATAGGTATGGTTTTATTATTATCTATCAATATTTCAGCTACAGCGGAACCCATCCCTCCGCTGATTAAATGTTCTTCCAATGTTACTACTGCCCTTGCTTGTTTAATATTTCTTAGGAGCAACTCTGCGTTAACAGGTTTTATCCTGTATAAATCTATAACGCCTGCGTTAATACCGCAATCGGCAAGCTTTTTAGAAACCTCCATAGCCCTATAAACCATATTTCCGGTAGAGATAATACACAGGTCTTTTCCGTTTTTAAGGCTGGTTAAGCCATCGGAAAAATCATGGTTTTGGTTATAAATACCCGGGAGCATATGCCTGTCCAGGCGAATATAGCTGGGGCCGGATATTTTACAAGACATGACTGCGCACTGCGCTGCCATTACGCTATCGGAAGGGCTAAAAATAGTCATGTTCGGCAAGGCGCGCATAATTGCGATATCCTCGGTAGAATGATGGGTCGGCCCTGATTCATCATAACTAAATCCCGCGCCTACGCCCACAGCGGTTATAGGAATATTCATAAGGCTCATGTTAATTTTTATCATTTCATAACAGCGCGATGTAACAAAAGGCATAATAGCGTATATAAAAACTTTTTTTCCGCCTAACGTTAATCCCGCAGCAACATTAACCATGTTTTCTTCCGCAATCCCAACATTAATAAATTGACCGCTTAGATGCTTCTTAAATTTATCCAGGCTCGGAGCGCCCATATCAGCGTTCATGATAATTATATTTCTATTTTTTTGGGCAACTTTATATAAACGGTCAAAAAAAGCGTCCCTCATGGTGATATTCCCCATCTATTCTCCCCCTCCGGATATCTCAATCCTTGCTAACTCAGCTTGTTTGCCTTTCGGAGCCACGCCATGCCAAAGAGGTTGGTTTTCCATAAAAGAAATGCCCTTGCCTTTTATTGTATTAGCGATAATTACCAATGGTTTATCGCTCCTCCTGCTATGAATTCCATCAAAGACAGAAATGATTTCTTTAAAAGAATGCCCATTAATAACAATTGCCTCCCAGCCAAATGATTTCCATTTTTTATCAAGGGGATCCAATCTCATAGTGCGTTCGGTGAAACCTGTAGCGCAAAGCCGGTTTCGGTCCACTATAGCGACTAAATTATTAAGCTTATAATGAGCCGCAAACATAGCCGCTTCCCATATCGAGCCCTCATGGCACTCGCCATCGCCTAATAGCACAAATGTCAAATAACGCTTTTTATTCATCTTGGCTGCCAAAGCCAAGCCTGCCCCTACACCAAGCCCGTGCCCTAATGAACCCGAAGTGATTTCCACGCCGGAAACACTATTTTGTAAGTGCACTCCGAATATACCGTTAGCCTGGCAGAATCTAACCAGTTTATTTTTAGCAAAAAACCCTACATCAGCTAATATCGCATACAATAAAGGGCTGGCCTGCCCCTTGCTCAGGATAAACCTATCCCGGCCTTCCCATTCTGGGAAAGACACATCATACCGGAGAATCCTGCCATAATAAAGAGCGGCAAGGATTTCTACGCATGAAAAAGATGAAGTAACATGCCCCGTGCCGGCTTTAATACACATATCCAGGATTAAATTACGGATATACCCGGCCTTCTTTTTTAACTTTCCCGATCCGGTTAACAAATTCGTTCCTCCTTAACTAATTAACTGCGCCAAAAAGCCTCTTTTATAACCTGAGCCAGATATGCGGCTCCCCAACGCAATATTTGTAATTTTCTCTGCCCCCCTATCCTTCGAGGCTCGTTTCCCGGGATATCCGCACATCTTAATTTTTTTTTGGCTGCCCTCACAGATAATAACGGTTCTACGCCTATCTTTGTATGAAAAATGTTCTCTTCGGTTATATAGCTTTCTTCTTTGTCCAGGCCTAATGTTTTAAAAGCTTCTGTTTTCCATGCTCGGAACATCACCATGGCATCTGTATATTTTGCCTTAAAAAGGAAATTTATCAAATTAGTAAACGCCCAGTTTCCGAAAGCTGTTATCGCATCATCATCATAACTGCGGGCCCCCTTCGCATAACGGGACACTATAACCATATCACACCCTTCTTTCATCTTCTCCGCCAATGCCGGAATAAGGTTCGGCATTGAATTACCGTCCGGGCTGAATGTTATTACCACATCACCCTCTATATAATCCAACGCTTCAATATACGCATTACGCAGCCCTTCCTTTTTCTGTATCAATACCTGATATCCGTTTTCCCTGGCATATTCTATCGTACCATCCGAAGAACCTCCATCGACGACCAAAATCTGATCGACCCACCTCTTTTCAATCTGGGGCATAATCGCTCTCATTCCGTTGATTTCATTAAGCGTAGGGACAAGTAAAGTTATTTTCATTCGAGAACCTCGGAAATTCCATGAATTCTTAATTTATTCCAATTTTAGATTCTTATATATATAAATATGGGAGCCGTCAAATAATGCTATATCATAGACTTTTTTAAAATTTGCTTCATGTTTTTTAAAACCTTCTCTTATCATGCCTGCAACGTTTTCCCGATCCCCTCCTTTTTTTGGATCGTACCCGTTTTTATCTACAATATAACTTGCATGCAATATGAAATCAGGCCAATTGAATGTACCCGGCGCAGGCGCTTCAAATTCATCCCCTTCTTCGGGGCAATGTATTGTAAAAGGCAAACTTTCAAATAAGACTTTATACTGCATAGGGCAGTGTATCTCTCCTATCATAAACAAAAAAACTATATCATACTTATCCTTAGAAGCCTTTTCGTTTAATTTTTCTTTCTCTTTACTAAAAAATTGCATTAATTTTAGCATCGCCGGATAATAATTATCATTTTTATACGTTACTATAGGCGGAAAATCCTTTTCGTTATTCATGCGACAAAGCCAAGAATTAATAAAACTGAAATTAAAAAAATAAATAAAGTATTGTAAAAATGCGGCTAAAACAAGAGTATAGGCATAGGCTTTTTTAACTTTGGGAAGCAATTTGCTATGGAACAATCCTCCGGCTACCATCAAGGCAAGTGCAGGCAATATAGGTATAATAAATCTTGGCGCTTTATTAGGGGAAAGGCTGAATATTATAAAAGAAGCGAAAAACCACAAAAAAATAGCCCTGTTTTGAAGCTTTATATTTTTAAAATAACCTGCCATGACGGGAATAATTAAAACAGAAATAAATATGCCTGCATATAATAATAGGTCTTTAAAGTAATAGAAAATCTCCTTCCTCTTTTCGAGATTAAGAAAAAATACCTTATTTATATAATGCTTTATAGCAAAAAAATTCTCTGGCCTGAGATATATAATACCGGTCACAGCTATAACAAAGAACAAGGCAAGAGCAAAGTTTAATATTATCCTTTTTATGCGATGGGCCTTGCAAGATTCATAAAAATAATAAAAAAATGGGAAAAATACAAAGCTTACAAAAGATTCTTTTACCAATACCGAAAAGCCAAGTGCTATCCCCAATAAAATACTATAATTAAAAGAGCGGAATTCGTTTGTCTTAAAAAGAAGATAAAAACTTAAAGAGGTCATGCTTGCTAAAGGAAAATCCAATAACATATTCCTTGTTTGGCCGTATATCATCGGAAAAAAAGAAACAAGAAACGCGGCAAAAATACCGGCATTTTTATTATAAATAATAGCGCCGATACCATACACGCTGAACAATAATATGAATAGAAAAAATCCATTGGTGGCCAATATAATGGAATTCTCATCAAAATGCTTCGAGGTTACCGTTAACAACTTAACCATTACCCCTTGCACAATCTGCACAAAAGGAGGATGAGCCTGTCCCGATAACTGCAATATCTTTTTTATATTATCTTCTATTTTATAATGAGATAAAAACATTGTTTGATAGGTTAGCATACCGTCTGAAATCCTGTTAGATTCGTCATAGGTTCTGCAAATCTCGCTTTTGCCGAGAACTTCATAATTCATAAATACATGAAAAGATAATATTCCTAACAGCAGTAATACGTATTTCAATCTTTGGAATATATTGGCCGGATAACTTTTCATTTTTCCGTTCTCATCGTGGCGATAAATGTCTTTTACGCTTAATTTATTCATGTGATTTTACCATAATAGCTCAGGTTATAATACAGCTTTATGGCGTAATTCCGGATTCGTCCTCATAGAAACAATTGATCATAATATGGCAATTTTTACTGCAATTATACACATTTTTTCGTATATCCCGGGCTTTGCCGGAATACCACATCTCAGGCAAATTGCCTGTTTTGATATTCCCGAGAGGATCCATCAGGCAGCAAAAAAATGTCTTCCCATAAGGGTCTACATGAAATTCGTAATCCCCGAGATTGCACTTTA
>Ga0172375_10009197_pt1 | contig 13072 bp, 8 predicted proteins | sample LakKiv1m_FD_114537 | JGI IMG/M metagenome (GOLD analysis project Ga0172375, IMG submission 114537) | Freshwater microbial communities from Kabuno Bay, South-Kivu, Congo - kab_092012_11.1m | ecosystem: Environmental > Aquatic > Freshwater > Lake | place: Democratic Republic of the Congo...
CAACCCCAACCACAATACCATCCCTTTTTATATTTTAAAGCACCAACCAAACTTTGAAACACCCCCGTGCGCAGGCAACAGAAAAATTTGGCGCGGCAGCAAATAAAATTATGCTGCTTCCCCAACCCATTTTTTCATTCCCTTTTCATTCTCAACCCCCAACCCCCGATACCTTCCATTGTACCCTTCTTACATCCCGTTTTATAGTTCTTACACCTCATTTTTACCCTCTTCCAAATCCCGGAATACCAATTCCACTACCTGGAACACATCATACAAGTCATTTTTCCTGTCTTACACATCGTTTTTCCTGTCTTACACACCGTTTTTCCTTCCTTACAAATCATTTTACCTGTCTGACATAAACTCTACCCTGCTTACAGTTCATTTTCCTTGTCTTACACACCGTTTTTCTTCTCTGCCCCAAGCCCGTAATTATCTTGCAAAACACAGATTTTATCTAACTCTTTATTTTTAAATTTTGCCTATACACTTTCCATTTAAAAACTTTTCTTTACTTTTCCTCCTCAAAATTTATTGCAGATGTTCTTCTTCAATAAAATCCCCCTCTTCCGCCTTGCGCTTCCATTAACAGCCGGCATCATCACCGGGATTTACACAGGCGATTATTTTCTCAACTCCGCTTTTGTTTTTGCCTTTTCAGTATTCATTTTTCTCTTTTCATTATTCATTCTGTTGCTTTTAAATAAGACTTCCTACCGTAACAGGTGGATTTTCGGCTTTTCCCTTCACATCTTTCTTGTATTAACAGTTATTTTCATTTCAATAATAAACACTCAAAGATTTTATCCCAGCCACATCTCCAATTTTGATCAGCAGCCACATTGGTATTGCATTAAAGCGCTGGACGATATAAAAGAAAAACCAAAATCTTTCCGTCTCGAAGCGGAAGTTTTAAGCATGTTTGAGAAAGGCAAAAGCCGCAATGCAAACGGACGTGTCATATTATACCTTCAGAAAGACAGCATTTCATCAATTATAAAGTATGGGGATGTAATGTTAGTCCGTGCATCTCTTCAGCAATTAAGAGAAACACAAAACCCCGCTCAGTTCAATTACAAACAATTTCTTCTCTTCCACCAGGTAACCCGCCAGGCTTATATCGCTTCACAGTACCTCAAACTCACAGGCATCAACAAGGGATACCCTGTTATGAAAAAGATTTATGAATTAAGGAACTTTTTGTTAAACGTTTTAAGACAGCATGGTTTGCATGGGCGTGAGTTTGCTGTAGGTGCTGCCCTCATTCTTGGTTATACAGATGAACTGGACCCTGAAATCATGCGTTCCTATGCAGGTTCCGGTGCTATGCATGTTTTGTCAGTTTCCGGGCTGCATGTGGGTATCATGTATGTGGTGGTGTCTTTTTTCCTCTCTCTTCTCCTCAACAGGTTTAGAACAGGAAACATTATCAAGGCTATTCTGTTGCTTGCATTCCTCGCTTTCTATGCCATGATTACAGGGCTTTCTCCTTCTGTTCTTCGCGCTGCGGTGATGTTTGGTTTTATTGTTATTGCAAAATCATTTAAATACCATACCAATATTTACAATACCCTCGCTGTTTCTGCCATTTCACTCCTTGTCTGGGACCCTTATCTTGTGATGCAGGTTGGTTTCCAGCTTTCATACCTTGCTGTTATTGGTATTGTCAGTATTCAGCCTTTGCTTGTCCAACAGTGGGAACCAAAAACCAAACTGATGAAATGGGTTTGGGAAATAACATGCGTTTCCGTTGCAGCCCAGGTAGCAACTGCACCTCTTGGTTTCCTTTATTTCCATCAGTTCCCTGTTTATTTCATGATTTCAAACCTCATTGTTATTCCGCTCTCAACCATCATCTTGTATTTCGGACTGGCAACACTGCTCTTTACTTTTATCCCTCCCGTCTGTGAATTCTTAACCCACTTATTAGACTACCTGATCTGGTTCCTGAACAAATCTGTTGAGATTACCGAATCCATGCCTTATTCCATTCTGGGCGGCATTGACATCAGCATATCAGAAACATGGTTGTTTTACGCTGTTGTACTTTCCATGTTCATCTTTTTCACCCGTAAAAATATTGCAGGGCTTTATGTCTCGTTGGCTGCCCTGCTTATTATTTCTGTCACCCAGTTTATCGAAACAGTTCAGCAATCTTCACAAAATCAATTGGTAGTTTACAATGTTGCCGGAACCAGTGTATATGATATTATTCATGGCAGGCAGAATTCTTTTTTCGCACCGGCAGCTTTCGCCAGGGATAAAGATAAAATGCTCTTCAATGTAGAGCATAATTGGTGGAAATGCGGGCTGGAAAAGCAAAACATTGTTGAATTTGATTCCCTTACTTCAGTCAATGGTATTCAATTTTTTCCCGTTGGAAATAAAAGGGCTTTGAAAATTAATGCACGCTTTAATCCGGAAGCTAATTATACCCGTAAACTTAAAACAGACTTTATTATCCTTAGCGAAAACGCCCCGGTAGAAATTTCCGAACTCATCCGTTATTTCAATCCTGAAATTATAATCTTTGATTCCTCTAATTCCTTTTCCCAATGCAGTAAATGGGAAAGCCAATGTAAAAAAGCTTCAGTCAGCTTTTTCAATGTCCTTGCTTCAGGCGCTTTTATCGCAAACCTTTAATCCTTTCCCCAATTAATTTATCTTTGCTCCCCTTCTATATTATATATACATGCTCCTGCCCGATTTTATAAAAAACTTTGAAGCCGAATTCCCTGACCTTACTCCCGGGACCCTGTCTCCTCAAACCGTTTTCAAACAACTCGATTCCTGGAATTCAATGCAGGCGCTTATTTTCATTGCTATGATCGATTCAAAATACAACGTCACCCTCACTGCAGAGAATCTACACGATTGCAATACAATAACAGATTTGTTCACACTTGTTCAGAATAAAGTGAAAGCTAAAGCTAACAGCTAACAGCCTCCATAAATGTTCACCATCTCTGGCATAAATCTTTCTTCACTTGCGGTTGCAGTTCCTGCCCATAAAATTTCTAATCACAATTATCCCTTTGCTACCGTTAAAGAAAAAGATTTATTCATTAAAACTACCGGAATTGAAAACCGCAGAATAGCCCCTGAAGGTCTTACCGCTTCTGATTTATGTTTCGAAGCAGCAAGAAAATTACATGATAAAATACCGGCAGGTTGTGATGACATCGGTGTCCTCATCTTCGTTTCTCAAACCCCTGATTACCTCATTCCTCCCACAGCAATTCGACTTCAGCACCGTCTTGGCTTGCCAAAATCCTGCATCGCCCTCGATATTAATCTTGGCTGTTCTGGTTATGTTTACGGACTTTCCATTGTTGCTTCTATGATGAAGAGCTCAGGAGCTAAAAAAGGTTTACTCCTTGTCGGTGACGTTTCCTCTTCAGTAGTTTCTTCAAGTGACAAAAGTACAGCACCTATTTTTTCAGATGCCGGCAGCGCAACCATCCTCGAATCTTCTGCTGAAGAAAATAGAATTCACTTCAGCCTTCACAATGATGGCGAAGGTTTCCAGGCTATTCATATCCCGGATGGAGGAATGAGAAGTAAATTCTCTTCCGCTTCTCTTGAATATCACAAAATCTCTGAAGGCATTGAACGCAACCCCACCCATCTCATCATGAATGGTGTGGATGTCTTTAATTTCTCCTTGCGTGAAGTTGCCCCCGATGCAAAAAGCTTACTGCACTACTGCGGTAAAAAGAACAAGGACATTGATTATTTCATTTTCCATCAGGCAAACCTGCTCATGAATGAAGCCATCCGCAAGAAACTGGATATTCCCTCCGAAAAAGTTCCGTATTCATTACATGACTTTGGAAACACAAGTTCCGCATCAATACCATTAACATTGGTTACACAATTGGCAGATATATTAAGAAACAAAAAATTATCTTTGATGCTTTGCGGATTTGGAGTGGGGCTTTCATGGGGAACTGCTTTATTGGAAACAGATAAAATAAATTGTTTACCCTTGATTGAAATCTAATCTTTCACCTTGAGCTTAGTCAATATGAATAGTAAAGATTTTTCAGTTTTAGTACCGGTTTATAACAGTGAGAAAACACTGGAAGAACTTTACCTGCGCACTGAGAAATTCTTTGCAGCCAAACAAAAAACTTTCCAGTTTATTTTTGTTGATGATGGCAGCACAGATAAAAGCTGGGAAGTTATTTCTTCACTCAAGAAACAATACCCCGCAAACATTACAGCAGTGAAGCTTACTAAAAACTACGGGCAACACAATGCTCTTTTTTGCGGACTGACTTTTGTAAATGGAACACTTGTTATTACCATTGATGATGACCTGCAAACACCTCCCGAAGAAATTGAAAAGCTAATTGAATGTCATGAAAACACAGGAGCCGATCTTGTTTATGGCTATTATATTAAGAAAGAACATTCCTTTATTAGAAATGCCGGAAGCTGGTTAATAGGAAAGATATTTAAAAATTTTGCCAACACTTCCGGCAAAGGTTCCTCCTTCAAACTCATTAGTTCTGCCATCACTGAAAAAATAATTTCCCGTAATTACAGAATGTTTTACCTCGATGAAATTATAGCATGGCACACTGATAACATTGCACATGTTATAGTTGAACACTTGCCTCGTAAAGAAGGAAAATCAGGTTATACACTTTTCAATCTTTTTAAAATCACTATGAAATTAGTGGTGGGCTACACCGCATTCCCTTTAAAAATAATTTCCTGGTTCGGCTTGCTTTCTTCAATAGTGTGTCTTGCTATTGTAGGTTATTTTATTTACATGAAATATAATTATGGTGCCGAACTTGGCTTTACAGCACTCATTGTTTCCATATTATTCTCAACCGGATTAATTCTGTTCAGCCTTGGTATTATCGGTGAATACCTCCGTAGGATATACATCGGTGAAACAGGCAAACCCTCTTATACTGTGAAAACCGTTCTCTGATGCTTATCCGCAATTTCGGAATTACGCTTTCCCGGCTTACGCTTGAAGATATTGAATTGGTGCGTTACTGGCGCAATTCTAAAGACATCAGCCAGTTCATGGAATATAAAAAATTCATTACTGAAGATCAGCAGAAAAAATGGTTCAATTCATTAAATCCTTTATGCGATTTTTATTTTCTCATCAACTGGAACGGGCAGAAAGTAGGGCTAATCCATAGCTCTGCAATTAACTGGAATGATAAAACAGCCCATGCCGGTTTGTTTGTCTGGGATAAAAATTACATTGCTACCCATATCCCTGTTCTTGCCTCTTTAGCCATGCTCGAATGTTTTTTTGAAAAATTCAATATTCAGAAATATTTTGCTAAAGTGGGACGTGGAAATTCTGTTGCCATCCGTTATAATGCAGCGTTGGGCTTTACCCAACACGAAAAATCTGTGATGAGCGATTTTGATTTTTATGTCCTTGAGAAAAATACTTACTATAAAACTTCCCAAAAGCTGAAACAGTTTGCTTCAACAATTTCTGCTGAGAACCAGGAAGTGCAGATTGAACAGGAGATATGGAATGAAATAATAAAACTTATCGCCTGAACAATCAGGTATCAACAGTTTTCTGGTCTTGCGAAAAATCGAAATCTTTATAATCTGTAATAATATTGTAAAGCGTGTCGCGTTCAACCGGGTGACGGTTTGACTGTTTAATAAGTTCAACAAGTTGTTGTGTTGTCAAAGCAGGGTTCTGTTCTTCAGAACCTGCCATGGAATAAATTTTTGTTGAGTCATCAATGGTTCCGTCAATATCATCCACCCCGAATTGCAGGGAAAGCTGGGCGGTGTTTCTGCCTATCATGGGCCAATAGGCTTTGATATGCGGAAAGTTATCCATGTAAATCCTTGAAATGGCGTAATTACGCAAATCCTCAATGGTACTCACTTCCGGAATGTGTGACATCTGGTTATCCTGGTTACGGAATTTGAGCGGGATAAATGTGTTGAAGCCTTTCGTCTTATCTTGCAATTTTCGTAAATGTTCCATGTGGTCAACGCGGTGTTCAAATTTTTCAATATGTCCGTAAAGTATCGTTGCGTTCGAGGGCATTCCCAATGAATGTGCTGTTTCATGTATCTCCAGCCATTCATCTGTTGTACATTTATCCTCACAGATTTGTTTTCTTATTTCTTCATCAAAAATTTCAGCGCCTCCGCCCGGCAAAGAATCTTGTCCATGTTCTTTTAGTATTTGTAATCCTTCACGGAAACTCACTTTCGCTTTTTTACACATGTATTCCAGTTCCACTGCTGTAAAGGCTTTCACATGTATTTCCGGTCGTATCTCTTTTATCTTTTTTATGAGGCTGGCAAAATATTGCAAACCCATTTTAGGGTGTACTCCTCCAACAATATGAACTTCTGTAATGGGTTTGCCATCATAGCTTCTGAGCTTTTCTAAAATCTGTTCTTCTGATAATTCCCAACCCTCATCTTTCTGTTTCAGCAGGCGTGAATAGGAACAGAACTTGCAATCGAATACGCAGATATTAGTTGGCTCCACATGGAAATTCCGGTTGAAATAAACATAGTCGCCATGCAATCTTTCGCGAATGTGGTTAGCTAACATTCCCACGAAGCCCAGTTCCCCTTTTTCGTAAAGCAACACACCTTCATCAAATGAAATGCGTTGATTATTTAAAACTTTTTCAGAAATTTTTTTCAGGTTAGAAGGGAGTGAGCTTTTCTCAAACAAGGATATCACAGTATTATTTTATCAAGGTTACGCTTCCGGTTCTCTTGTATTCATAGCCGGCAGCAGATTGGAAATGGAAAGAATATACATACACTCCTTGTGGAACTAATTTATTCTGAAACCTTCCGTCCCATCCTTCACTCTTATCTTTTGTCATAAAAATACGCTCACCCCAACGAGTATATATTTCCATTGTATAATTAGTGTCTGAAACAAATAGAGTAACAGGAATAAATACCTGGTTTAATCCTTCAGGAGCAAAAGCGTTTGGCACAAAGAAATTAGGAAGCTGGTAAGCACACGAAACATTTGAAGTGCTTGTTTCAGTAAAACCATAAGGATTACCAGGTCCTTCAAGTGCCTGAATATAATAGCAGAAAGTTCCGTCCCCTTCAACAATATCAGCGACATTGTCAACGTAAAAGGTATCAGCAGGATTGATGGTTGCAATTGGTACAGGGTTAAAAATCCCGTCAATGCTGCGGTATATGCTGTAAGCTGCTATAGTGCCTAACCAGCCTTCATAATGATTCCAGTTGAGATAATTCTTTCTGTCAGCTTTTCCTTCAGCTACAAGGAAAATGGTACGAGCGTAATCCGAAGTGTCCACATAAGCACCGCAACTGTCCACTGCAATGGTTTTGTAGTAATAACTTCTTGCATCACTGAATGCGCCTGCATCAAAATAATAAATTGTTGAAACACCTGTGAAAGGAGTGGTTCCTATAATATTATATGCAACATTATCTTCTGATCTTGTAATAGCGTATTCTATAATATCGGCAGCTATATCAACATAAGTGTAGGTGTCAACTCCCCCTGTCTGCGGAACTGTTACAGTACGAATATAAGTAAACTGTGGGGCTATGGGTATTTCTGCAAGAACGCAGGTGTCGTTTGATGCTGCTGATTTTGTTCCTGTGAGGTCAAAAGCTCTTACATAGTAACAATAAACAGAATTCGGGTTCAGGTTTGCATGTATGAAACCGGTTGTTGTTCCTCCAACACTTCCAGCCAAAGTTCTTGGACCTGCATTCTCAGAATAATAAACTTGGTATTGTGAAACTCCTGTACTCCATCCTGAATAGGCGTTCCATTCAAGTGAAGTCTGACGCAAACAAATATCAACTGTTGCTTTCAGGAAAATTGAACTGTGAATATCTCCCAGTGGGCTGGTGTTGTTGCAACTGTCAATTGCCGCAATGCGGTAGGTTTCCGAGCCTTGCCCTGCTGTTGAATTTGGGTTAAGATAATAAGTTGAGTTGATGCCCCAGACAGTATCAATCGGTGTCCATGAATTATTAATATTCTGGTAAATGATATAACCTTCCGTATCTCCCGAAGGATTAACATTCCAGCCTATTCCAGCCTTATTCAGTCCCCCTGGTATATCAACACTGACTGAGTCTATTGAAGGCGAAGCTGGTGGTGTAAGGTCCTGAAATAAATCACCATCAATGGAAGAAACAGAAATACATCCTGACTGGTCAGCTATTTCAACACGGTAATTAATAAATGCATTGCATAGGGTTATCTCATCTTCATAAGTCAGTGCCTGTGTTGAATCAATTAACACCCATGTGCCGGGAGGGAACTCGCGGTAAATTCTGTAATAACCACTGTACGTTGTTGCAGGAAGAGGTGTTGAAAGTGCATTCCATGAAAGTGTTGCGAAACCTGTTCCGGGATTTGTAACATCCAGAAAAATACTTTGTAAAGTATCACTGGGCTCTGTAAAAACCTCTCCATTGCAACCTGAACGGGTTCTGATATAATAATAATGACTTGCAGTATTTCCTCCAGCTCCAACGTGGGTGTATGTTGTTGTATTTAAATTGAAGATACTGTCCACAACTGTATAAGGTCCTGTTTCGCTGGTGGATTCATATATATGATAACTGTTGAATCTGTTGTCAGGATCAGGCGGAGGTATCCATGTAAGCTGTATGTCTCCGTTTGGAAGGACGGAAACACAACGTAGCGAAGGAGGGGGCACCACGGGCCAAGCCAGAACAGTTATAGAAACGGTAATAATACTTACAGCAGGAGCCGGACAAAAATCATCTGATACACGAAATACGAATGTATAGGTATTGGAAACGGTGGCACATAAATCGTTATAGGCAATGTGGTTACAGTCTGTTTGCCAGGTGAAAGTTGTTGAGGCTCCGTTTGCTCCTGATATAACTGGTGGAGGATTTAAGGTGGCGCAAGGTGGGTTAAGACAACCTGATCCGGTATTTGTGAAGCCTGTCCCGAATTGACTTCCGGTCGCGTTTATGCTTACTGTCTGAGGGTTTCCGTTAGGAAGAAATTCAGGGTCAATACCATTTAAGGTAAATGTAACAAGATCACCTGCGGTAACTGTTGCAGAATAATTTGTAAAAATTCCTCCAAGTGGTGGCACTGTTGGTTTGGAGTTAAAAGCGCATCCTGCAAGGATGGTTACCTGAATCTCACGATAAATTTCAGCTACTAATACACCGCATTTCCAGGCTTCAACTTTAATAACTGTTACAAAATTTCCTGGTGTAAAAGAAGTAAAGGAAACTTCGCCTGTGTTGGCGTTAAGTTGTGCCGGAACGTTTGAAGCATTTTGTGTAGTGCTTGGTAAAGGAACAGTAGGAGAATAGCCATTAACATAAGTAAGTGCAGGAGGATTTGTGGAAGTCCAGGCTCCGAAAAAATCATCTAATGCATTGCTCCAGCTATAAGTAAGTGCATCAAGTTCGGGATCTGTTGCATTGTGATTGTAAGTAAATGGGTAACCTGCACAAATAATAGTTGAAGGTCTTTCAATAAAAATGGGGGAAGAATCATAACAGGGATTCATATCCAGCCCGTTGTAAGCAAACATCTTAGCACGAAGCACAAAACCCTCATTACCCGCATTAACTATATTTGTAATAGCTGCATTTCTGCAACATCCGTCAAAAGATATTATCCAACCTTCTGCAGGGGGTGTTCCGTTGAGGGTAACAGGATTTGTACGAAAAATATACTCTTCAACTGCACCTGCTGAACCCATTGGGTTCGCGCAGGTGATAGTTGGTCCGGAGCCGTTACACTGCGGAGAAATATCAGTCTGAGAAATAAGAATAAGCGGTGTGGAAAATGTATCGGAGCCTAAAAAAGGATAGTTAAAAATTTCCAGTCCATTACTAACATCTACTGAAATATTGCTGTTACAATCCCTGTAAAGTTTCATGGTAAACTGAAACTGTCCGCTTGGAAGGCATACCCACGTTATTTCTCCACCCATAAGGTGCGTGGCTTTGAGACTTCCGGCAGAAAGCAATAATAAAATGAAACCTAAGAAAAGCTTCTTCAAATTCCTTAAATAATAATTTGTAAAAATACAAAACAATGTTTTGATTAACAAGCGCATTACATCATAATAGCTGTAATATTGAAGTGCAAATAAAAGCCTTGTTAAAGAGTTATTAAAAATGAAACATACCTGTGGAGTATATTTTTACTAAACTCGTGCTGTGAAAATGAAGAAAAGAATTTTAGTTTGCCCGCTCGATTGGGGGCTTGGTCATGCAACACGATGCATACCTGTTATCAGGGAATTGATGAGGCAGGGTGCAGAGGTGGTGATAGCTGCCGATAAACGCCCGCTGGAACTACTCAGGCAGGAATTTCCTCTGCTACAGTTTATTGTTTTTCCGGGTTATGATATTGCTTATCCTGAAAACGGTAGTATGGCGCTGAAAATGTTTTTCTCTATTCCAAAAATTCTGAAAAAAATCAAAGAGGAAAGAAAGTCTTTAGTGGAAATTGTAAGAAAAGAAAAAATTGATGGGGTTATTTCAGACAACCGTTACGGTCTTGGTATCACTGCTGTTCCAACTGTTCTTATACTGCATCAGTTGATGATAAAATCTCCGTTTGGAGAAATTTTTTTACATGATATAACACTGAACTATATAAAACAGTTTCGCTTCTGCTGGATTCCTGATGTACAGGGAAATGAAAATTTATCAGGTGATCTTTCACATCGTTTTCCGCTTCCTGAAAACGCAAGATTTATAGGAGCTTTGTCCAGGTTCTCCAAACCTGTAATAAATGATATTTCTGAAAAAAAATACGACTTGCTGATCATCATCTCAGGTCCTGAGCCGCAACGGACTGTTTTTGAAAAACTGATTTTGAAACAGCTTCAGAAAATTCAGCAACGGACATTAGTTGTGCTGGGAAAGCCTGAAAATAATGATAGTTCAGTTAATCTGAATCGTGTTCAGATTGTTTCGCACCTCAATACTGAAGAGTTGCATCAGGCAATTTTACAAAGTAAAATTGTGCTTTCCCGTCCGGGTTATTCAACCATCATGGATTTAGCAGTAACAGGCAGTAAAGCAATTTTTATTCCCACTCCCGGACAAACTGAACAGGAATATCTTGGAAAAATGTATCATGAAAAAATGATGCATTTATGCATAACGCAAAATGAATTTGACATCGAACACGCACTAAATGCATCTGATTACTATAAAGGATTCCAGGATTTCCATGCTGAAAATCTGCTCCCAAAAAGAGTAGAAGAATTCTTAAAAGTCTGTTGATTTTTCTTTAATGTGTTTCAACTTCGGTTTTAGAGTATTCTTCAACCAGTTTCTTTTGCAGGTCAGGAGGAACAGGAAGGTATTCAGCAAATTCAGCGCTCATTATTCCTTTTCCCTGTGTTGCCTGGCGAAGTGATTTAGTGAGACTGTCTAATTGTGCCATCGGAATACGTGCTTTAATAATATGTCTGCCGTGTTCACTTTCCATCCCTCCAATCAGCCCGCGGTGGGTTTGCACCTCAGTCATCACATCTCCCATCATTGATTCGGGAACGTTAAAAGTAACATCATATATTGGTTCGAGCAACTGCGGCTGTGCATTGTGAAATGCTTCTTTAAATGCCATCATTCCTGCAATTTTAAAAGAGAGGTCGTTTGAATCAACAGCATGCATTTTACCATCAAACACGCTTACGCGTATGTCGCGAACATAAGAACCGGTAAGCGGACCTTCGTTCATCTTTTCCATAACTCCTTTTAAAATGCTGGGTAAAAAGCGTGCTTCAATTACTCCTCCGGTAATGCAATTGTTAAATACTAATTTTCCGCCCCAGGTTAAATCATGTACTTCTGAATTGCGCACAGGATATTCGGTGAGTTGTGGCATACCATCATAATACGGCTCAATTTTCATGTGCACTTCACCAAACTGACCGGCACCTCCCGATTGTTTCTTGTGGCGGTAACTTGCCACAGCAGCGCGGTGTATTGTTTCACGATAGGGAATACGTGCAGGTTCAAAATCAACTTCAAGATTGTAAATATGATCCATCCTCCATTTGGTAATCTGTAAATGCAGTTCGCCCTGTGCATTAAGAAGAACCTGTTTTGTTTCGCGGTTATGTTCAACAATAATGGTGGGATCTTCCGAATGAATTTCGGGTAATACAATGCCTAATTTTTCATCATCGCCTTTATTTTTCGCAACTAAGGCAACACGGACGCGCGGTTTCGGAAAGTCAATGGGAACTAATTGCACATTGCTGCCTTTTGCGTTCAGAGTTTGATTGGTTTGCGCTGCTTTCAGCTTCAGTGTGGCAGCAATATCACCTGCTTTGAGGCGGTCAACCGGGTTGCGGTTTTTTCCGTCAAGGATAAAAAGTTGGTTTAGTTTTTCATTAACCCTTGTTGTTTCGTTAGTGAAATCCATTCCTGGCGTTACTTCTCCGCTTATTACTTTGAAAAGTGAAAGTCTGCCCAGATGAGGTTCAATCAAGGTTTTGAAAATAAAGATTGAAGTGGGTTTGGCAGGATCACATTTCAGTTCAGTGCCGTCAACGCATTTTTCTGCCGGCATTTCGGTGGCGCTGGGAGCTACATTATCTATAAAACCCATCAGGCGCCCGCTACCCATATCTTTTTTAGCGCTCATGCAAAAAACAGGAAACATATCGTGTTTCATCATTCCTATTTTAATTCCTTTGCGCAATTCATCTTCGTCAAGGTTTCCTTTTTCAAAATACAATTCCATCAGTTGCTCGTCATTTTCCGCTGCTTTCTCCACCAGTTCGTTGTGCAGTTTATCAGCGCGTTCTTTTTCATCATCGGGGATGGGAAGTTTCTGGGGCTTGCCTCCTGTTGCTGAAAATTTGTACATGATCATTTTTAGCAAATCAATGATGGCGTTAAATTCCGGTCCCTGGTTATAAGGATACTGCATCAGCGTAACAGCACTTCCGAAATTCTTTTTCGCCTGTTCTACGGTTGCAAAAAAATCGCTCTTCTCATGGTCAACCTGGTTAACGGCAAAAATGGTTGGCTTGCGGTATTTGTCAATATAATTCCATATCAGCTCGGTACCTAC
>Ga0172375_10009200_pt1 | contig 13069 bp, 13 predicted proteins | sample LakKiv1m_FD_114537 | JGI IMG/M metagenome (GOLD analysis project Ga0172375, IMG submission 114537) | Freshwater microbial communities from Kabuno Bay, South-Kivu, Congo - kab_092012_11.1m | ecosystem: Environmental > Aquatic > Freshwater > Lake | place: Democratic Republic of the Congo...
GGTAATATAGAATGAATTAATGCCTCTAATCTATGTCCTCATCTCACTTGTCATTTTATTTCTCACCAAAAAGAAACTCACCCAATCTCTTGGTAATTTTATCCATAGCTTGGGTGGTAATCAGCACACCGCCATCGTTGTCTGGAGTATTATCTTTCTTCCGGGGACTATCGTCCATGAAATTTCCCACTTTCTCTTTGCAGCCCTCACCGGCGCCCGTACAGGCAAGATTGATATATTTCCTGAGTATTTAGAAAGCCGATCAGATGATGAAGGCTCTGTCCGCGTCGCTCTTGGCTCTGTCCAAACCCAAAAACTTAATTTTATTCAGGGATTTTTGGTTGGCACCGCCCCATTTATTACGGGCATTGCTCTTCTAATCTGGCTGGCCGCCCTACTCCAAACCAGTTTCTCCGCGGGCAATACTCCTCTATTTCTTTTGGAAGGCTATCTGTTCTTCACCATAGCCAACTCATTTTTCCCCAGCTGGCCAGACATCAAACAAACTCTTCCCCTAATTATTATCCTAGCTATCCTCACAATACTAATCTGGTTCTTTGGCTTTCAAATATCTCTTAGCTCCAGCTCTTTTGTCTGGGGCATTCTTGATTCTCTCTGGAAAGCAGTCGCCATCAGCATTCTTCTCAACCTCGCTCTGATTGGTATCATATTCATTCTTCTTCGTCTTACAAAAAGGGACCCCTAGAGGTCCATTTTTGCTTTAATTAATTAAAGTTTATTCCTTTACCACTTTCTTCTTAGCCTTTTTCTTAGGAGCGACTACTTCTTTACCGGAAGTCATCTCGATTGTCTCTAAGATTTTCTCAGTGATTTCTTTTTTAGGGGTTTCCTTGGAAAGCAATTTGATGATTTTATCCAATTTTGCGTTTATTTCACTCAAATCAACATTACTTGAGGTAGCTCTTGGAGCTGAAGAGAATGATCTAGAATCATTGCCTCTGCCATCTTTTTTGGCGAAACAATCACTACAAAGCACTGGCTTACCATTTCTTGGTTCAAAAGGTACTTGGCAGTTATCTCCACACTCGTCGCAGATAGCACTGAACATGGGTTTTTCAAATCGAGGCCTGTCGCCAAAACCTCTGTCATTGCCTCTACTTTCAAATCTGTTTCCACCACGTGGTTCTTCGCCATTCATCTCACCAAAACACTGGCTACAATACACTTCTTTGCGACCATTTGGTTTGAATGGAACTTTGGCTACTCCACCACAATTGGCGCACACGGCGTCAAATAATTCTTTTCGCTCAGATCTATCAAATCCACTTCTGGATCCATAAAACTGACCACCTCTACTACCACCTGCACTACGGTTAAAATATGTCATAGCCTATATCATATCACGATTTTCCCCAACCATCGCACTTTTTTATTTATCCCCAAACTCCTCGCATTTCTTCAGGCAAAGCCTTTGCCAGTTTTTTCATCAAATCATCCACACTTGGATAATCTCGAGGACTTTCTTGGATAGTCACCTCACCAATATTTACGTCCATTTTCTTTCCAATATTCATGCCATTTCTCTTATATTTTCCTTCATAAGTAATTGCCAAAGGCACATATATTACTGGTGCCAACAATCGCCCAGCCGCCACAACTCCCGACTCTGCCTTTATCATTTTTCCGTCCTCACTGCGAGTCCCTTCGGGACTAATCAAGACTCCAGTTGGGGTGTTGGTATTCTTTAATTCCTTGAATCTGTTTATAAGCTTTACATAAGTTTTTCGTGCCTCATCTTCTGTGTATCCATATTTTGGATTATTTATCTGAAACGTTTGAATCACAGGAAGTACTTCAATGCCACATTTTCTCACCACCCCCATCCCCATCTCCGACAGCCTGCCCTTAATACTATTTGTATCCAGATGTGAGTAAGACGTCGGCACCACCAGGTGTCTTGAGCTGGCAGGATTTATCATGTCTGCCACCATCACCAGTACCCCAGGGTCATTAAAAGAAATATGGTTGAAATAGAGGATAAAGTTGTACTCAGGACTCGTCTCCAAAAACTCTTTTATGGTTTCAATTTTTTCTTTGACCTCGGGATTTATCTCTGGGGAATAAAACAGTTTTGTCCCCCACTCAAACAACATTTTTCGATTTTGATCTTCTGCTCTAGTCATGTCCAAAAATTATACGACTATTTGTGTATACTACGAATATATGAGCAAAAAAACCCTTTTCCCTCTAGTTATTTTTTCCGCTATTCTTCTTTCTGCTTGCACTGCCAAAACTCCGATGCAAAACAATCAGGCCGAAGGAGAAAACTCCCAAGACACAGAACAATCACAAAGCACTTCGATGCGTGAGCTTCTAGCTATGGGGAAAAGCCAAAAATGCACAGTCTCTTCATCTTCAGTAGATGACGATGGCACAAAAACAGAATCAACTGGAGTCATGTATTTTGCTGGAGGCAAAATTGCCCAAGAAGTAGTGGTCACTAGTACCGACAAAGAGATGCCAAGAATAGAAATGAGCATGGTTTCTGATGGCAGCTATATGTACACATGGAACGTTCAAGACAAAACCCAAGGAATGAAGATGAAAATTACTGAGGAAAACAATGATACGAACGAAGCTGACACCCCCCAAAGCGGCAGTGTGAGCATGGACGACAAACTAAACGTCAAATGTTCTCCTTGGATTGCTGACAATAGCAAATTTGCAGTTCCCAAAGATGTTCAGTTCACCGATCTTTCCGAGATGATGAAAAACATCCCCACCATGCCTGCTGGCATAAATATGCCCGAATAACCAAAAGGTTTAATCTAAAATATATTTATGGATGTTCGTTTAGACTCATCATGGAAAAAATTACTAAAAGAGGAGTTTGAAAAGCCATATTTTGCTGCACTAAGTCAGTTCATTCATGAGGAATACAAAGCGTCAACTATTTATCCACCAGCCAAATTCATTTTCAACGCACTCGACAGCCTCCCTGTCGATAAGGTCAAGGTAGTAATTCTCGGTCAAGATCCCTATCACGGGCCAAACCAAGCTCACGGGCTTTCATTTTCTGTACCCGACGGAGTCGCTCTGCCGCCTTCTCTAAAAAATATTTACAAAGAACTCAATGCAGATCTGGGCATCACCCATTCTGGTTCCGGAAATCTAGAAAACTGGGTCAAAGAAGGAGTATTACTTCTCAATGCCACTCTTACAGTTCGAGCACACCAAGCTGGTAGTCACCAAAACAAAGGCTGGGAGCAGTTCACCGACGCCATTATTCACCATCTCGCCGAGTCCAAAGAGCATTTAGTTTTCATTCTCTGGGGGAACTACGCTCAAAGAAAAGGGGCCTTTATAGATACCAACAAACATCTTGTTATTAAATCCGCCCACCCCTCGCCTCTCTCTGCCTTCAATGGATTTTTCGGAAGTAAGCCTTTTAGCAAGACCAACGAATATTTAATTTCTCAAGGTCAAAAACCCATCAACTGGTAATATGCGCATCAAAGTCGTTGCCAAACCAAAAAAGAAACAGGAAAAAGTCGAGCAAATAGACGCGAGCACTTATGCTGTTTCTGTCAAAGAGCCACCCATAGATGGTCGTGCCAACGACGCCATTCTCAAGTCTCTTGCCAAGTATTTTTCCATTTCTCCATCCAAAATTACTCTCATTTCCGGTCATACTTCTAAGATAAAAATATTTGAGGTTCCCGATTCTTTGGCAAATTTTGAAGTATTACCAAAACAAAAAACTTTGTTTTAGGAAAAAGACCCTATAAAAGAAATTCTTGGTATAATATGCCATCTCGCACATTAAGGAGGCAGAAATGTCCAAAAAAGGATTTATCAAGGAATGGACTGATGTTGGTACTCTTATTGCCAATGGCGGCAAAATCAACCGTAGCAATCTCTTGGCAGTTTATGACATTCTCGATTTGGGTTCATTTGACCCAAGATTCTTGCCGGGAGAAAACACCATTACAGGTTCACCGCTAGAGCGTCGAGATGTCATCTTTGGCTTAGTCGAAAGTATCTGGGGTCTGCGCCACGGAGATTTGCTGAAAATGGAAAAAGGCTGGCTCGATGAGTCTCGCAAAATCACCGGTAGTACCGAGTTCAAAGGCAAAGACAAAATCGATGATATTGTTTCAGCCGAAATTCTGATTCGTTTGGTTGCAGCTGCTCGTTTTGTCGCCGAAACCGACGATAGGTACCCTGCAATCGATGAGGCCATCGAGGCTATCAATATTGTTCTGGCGACAGTCTGCTCCAAGGGTCGCACTAGGATGATGAGAGAGAACGGGCAATCGGTATACTCCCAAATGAAGGAATACGGGCTTATGATTGGGACTGGAGCAGGGAAGTATCTTCCATATCCTTCCAAAGCTCTTCCAGAGCTTCTTCTCTTCATGCTCGACAAAAAGAACATTAATCCTGATATCTACGCTCCTGAATCAGCAGAAGACCACTAACATTCTTCAACTAAATTTCCCCCTAACCCACTCAATCGAGTGGGTTTTTTGCGTCAAAGCCAGCGAAAAAATCCACCAGGGAACTGTACCAATTTTCCCCCAAAACGTCTTTTAAACTCCGTGAAACCTCTCCATTTTTTTTGAGGACATCGCTCATCAAACACTCCCTCAAAATCCCAATGTTTGTACCCCAACTTTTTAGCGACAAGCATTTCATCCCAAACTAGTTTGTAGTGTGCTCCGGATAGTCTTCCAGCTTCACTAGTCCATGTCATGTAATAATTCGCCGTGTCTTTTGAATAAATCACCATCAATCCAGATTGATATTCGTTTCCAATTCTACTCACAGTGAGACGGACTTTTCCCTTAAAACTTTTTATCAAGTGTTCAACTTCAGATTTTCCCATGATCCAAATCTTTGAAGATTTTTTCCACAACTCGCAAAACTTTTTCGGCTCAAGCTCTTCAATGATTACCCCTTTGTTTTTATTGATTAATCTTTTGGCGTTGTCAGACAAGCCATTCCACATTTCTTTTTCTGACTTTGTTAAGTCATTTAGATATGTACTGATAGCGAGAAATGGAAAACGAGTAAAAAAGTATCCAGCCTTTTTATATGACTCTGGGTTTTGTATTCTCAGGGGTTCAATTATCGAGTTTACTACCCAATATTTTCTTTTTACTCTCTTCAATTCACTAAAGTCAGGATCATAGTTTGATCTCTGAATTTTCATCATCGAAAATGGCCACCACCCAAGACGCAGAATAAATACTTGAATCTTATGTCGGCCATCTGAGGAATTAATAATCACTGTTTTCCAACCACGGTGTTTCAAGTGTTCACCCCAACCAGCATTTTGGCGAATATCCTCCATTATTTTCGGATCCCTGCGATTAATTTAAGTCCTAGCCATCTCACTTTGTCGGTGAAACCATAGATTTTATAGAGAAGAGGATTTACAACGAGATCAAAACTCCCCAAAAACTCAACAAGCTCTGCTCCGTATCCTTGTTTGAATTTGTGGAATCCATACCAAGGGTCGTGTACATCTGGCTCTGGTCCAAGGCTCCCCCACATATCAAATAGTTTGCAGTTGTTTTTCTTACCAAAACGAATTACCTCCCACATCATCAAATTACTCGCCATCACTTCACGATGTTCGTTACTTGATGCTCCATAAGGATAATAAATGGTATCGTTGAGTATAAATACCATCCAAGTTGTCAGTGTTTTTCCTTCATACACTGCCTTGAAAAGGTGACCCATTCCAGACTCCGTCATAGTCTGCCACATTTTGCGGTGATACTCTTTCCCATGAGCAAAAAAACCCTGTCGTTTAGTTGTCTCCTCCATTAATTTCCAGTAATCTTCAAGTCCTTTCTCGCTATTGTCCTCAATGATCTCTACTCCGCGCTTCTCTGCCAAACGCAAATTATATCTAGTTTTCTGATGCATATTTTTCAAAAGCTCTTCTTCGCTCTTGGAAATATCCAGCTGAAAAGTATATTTTGTAAACAATGGCTTGCCCTTTACCCAATTAAATTTTTTCTCAAGTTGTTTTATTTTCTTCTCTGTCTCTGAATTAATTTTTTCATTTGGTTCAAACTTTACAAAAATTGCCTTCCTTTTCTTTGCCTCGATTTTTATTACTTCAATTTGCTCAATACTTGGAATCGCCGACTTAGGGCAATACCCAATACAATAATTTGTATAAGGAATTTTGTGCCAAGTGATCTGGAATCCTTCCTCGATTTTTTTGTCTCCAAAGCCAAGTCGAGATAGTCCAACTCCAGTTTTCTTTCGGAACTCTCCCCACGACCAAGACTGCAAAGGGTGTTTGGCAACCTTATCAAACTTCTGTTTATCTTTATCTGCTACTTCTTTTGTCACTTCTTTATTTTATCCTTTTTTAATCTCTACCAATTATCTATTTCTGCAAAATCATCTTTGGTTGCCTCGGCAATCTCCCAGTCTTGTACTATTATTCTCTTTTTTTCTCCAAATTCATCTACCATCGGAGCAGGCTTGGACATCTTTCGATCAATTTCTCGTACTCCACCAATCCTTTTTAATAATTTTTCAGGGATCTCCGATAAAAATCTCGATGGGATAGACGAATGTCTTCCACCAAAAACCAATCTGCTTCTTGCCCATGATAAAGTCAGTTTCTTTTTGGCACGAGTCATCGCTACATACATAAGGCGTCTCTCTTCCTCAATCTCTTCTTTCTGACCCGAAAGCATCGATCGAGAATGGGGGAACAAGCCCTCTTCTAGCCCCACCACAAAAACAGTCTCAAACTCCAATCCCTTAGCTGCATGCACCGTCATCAAAGTTATTTTTGCGTTTGATTTATGTTGTTTTATTTCCGACTCGGAAAGCGCTGCACTCTCCAAAAATTTTTCTACATTTGGAAAATCTGAGGCTACCGCCAAAAGTTCATTTATATTTTCAATTCTAGCCACATCATCTTCGTCTCTCTCGTCAAATCTCTCCAAAAAGCCAACCGCGTTAATAATTTCCTCAAGTAGTTTTCCAGGATTACCCATTTTTTCTTTATCTGTTTTTCCTGCAAGCCATTTATCAAAAACGTCTGCTCTTCGTTTCCCTAATTTTTCAATTCTGGCTCTACTAATTTCCTCCTCAGGATTATTGAGAACTCGCAGATAAGCCACCAAGTCTTTAATCTCTGCTCTGTTATAGAATCGCAAACCTCCAACTAATTTGTAAGGGATATCTCGACGCATCAGCTCATCTTCAAAAGAACGAGACTGCGCATTGGTGCGATAGAGGATAGCCACCATTCCGTCTTCCGCAGAAATTTTTCTCGCTTGCTCCACCACATATTTTGCTTCGTCTCTCTCGTCCCCTGCCTCAAAAAAATCAACCATCTCTCCAGAACCTTCTGTGGTTTCTAAATGTAGTGTTGGGTGGGATGTGTTGTTGCTGATTACACCATAAGCCGTATCCAAAATATTTTGAGTGGAACGATAATTCATTGGTAGACTCACCATTGAAGCTTTTGGGTACTCAGACTCAAACAAGACTAAATTTCGATAATCAGCTCCTCGGAAAGAATAAATCGCCTGAGCCGCGTCCCCGACTGCCGTAATATTTTGTCTTTTTCCTGCCAGAAGTTTTGTTAGCTCAAACTGTGCTTTATTCGTGTCTTGATACTCGTCCACCAAAATCCACTGCAATCGTTCGTTGATTTCTTCTCTAATTCGATCAATTTTTAGAAGCGACACCGCTTTTACCAATAAGTCATCAAAGTCGACCGCATTATTATTTTTGAGTTTGTCCTGATATGCCCGCCACACTTTTACCACCATACGGCGAAAATAATCTCCTGCAGCTGACTCGGCCTCAGTCAAGCTCACCAAATCATTTTTCATCTTGCTAATTACCGAGAGAAACATTGCTGGTTTAGACTCTTTTGGGTCAATATCCAACTCTTTCATTACCTTTTTCATCACTGACTCTGAATCATCACTATCAAAAATTACAAAATTTTGATTTACCCCCGCATTTGATCCATACTCTCGGAGAAGTTTGGCACAAAAAGTGTGGAAAGTGCCGGCAAACCCCAATGCTCCAGCCTTTCCACCCAAAGCCTTAACTCTTTGCCTCATCTCCTCCGCTGCCTTATTTGTAAAAGTAAGCAGGGCAATTGACTCAGGAGACACTCCCATCTTTTGAATTAAATATGCTGTTCTATATGTGAGTACTCTCGTCTTTCCCGATCCTGCCCCTGCCAAAATTAGAAGCGGTCCTTTTCCGTAGACTACCGCCTCTTTTTGCTCCTTGTTTAAGTCTTTTAAAAATTCATCCATGCCAATATATTGTATTGCAAAGTTAGCATATAATTGACTCAAACCATGAAGTACGTTATTGGCAACTGGAAAAGTAATCAAAACCTAACCGAGTCATTAATATGGATTGATAGTATTCACGCTATCAAGCCAAAATTCACTCCGGAATTAACCGTAATTCTCTGCCTTCCCTTTACCGACATAGCAGGTTTCAATCACAAGCTATCTGATCTGAGTCTTCCCATATTCACCGGAGCCCAAAACGTTTCTCATCTTCCCCCTGGAAAACACACCGGAGAGATCACTGCCAATATGCTTGGAGAACTCGTAAGCTACTGTATCGTTGGTCACTCAGAACGCCGCCGCGAATTTGCAGAAACCAGTGAGATGGTTGCCGAAAAAGCCAAGCTGCTCCTCGAAAACTCCATCACCCCCATTGTCTGTCTAGATACTCCATACCTTGATCAGCAAATCAAAGAACTGTTTCAAAAAAATGTTGATGTATCTCGCTGCTTTTTTGTTTATGAGCCCATTGCCGCCATTGGCACTGGCAAGCCAATTGATCCAATTGAAGCCAATCACATCACTAATCAAATAGGTTTTCTCATCGATAATGTGGCTCCAGTTCTTTATGGTGGATCAATTTCTGCCGACAATGCCAAATCATTTGTCGATCACAATCGTATCGATGGCGTACTGGTTGGCACAGACAGTCTCGAACCAACCTCTTTTGCCGGAATAATCAACAGCCTTGCATAGTTTATGAAATTGATACACATCAGATTCTCACGGGTCATACTACATACTGCCGCCTTTATTAGACGACACCTTGTGTTGTTTATTGTTGCCATTGCTCTAGGTATTCTCGGATTAATTGGAGTTCAAGGATTCAAAATGCTTGAGAGACTTCACGTAAAGCCTCAAGATCTCCTAAGTTTTCTAGGCACTCCCGCAGAAAATCTAGACAACACCAACGGTATTACCAATTTTTTGCTTCTTGGTATTAGGGGAGAGGGAACAGACTCACCCAATCTAGCCGACACGATAATTGTTTTAAGCTACGACCACAACACCAAAACACCGACGATGATCAGTGTCCCGAGAGACCTTTGGGTGCCTTCTCTTCAGGCCAAAATAAACTCAGCTTATTACTACGGTGAAGAAGCAAGCCCTGGGGCAGGAATTCAGATGGCCGAAGCTGCCATTTTAGAAGACCTCGGTACTCCAATTCATTACACAGCAGTTGTAACCTTCACAATTTTTAAAGAGACAATCGATCTTCTGGGAGGAATTGATGTCGACGTAAACCCAGGCTTCACTGACCCATTATTTCCCATTCAAGGTATGGAAAACGCCATTCCCGAATCGGCAAGGTACGAAAGCATTACTTTTGCTACAGGATCAGCTCACATGAATGGAGAGACTGCTCTCAAATATGTTCGCTCTCGACACTCAGTCGGGGACGAAGGCACTGATTTTGCCAGAAACCGTCGCCAGCAACAAGTAATCTCCGCCTTAAGACAAAAAATGCTCACACCAGCTTTCTTATTAGACAAAAACAAACTAGACGCCTTCTTTGTCATTCTTGACAACAATCTAAATACAAATTTAAGCAATAATTTATATCCTACTCTTGCCAAAATTGCTCTTGAAGCCAAAAACAATCCTGTAAAATCAGTTACTTTTTCAGACAAACCAGATGAAAATGGCTTAACCATTCTTTACAATCCTCCTACAAAACAATACAAAGGTGAATGGGTGTTAATCCCCAAAGACAACAACTGGGCAGCTCTCAAAAAATACTTAGACAATATTCTCAAAGGGAAGCAGTAAACGTCATCGCGAACCGCTTACGACGGTGTGGCAAACTCCGACCCCCAAGAATCACTTGACCTTAATTAGGTAGGTATCACCCTGACTCCAAACCATTTCTCCCAACTGCCAAAGCTTTTCTTCATTAATTTTGTACGCTATTCTTTCGTACTGTCCAATCAAAATCCATCCTACGTTGTACTTTTCCAAAAGAAATCTCGTTTTTTCCAAACTTTCTCCCTGATAAATATCTCGGACCTCGGCTTCTCTCCCTGCTACCGTATCATATCCACCCCTCCATAGCCATTCGTGAACACGCCAGCCCTGAATAGTAGGAACTGCCGAAAACACCGACACTGAGTTGTTTAGAGTGTAGCTATCACCCACCGCCTCCACCATATTTTTCCCATCTCTATTTGCCTGTAAATACTTCACAGCGCCGTAGTTTTCTGGCTCTTTTGTCACAAGCCAGGCCTCTCCATCCAAGCCAAAATAATTTTTGAAACCCGTGTAGTAAGTTGAAAATGCCTTAAAGGGAAAAATCATCGTTCCAACAAAAATCCAGACAACAATAAACAGGGCGGGTACTCTCCACCACATTTTTATTTTGTGAGTTTTGTCAGACAGCTTTCCAAGAGTTGCTCCAAGCAAGATACCCATCATGATAAATGCCTGATAAGTCAGCTTAAACATTGTGTTTGCTCTTGGGTGATTTGGATATATATCTCGAGCATAAATAAACTCAGGAATCGCAATCAAAAAAATCGAGCTCAGCACGAGTGTTCTTACTATCATCTTATTTTCTCCCTTGCCCTCGGTGATAATCGCAATTATATTTACGATCATTCCTCCTCCCCACAAAACCAATAGCTGCCAAAAAGGAGTTCTCTCAACAACAACTCCAACTCCACTGGAAATAGACTTAAAAGAAAGCCACCACGGCAGTGACACAAGAGACATCGACACAAAAATAATTCCTGCTGTCATTAGTAATTTTTTCAAGTCTCGAGGGTTGTTGAATAGAATTTGAATTCCGAGAACTACAAGAACCAGACCGTAGACAGCTACGTCCCATGTATTTGTCATCATCATTACTCCAAACAAGACACCCATCAACACTTCAAAAGCTCGCCTTTTGTTTGAAATCCAAGCTAGCAACACCACCAAAAAAGCCAAAACAATCGGCAGGTCCAAAACGTGCCCGTGTAAATCCGATACCACAAAACTATAGCTTGGGAACTCGTGGATGGTATTGTGAATGAATCTAGTGGCTTCAGCGTACCAATATCCATCGATATCACCGTTTTTCAAAAAGTACCAAATTACATGACTATTTCCGGCCAAAAGAACTGAAAACGCCCCAACAACTCCTCCCAAGGTCGAGACTCTTGATCCAAAGTTCCCACTTATTGTTTTACATGCCAAAAACACCAAGCAAATAGATGTCCCAAAGATATAAGCCAGCATTAAGTTGTAGCCAATAGCTGGTGTTACTCCCCAGATGCGTACGAAAATACTTGCCCAGAAATGTCCAAAAGAATAATAGTTTATTGTCGAGCCGGCTTGCCACATATCCATAGCAGGCAGGGTAGGTGAAGTTACATATTGATTAAGAAAACCAAAATCCATAAATTTTTCCAAGCTATCAAGAGAAGGGGCGTGTGCTCTTATAAGCGCCATCAATCCAAAGCCTATCAAAAACAAATACTCCTCAATTGCAATAATCTTGGCTGTGTTTTTTGGAACTGTAAATGATTTAATTCCATTGTTGAACACTTGCCAAAGGCTTATTAGTCCCACCAAAATCAAGAGAGCATAAAGTTTGTCGTTGTTGTTTTCCGGAAAGCCGAGGAAGCTCATCTGCCAGATAACCAAAGCCACAAACAAAGTAATCAGTACTCTTCCCAAAGCCCAGCCCTCATCAGGAAGTTTGTGAAATATTTTTTTGACGAGAGGCCATACCAAAAACTGCAATCCTACGCTAATGATATAAATTTGAAGGACTAGTAGTAAATCCGCAGAGAGCATACTCTATCTTATGTCACTTAGCACTTGTTTGGCTACCTCCTCACCCATTTTTACTGCATAGTTAGTTCCTCTATCGAAAGGATAAACCATGCTCATATTGGCCAAATACAGCCCAGAGAACTCAGTTTTCGTCTTTGGCAACAATGCAGAATAATTGATCGGAAATACTGGTTGAGCATAAGGTTTTCGAAACACAGAAACGCTCTTAATCCATTTTTTTCTAAATAGTTTATTTACCTTTCTAAGGTATGGCAGATATGTCGATACCAGCTCATCCTTGTTCATTGTCAGTTGTTTGTCCCCATCAGGTAAATAATTCCCCAAATACACTATGCGATTATTTCCATAATATTTTTTATCAATCATGTTGGTGTGTTCCACTACAACCAAAAAAGGCCAATTTTTTTCCAAAATATTCATCCAATAACCGCCAATTAATTTTTGATTAATTTCCATTACCACTGTCTGTCCCCAAAGATAATTAAGTTTTGGAAAAGCAATTTTTTCACTAAATAATTTTTCCACAACAGGAGCAGGGGTTGTCATGATGACAGAGTCAAAGGCACAATCATCCACCAACCATTTTCCACTTTCTCTTTTTTCAATCTTCCGAACTTTATTCCCAAGCCTTATCTCTCCTCCAAACTCAATTATTTTCTCCCCCGTTTTATCTGCTAAATTTTGGAAACCTTCTTCAAAATAGCTCAAATCTTTAGTTCTTTTGACAACACGAGCCCAAAACCAGGCCATGTTTACTTTATCGGCGAATGGCCCAAACTTTGCCTTTATCAATTTTTCCCAAATTACTCGATATCCCTCCTTTCCAATCAGTATAGGCAGAGCATCCACCACGCGAAATTTTTCCAAAAACAAGCCCCTAGGGATTAGTTTCAAAACTGCCAAACCAACTCCCATTCTTAGTCTTCCAAATATACTTAGTTCCGAAAATTTTAATACCGAAACAGGGGAGTCGA
>Ga0172375_10009204_pt1 | contig 13066 bp, 8 predicted proteins | sample LakKiv1m_FD_114537 | JGI IMG/M metagenome (GOLD analysis project Ga0172375, IMG submission 114537) | Freshwater microbial communities from Kabuno Bay, South-Kivu, Congo - kab_092012_11.1m | ecosystem: Environmental > Aquatic > Freshwater > Lake | place: Democratic Republic of the Congo...
ACCGATGTTTGGTTCGCACGAATGATTGACGCAATCGGCAGGTTCAAGAATCGCAGGCGTTTCAAGGTACAGGCCTTCGTCAATTTGCAGAAGACGTTGGTTGAAATCGCGCATGTCAGGATCAAGTTCGTGCTCGGCCACAATGCGACCGCCCCACAGGCAGATCAACTCACCCTTGGGGATCGGTTCACGGGCGAAGACGCCGCATCCGCCCTTGTCACCGAACGACCCCGATTCGCACTTCGGGTTCATGTAGGAGTAAAACTGACCGGTCATTCTTTCCTTTCATAAAGAGGGTTTCCTCGGGCATGAGGCCCGGCATATCTTTGGCGTCAACATCGAAGCCAAAGGAATCACCAAAATACTTAAGCAGTCCCGCCGCCTCGCCGAGGTTTGATTCGGGGGCGGCGGATTGCCAGTTCGATTTCGGCTGGAACGGTTGTAAAAAAAAATACACGAGGCATTCGACATTCACACCTGTGCAGCAATTGGCTTCATCATCTCCTGAATATAATAGCGGCTATTGTATCCTTTTGTCCCGAAATGTCAATCAATTCAAAAACCGGCGGCACAGCCTCCGTTCGATGGGTTTTATCGGCAATTTGCAATGAAATGGACCATCCAAAAATAGTATAGTACGGGAGGTGCGTCAGCCAAGCGGGTGTGATCGTCCGTCCCGCCGCCAAACCCGCCAGGCGGTATAATCGTCGCAGAGATTTCATTCAAGGAGACCAAATGAGCGACCTTTCGATTTTGCCATTGAGCGATGAGCATAAAATGATTCGGGATGCGGCGCGCGATTTTGCCAAAAAGGAGATCGCCCCGATCGCGGCAGAGTTCGATGAAAGCGGGGACTTTCCGCTGGCAACCGTGAAGAAAATGGGCGAACTGGGTTTCATGGGCATCGAGGCGCCGGAACAATATGGCGGGGCCGGCATGGACACGCTGTCGTATGTACTGGCCCTGGAGGAAATTTCAAAGGTGGATGCATCGCACGGAACGATCATGTCTGTGAACAATTCGCTGTACCTGCACGGCATCATGCATTTTGGCACGGACGAACAAAAACAAAAATTCATCACGCCGATTGCTTCCGGCAAAGCCATCGGCGCATATTCGCTTACCGAACCAATGTCCGGCTCGGACGCGGGAACCATGATGAGCCGCGCGGTCCGTGAGGGCGGCGAATATATATTGAACGGACGCAAGTCCTGGGTCACGAGCGGGCCTGTCGCGGATTACGTGGTCGTCTTTATGATGACCGATCCATCCAAAAAACAGAAAGGCGTCTCGGCATTTATTGTCGACGCAAAGACTCCGGGCTTTGTGCGCGGCAGGAAGGAACCAAAACTCGGCATCCGCGCCTCTGCAACAAGCGAACTGATCTTCGAGGATTGCCGCGTGCCCGCGGAAAATCGTCTCGGCGGGGAAGGCGACGGATTCAAGATTGCCATGACCGTGCTCGATGCCGGGCGCATCGGAATTGCGTCGCAGGCGCTTGGAATTGCCGAGGCGGCGTATGAGGCCGCGCGTGAATATGCAGCACAACGGGAGGCATTCGGCCACCCCATCGGCGCATTCCAGGGCATCGGCTTCAAAATCGCAGACATGAAGACCCGCATCGAAGCCGCCCGCCTGCTTACCTACAACGCCGCAATGGCCAAGGAAAAAGCGAAACAGAATGGCGGACGCTATTCGCTTGAAGCGTCCATGGCCAAACTTTTCACGTCCGAAACCTGCATGTACGTGACGCATGAAGCGATCCAGGTTCACGGGGGCATCGGGTACAGCAAGGAACTGCCGCTCGAACGTTATTTCCGGGATGCCAGGATCACTGAAATTTATGAAGGCACAAGCGAGATCCAACGGATGGTCATTTCACGACTCGAAACCGGCCTTCGATAGGAGCTGCCTTAATGTCAACCGGTCAGATCATTGCCATCCTCGCAGTCATTCTTCTAGCCGTCGCCATTGATCTGGTTTTCATGCGAAGGTTGCGCAAGCGCCTGACGGAAAACAGGAAGGATGGCGCGGCGCAGGCAGATGAGACATACATCTCCGGCGCCTACTCACCCGTACTTACCTGGCTGCGGAAGCGTGAACTGAAATTGCCGTTTGACCTGAACAAAAAGCCGGGCAACAAAGCCCCTGCTTCAAACGAGGATAAAACCCGCCCGGTCGGGGAAACGCCTTTAATCAACCCTCCCAATTGGCGCAATACCCTGTTGGAAGGGTTGTTGATCGCAGTCGTCATCCTCCTTTTCTTCAACGAAACCCTGGCAAATACAAATTCACACCTGCAGGGAGGCGAGTCCCAGGTCTTTGAATCTCTCGACTGGACTTTCCATCGTTCCATCGTCCAGGATCATTCCTTCCCCGTCTGGAATCCGTACATATTTACCGGCCTGCCCTATTTGGCAGACCCAAACTCACACGCGCTAAACCCGCTGGCAGGTCTGCCAGTCCTGCTCTTCGGCCCCCAAAACGGTCTCAAGGCAGGCGTCATCCTTTCGTTTCTTGTGGCGGCATGGGGAATGTGGAATCTCGCCGCAACGCTTGGAATGGGACGCGCGGCGCGGCTCTGGGCCGCGCTGATGTTTGCGCTTGCGGGGCAGCCCCTGGCGCGCTTTCTGCAAGGCCAATATATTTTTGTGCTTGGCTTTGCATGGATCCCCTGGATCATTGCCGGGCTTTTTCGACAGGCACAATCGCGCCGCGTCACCCACCTCATCGGCACGGGTTTTGCGCTCGCGTTTCTTTTACTCTCCGGCGGATCGGAACACATCCTATACATCCTGGTCGTCATCGCCATTCTCGCCGTCATCCTGCCCCTGCAAATCCAGAAAACCAGCCCATTTGTCCGCTTTGACCTGGACCTGCTGACGAGAATTGGATTGACCCTGGCCTCGGGGCTGGGACTGGCCGCCGTGCAAATCCTCCCGCAGGCCTCGGTCTGGCTGGACCTTCATCCTGTTTCCGCTCCCGCGGGATTACAAACCCTTCAGCAGTTGTTCCTCAGTTTTACATCGTCCGATATCGCCCGCCCGGACATCTACGCGGTTTTTCCAGCGCCCGCAGAATTCTACGCCTACATCGGATACCTTCCATTTCTGGCATTGATTCTTCTGCCGCTTGCTGTTTGGAAACGCGAAAGAAAACCCCTGGTCATTCTGGCGGCGATCCTGTTGCTGGTTGGCTTGTGGACGTCCCCGAATCCAATCCAAACCCTGCTCCCCAGCATCTTCGCTCAATTCCCTTACGTACTGCGAATCCTTGTGTACGGGAGTTTTGCAATCATCCTGCTTGGCGCGTACGGGATGGATACGCTTTGGCGCCTGTTATTGCTCGCCAGGACAGCAAAGGCCCAGCCACCCGAATCGTCCCAGACCGGCTCGGGTTTTACTTTCACCCGTCTCATGCTCACAGCCCTGGGACTCTTCATGCTGGCTGGCGTGGTCAACATCTACAATACAAACCACAAACTGTTGGATCCCGAGCCGTCCACTCCATCCACATCCCACGCCATTCAATGGCTGCGCGAACACGACCCCTCCGCGCATTTTGTTCTCGTCCAACCCAATAACGTTTCCCACGATGCGGTCATTTCGTCGGGATTTCACTTTATTGACGCATGGTATTTTTATGGTGACATCCCCAAATATGACGGGATGCTAAATCAAAGATACGTCAAAGCCCGCCCGCACTATGTGATTTCGCCGGTTGATTTTCCCGCGCCGGAGCAGGCTGATGTTGTCCTGGTCAATCAAGTGGAAGGGTACAACATCTACCAGCTTCTCAACAGCCTGCCATACGCCTTCTCCGTTCAAGCGCAGGCGCTCGCTAACGGGGCCAGTCCCGAATTGACCAGGCTCGAAACCCTGCCTCTCCCCACGTACGCTGCCGGGCCAAACCGCATCGAAGTGATAGCAGATGGAAGCCCGGGTCAAATCCTGGTGGTGCTCACATCCAATCAGGACGGGTGGAAATTGTATGTTGACGGAAAAGAACAGGCCGTTCAGAACGTCGGCGGCTACCTGGCCGTTCAACTCCAGCCGGGCATCAGCAAATATGTGTTTCTCTATCGCCCAACTTCATTTATAGTCGGTTTGATGATCAGCCTGGCATGCCTGGGGCTGGCGGCTTATCTTCTGGCCCAGGATTTGGTCAAACATCCCTGGGAAATCAGGAAATGGATTCGCCGGGAACGCGAATCCATCCTGGCGATGACCGCCCGCCTGCGAACGCCTCGCGCTTCAAAGTGGTGGCAGGCGCGCGGAACATACCGCGCCGGTGTCATTCAGTTGGAATCCCCTCTTCAAATTGACGATGAAACATCAGTTCACATCCGCGCGGATACGCTCGACGCGGCAGCCCCGGTTCGCGCGGCAACCCGCCGCTGGGTTTGGGCCACCGGCGACCTGACCTCGGCCATTGCAAAGACGGTCAGGATCGAAGCCGTCTTCTTCCTGCTTGCAATGGGTGTGTATGCCTTTACCAGACTGTACGCACTCGAAGCCTTCCCGATCTACTTCTTCGGCGATGAGGCGGTTCAGACACTGTTCGCGCAAAGCCTGATCAAACAGGGATTTACAGGAACCGACGGCACCTTCATCCCCATGTACGTGGAGGCGGACGGCTTGCGCTGGACTCCCCTGCTTCCCATGTACATTCACGCGCTTGCATTGACCTTGTTTGGGAAAAGCATACTGGTCACACGCGCCACATCGGCAATCGTTGGCATGCTCGCGCCAATCGCCGTGGGGCTGGCGCTGAAGAAGGTCTTCAAGGTAAAAACCTGGTGGACGGCGGTGTTTTTCCTGGCAATCACGCCCGGCTGGTTTCTGCATTCCCGAACGGCATTCGAAACTGCAATGACGACGGCGTTCTATGCGTGTTTCCTGTTTACATACCTGCTCTACCGCACAAAATCGCCGAACTACCTGTACGCGACCCTCGTATTCGGCGTCGCGACATTCTACAGTTATTCCAATGCCCAGGCCATCGTAGCCCTGGCCGCGGCGCTGCTGTTCCTTTCCGATTTCCGTTATCACTGGCAGCACAAGGCCATCCTCATACGCGGATTAATTCTCGCCCTGATCCTGGCCTATCCCCTGATCAGTTTCGAGATACACAAACCCGCCGCCATGGGCGATCACCTGCGCATGGTCAATACTTACTGGCTGCAGGAACTTCCACTCAGCGAAAAAATTGGAATGTTCCTCCAAAAATATTCATACGGCCTCAGCCCATCCTACTGGTTCTTTCCGAACAACCAGGATATCCCGCGCCATCGCATGGAGGGATTTGGGCAAATCCAGACGTTCACCCTGCCGCTTTTCCTGATTGGCCTGATCATCAGTCTCACAAAAATAAAGACGCCCGAATACCGTGCCGTCTTGATCGCCGCGCTCGCGACACCTGCCGGGGCATCCCTGGTCGACATTGGAATTACCCGCATGTTGGTATTCGTCATTCCTGCGAATATTTTGATCGTCCTGGGATTGGAATGGCTCATCCACTGGATAAAGAATCAACGATATGCCGGATTGGCCAACATTGCATTATTCGCCGCTCTCGCCGCGGCGAGTTTCGGCCTGCTGAACACCGCCCTCGTAAAGGGACCGCTTTGGTACAGTGATTACGGACTTTACGGGATGCAATGGGGAGCCCGCCAGCTTTTTGAAGAGGCCGTCCCCCAGGTGCTTCGCAAGGACAGCGCAACCCGGGTCCTGGTCACATCCAGTTGGGCGAACGGCGCGGACAAGTTCCTCGACTTCTTCTTCAACACCGAGGACCGAAACCGGATCACCATGGACGGCATCGAGCGCTACCTATTCAAGGAGACCCCGCTTTCGCGCGATATGCTTTTTATCATGACGCCGTCCGAATACCAGAAGGCGGTCGAAAGCGGAAAAATCCATGTTGTCGAAGTGGAAAGGATGATCGAATATCCAGACGGCACACCCGGGTTTTACTTCGCGCGCCTGGAATATGTTCCAAATGTGGGCGCCATTTTCGCCGCCGAGAAGGAAGCGCGCAACAAACTGGTTGAGGAGACCCTTGAAATCAACGGCGAGGAGATCCTTTTCCGTTACTCCACGATCGACATGGGCGTGATCCCCCAGCTATTTGACAGCGACAAATTCACCCTCATCCGCGGCCTGGAGGCAAATCCCTTCAAGTTGGAAATGCATTTTTCGACCCCCCGCCCAATCGGGGAGGTCGATATCACCCTCGGCATGACCAACATGAATATCACAACACATCTCTATGAAGTTGGAAAAACGAAGCCCGTTGTTTACAAACACACCCACAAAGTGGACGAGGGCGAAATTGCCGGGATAAAGTTTGGCACCAGCCCCACAACAGTCTCATGGATACAGTTTGAATTCTACGACGCCACGGCAGGCGAGACGGCAAACATCCATATACGAGAGATCCGTCTCGTCCCATAGATAACAATATGCCCGCATCCTTTGCCAGGGAAGTCGCCGCGCCATTTCTCACCGTGTTCATCCCCGCCTACAACGAGGAGGGAAATTTAGCCAATTGCGTCGAAGCCATTCTTGGACAGATGAACACTCTTGGCATATCCGTGGAAATCCTGATCGTGGATGATGGAAGCCGGGACAACACCTCCCGCCTGTCCGATGAAATCGCAGAAAAAAATCCGTGCGTGCGCGTGATCCACCATCCCAACAACCAAGGGATAGGCGCTGGGTTCATGACGGCCAGGGCAAATGCGCGCGGGAAGTGGCTTATTCTGATCCCTGCCGACCTGGCTTTATACCCGTCTGAACTATCACACTACATCAAAGCGGCCCAAAACGCGGATATTGTGATCGGCCTCCGATCAGACCGTTCGGACTACACCCTTCTCAGAAAAATCGTCTCGTACACAAATATCTTCCTCATCCGCTTCCTGTTTGGCATGTCTCCAAGGCAATATCAATACATCAGCATGTACCGTATGGAAGCGCTTCGAGCCATGGAGATCACCTGCACCCAAAGCGCCTTTTTCCTGGCCGAGATTCTGATCCACGCCCGCGATCAGGGCTGCCGATTGGTGGAGGTCCCCATTCATTATGCTCCGCGGCTTTCGGGCAAACCAACAGGCGCGAAATTCATGCTGATTGTACACACCGTCCGCGATCTTATCCGGTTCTGGTTTCGATGGCGATTCAACCGTCGGTAACCAATGAAGCAAAACGATCTTCGCACCATGAGCGCCCCTGGCAGCGGACTCCGATCTTTTTTCACCAGGCCGTCCGCCCGAAAATATTGGATCGTGGGCAGTCTGTTGCTGGTCGTTTCGGGCGAGAGACTGCTTCACGAATCCAAACCGGTATCGGTTTCCAATACACTTCTCGACACAGCGGCGCTCTGGAATGAAAAACTCCTCCTGGGGCTGGATAATCTGATTAATATCATTTTGGGCTTTTTCTTACTTACTCTTGGGGCAACTCTATTCAACCGGTCTCTGAGCAAACTGGAATGGGCACAACCCACAGATAAGACAACCCAAAGCATTCCAGACACTCCGGCAAAAATTGACTGGAAACGTATTCTTCCCTGGCTTGTCATAAATTTGACAATTTACGTGTCCCTGATGGTTCAACTCGCGCACCACAAATATTCAGCCGTCATTTTTTGGATCTGGCTGGGGACATTATTCATCCCGACATTTCTGCTTTGGTCAAACGAAAGAAAAAACGGGGTCAGCCTAAAAATCTCCATCACCCGCGTCGACGGAATATGGATGTTCAGCCTGTTTGCGCTTGGCATCGGCATTGCCTCCTTTTTGCTTAACGACCTGCGTTCCGGCTGGTTTACCGACGAGGTCCCATTTTGGAGTGCAGCACGCAGCATTGCACTTGGCGGTTTGACGCCGCCCTTCTTTGATTTCGGGGTTTACACATTCCCAATCGCCAGTTCCATATTTCAGGGATGGGTCCTCCGCTGGGCTGGATTAAATCTGTGGGGATGGCGCTTCTCGTCAGTTCTACCTGCGGTGGCATCCATCATTCCCCTTTACCTGCTTGCCCGCGAGTTGTTCGACCGCCGCGTGGCGGTTGCCGCCGGGATTATGCTGGCCGCCAATCCCTACTTCATCTCGTTTGCCCGCCTCGGATATAACAACTCCCAGTCCCTTTTCCCGGCGGCCTTGTGCGTTTATTTTCTGGTGTTGGGGATGAAAAGAAACAGCCTGTTTTTTTTGTGGCTGGCTGGAATGACAGCCGGCCTTGGGTTCTACACATATTACGCGGCATGGATTGGACTGGTCGTCATCGTGGTTGTTTTTATCGGCCACCCAATCGGCGGACGGCATGTTTCCAGAAAAAACCTGATTCCTCTTCTTTTGGTAATCCTTGGCGGATTTGCGATGATTCTGCCGCGCATCCTATACGGCTTTGGCAACGCCCTGCACTATAAAATCTGGGAGCCCAGCCTGGTCAACACCTTTTATGGAAAGGCGCTCTTTGGGGAAGAGCGCATCGGCCAGGCAGCCACCTTTTTGATCGACAACCAAACAGGGATCTTTTACGATCCTGCGCTATACGTCATCATGCTCCTGCGGGGACTTATTCTTTCGACCATTGTTTTATTCGATCCCATGAATTACCAGGATCAGATTAACATTTACGGCCTGGCCGGACCTGTTTCCTCCATTTTCCTGACCCTTGGACTGGGCTGGACAATTGCAAACATGCGGAAACCTCGCTTCTTCATCTTATCGACCTGGTTTTGGGCCGGGTTGATTTTGCTGGGCGGGTTGGCTTCCTTTCCGCCAAGGCCTTCGCACATGATCAGCATCCTGCCCGCCATGGCGTTGATTTCTGCTGTCGGGCTGATATTCCTTCTGGATGCCTTATCCTTGCCAACTTCGCTCCCCGGTGGAACATCGACAGGAAAAAACATACTCACTGGTTGCATTCTGGTTGCAGTTACAGCCGCTGGGCTGTTTCAGTACTTCGTTATAATGCCCTACAAGTTTGCTCCCGGCTTGAATGAGTACGCATCCTGGATGGGACGCCAGGTCACCGAGCCTGCAAAATTCGTCTTCATCGAACAGGATCCCGTCCCACGCGCCGGCTTAAATGAGTACACCCTGAAACTTTCCCAACACGAGGTTATTTCAATCAGCCGCGCCGACCTGGAAACGAATCCCGGTCAATTGAAATCATGGGACAATTTCGTTGTCTTTATTGACTACGCGCAAGGCAGGGGTTTTGCCGATTGGCTCGCAGAACAAGTACCAGACGCCCATGTTCATATTGCTTATGCTCCCATTAAGCGGCCGCGCGGATACCTTGTAACCAACATTCCAATCGACCCCGTCATGCAACTCAGTTTCAGTCGCGGCTTGCACGATTTGTGGATTTCTCCAGCCCGCAGCATCATCCTTGCATGCCTGGCCGGTATATTATTTCTCCTTGTACCGGTTCGCAAATCACCGGCTGGCTTTACGAATACAAAATAAGCCAATACAATACTCCCAATGTCTCAAAAACCCATAAGGAAGCAAATCCAACTTTCCGTCATCATGCCCGCCTACAACGAGGGAGCGCACATACGCGCAAACATCCTGAAAGTATGCAATACGCTCAAAGGCATAAAATTCGAGATCATTGTAGTGGACGACGGCAGTTCGGATAACACATTCCGGGAAAGCCAGCGCGCCGCGAAAAGACTGCCTGTGAGGGCCTTTCAAATGGAAGGCAACAGCGGCAAAGGCGCGTCCCTCTTTCGCGGCTTTGAGGAAGCGCGCGGTGAACTCATCGCGTTCCTTGATTCGGATCTGGAGATCGCGCCCGATTACATAGTAAAATTGCTCGCCGTCATGCAGGACACCAGGGCTGATGTCGTAGCCGGGGTGAAGGACCCCATCGCGAATAAATTTCCGCTCCCGCGCCAATTCATGAGCAGGGTCTATCGCAGCACGGTTGACTTCCTGTTCGGCCTGAACATCACGGATACACAAACCGGGATCAAACTTTTCAGGCGCGAAGTCCTCGAGTCCACGATCCCCCGCTTGAGAGTCAGCCGCTTTGCATTTGATATTGAATTGCTCGTTGCCGCATCCCGCTTTGGGTATGAAATTGTGGAATACCCGGTGCAAGTCTCGTATGCACGCGCAGGCGGAATGGGACGTATGCGCCTCGACCATGTGTTCGGCACTTTCAGGGACACACTTGCCATTTATTTTCGCGCAAGTTTCTGGCGCTGGCTCGAGCCGAGTCTCAGCACGCAGTTCTGGATGATCCTGTTTGTGCTTGGCGTCTTTCTTGCAGGCCTCGGCGCCGCAAAAATCCTGACGCCCATCATTCTCCAGCCACCGTTCAATGGAGTTGCCCGCATCATCTTCCTGCAATTTCTGCCGACTGCATTTCGCGATAAACTCCTTGTTGTTGGTGGAATCATCCTGCTGTTGGTCTCACTCATTCAACTGAACAAGAGCCTGTTAAATGCCTTCGCGCGGCGCGACCGCGGCGACCTGGCTGGAATCCTACGAAAATGACAAACGCATCTTTATCTGACCTCGAACCTGCCGCGTGCCCAATTTGCGGACCCGGCGCCCCGGCCATCCTCCGCTACGATTTCGGCGTCCACAAAGTCGTCGCCTGTTCCTCCTGCGGGTTGAACTACCTTTCCCCGCGCCTGACAGAATCCGCCATCCTGGAACTTTATAAAGACGAGGCGTATTACAGTTCGAATGTTTCAGGGCAGGGTTATGATGAATACCTTGACATTGGGCACAACTGGGAGAAAACCTTTACGCGTCGGTTGAAGCAAATCGCGCCGTACAAGTCCTCGGGCCGCGCCCTCGATATCGGATGCGGCCCCGGCTACTTTCTCATCGCGGCCAAAAAACTCGGCTTTGACGTGTACGGACTCGATCCCTCCGATTACATTGTCGAACAGGCGGCCAAAACCTGGGGAGACCGCATCCAACTGGGAACCGTCGAAACCGCGAGTTATGAACCGGGGAGTTTTGACCTGGTCGTTGCGTTCGACACATTCGAGCATATTTATCACCCGAAGCATTTCATCGGGAAAATCCACAGCCTGCTTAAACCCGGCGGCGTGCTCGTCATCACCACGCCCGACCCAACCAGCGCGCTGGCAAAGTTATCGGGCAGGAATTGGGTTTCCTTCAAATTACCCGAGCATGTTTTTTACTGGTCGCCTGAAACCATCCGCCGGGTGCTCGAGGAAAAATACGAGGTGCTCGAAGTCCGCAGCGCCGGTCAATATGCCACGCTTGGGTTTCTCTTCCGCCGCCTGCTCCGCCTGCCGAACAACCCCGGCAGATTCGCGACAGCCATCGTTGAATTTCTCAACCGCTTCAGCATCTATTCGGATAATGGCTCATTGACTGCCATCGCGCGCAAGAAGTGAGCAAAATCAGATGCCGACTTTCGGAGGAAAAATGAAAACCGTCCTCTTCCGCCAGCACGGGGGGCCTGAAGTTCTCGAATACACCGACTTCCCAACACCAGAGCCAAAACACGGCGAGGCGCTTGTTCGCGTGCGCGCCGCGGCCCTGAACCGCATGGACGTGATGGTACGCAACGGCTGGCCCGGCCTCAAACTGGAACTGCCCCACATCAATGGCGCAGACGGCGCGGGGGAGATTGCGGGGTTGGGCGAAGGCGTCACAGAATTCCGCGCCGGCGATCCCGTCGTCATCAATGCCAACCTCGGCTGTGGTCAATGTGACTTCTGCCGGGAGGGACGCGACAACATGTGCCGCGAATGGCACCTGCTCGGCGAAACGGTGCGCGGCACGTACGCCGAATACATTTGCCTGCCGGTTCGCCAACTCTACAGGCTGCCCGCCGACCTCGATTTCCATGCGGCCGCGGCGGCCGCGCTGGTTTATCAGACCGCCTGGCATTCCATGGTCAAGCGCGGGGGCGTGAAAGCCGGTGAAACGGTGGCAATTGTCGGGGCGGGCGGAGGCGTGAATTCGGCCAGCATCCAGGTCGCGAAGTATTTGGGAGCGCGCGTCGTGGTGATCGGCTCGAACGAGGAGAAACTCCGGCAGGCTGAATCCATCGGCGCAGATATCCTGATCGACCGGTCGAAAAACGAAGACTGGTCAAAGGCGGTTTTTGCCGCAACCGAAAAGCGCGGCGCGGATGTGATCGTGGATAACGTCGGCACAACTTTCCCGTTGAGCCTGCGCGCCCTGCGGAAAGGCGGACGCCTGCTGACCGTCGGCAACAGCGGCGGCCCGCGCTTCGAAATCGACAACCGCTTTGTTTTCGCAAAACACCTTTCGATCATCGGCTCGACCATGAGCACGCTCGCCGATTTTGCAGAGGCGATGGACCTGGTGGCCGCGGGCAAACTCAAGCCGGTCATTGACAGGACCTTCCCTCTCGAAGATGCCGCGATTGCCCAGGAACGCCTGTGGCGCGGCGACAATTTTGGGAAAATCACCCTCGATATTTCATAGATGAATTGGATAAAAAGACTCCCCGCTTTCGAGGCCGCGCTGGTCACGGTCATTCTCGTCATTCACGCGTACGCCGCACTTTCGGACGCCTACAACATGCCGAATGCCTGGTTCACGCGCGATGATGCATACTATTACTTCAAGGTCGCCCAGAACATCACCGAGGGTCACGGCGTTTCATTCGACGGCATCAACCCGACGAATGGTTATCATCCGCTTTGGATGCTCGTCTGCATTCCCATCTTCGCCCTGGCGCGATTCGACCTTATTTTGCCTTTGCGCGTTTTGCTCATGTTAATGGCCGCGCTGAACGCGGTCACATCTGTGGCGTTGTATCGGCTCCTGCGGCGCGCCTTCCCACAGCCCATTGCAATTGTCTCCGCGGTGTTTTGGGCGTTTAACGCCTACATTCACTACACGGTCTATGAGTTTGGCCTGGAGACTCCGCTTGCGGCACTTGGGGTCGTTTTGCTGGTCAATCAATTATCCAAACTCGAAAGCGAATGGCGCACGCGGGAGGTCAAACCCCGGCAGGTCGCGCTCACAGCCGCCATCGCCACTCTTATGATGTTCAGCCGCCTCGACCTGGTCTTCCTGGCCGCC
>Ga0172375_10009207_pt1 | contig 13063 bp, 10 predicted proteins | sample LakKiv1m_FD_114537 | JGI IMG/M metagenome (GOLD analysis project Ga0172375, IMG submission 114537) | Freshwater microbial communities from Kabuno Bay, South-Kivu, Congo - kab_092012_11.1m | ecosystem: Environmental > Aquatic > Freshwater > Lake | place: Democratic Republic of the Congo...
CCACATGGCCCATTTCATCATGACGGCCGACGAAACGATAATGACTTGTCCCTTGGCGGTCTCAAAATTAAAAAAAAGAGAGCCGAGATATATGCTCCAGAATACACCAAAGTAAATCAAAGGGGAAAGACCTGTGGGTCCGCTGGAGAATATATCTATCAGAAGACCCTGGCTAATGGCAAAAATGGCGGCCCGAACGCTGCTGAAAGACAGGAAGAGATACCCTGTCAACAGAACAACCAGGTCCAGGTCGAAAATCCCTACTCCCCAGGGGTTTCTGTCGATCCCCTTGAGAAGGGTAAATACCGTTCCTGCCAGCCATGCGGCAAGGCAGAACCCCCTGAGGGTTTCGGGGTTATTCCTTGTCCTTGATCGAGTCAGTGACCTGAATAACAAGGACCTCCTCCAGTTTGGAAAAATCCACAGATGGGACCACGTCGATATCCTTAAAGAGCTTGTCGTCCCCTTCCTTTACACTGGAGACCCTTCCGACCGGAAGACCCTTGGGGAAGATACCCCCCAGGCCGGATGTGATGACCAGGTCTCCCCCGACTGCATCGCTCGTTTTGGCCATATAATCCATCTTGCAGACCTCGCCGGATGTCCCTTTGACCATGCCCCTGTCTCGGGATCGTTGCGTCAAACAATCGACGGCGCTGTTCTGATCGATGATCAGCAGGACTTTGGCATAGTTGCTCGATACGGAGACAACTCTTCCTACCACGCCCAGGGCATTGACGACCGGCATATCCAACCGGATCCCGGCATTTTTTCCCTTGTCGATCATGATGGACTGGAACCATCCCGTGGGGTCCAGACCGATGACCTGAGCTGCAATGACCGGCCTCTGAACGACCTCCTTGAACTGCAACAGGCGGCGGAGTCGGTCATGGGTGGCCAGTAACTCCCTGTTTTGGCTGTTTTCCCTTCTCAAGGAATCGATTTCTCGTTTCAGCCACTCATTTTCAGAACGGACATCCACGAGATAGAGATAGTTCGTCCAGAAATCGCTTGTTGCGTTAATGGCCTGTCGAATCAGTCGCTGAAAGGGGGTGGTAATCTCCACAATGAGTTGCTCTACCGGGTTCCACGGCTGTTTCAGTCCGGAACTCGAAGAGAGTAGAAACAGCACAAAACAGACGAAGAAGATAGATATCCAAAGGTTACGAAAGCGTTTGTCGCTCTGCAATGATAAAACCCTGCCCCGTTTTCTTCAACCATTCTCATGAAAAACAATCAGCCAACCCTGCGTTCCCTATTTAATGATGACCTCTCTAAGTTTCGCAAGGTTGTCCAGCGCCATTCCCGAACCAATGACAATGGCGGTCAGAGGATCTTCGCTGAGAATAATCGGGACCTTTGTCTCTTCCCTCAGGAGCACATCCAGATTTTTTAACAGTGCCCCCCCCCCGGCCAGGACGATTCCGGTATCCACGATGTCAGCGGCCAGCTCTGGAGGGGTCTGCTCCAGGGCGATTCGAACGGTTTCCACGATGGTCTCGATCTGCTCCGATATGGCCTGCCTGACCTCGTCCGAGTCTATTGTCAATATTTTTGGAATACCGGTGACCAGATCGCGTCCCTTGACGTCGATGGTTTCCGTCTGGTCTGTGGGGTAGGCACTGCCGATGGTGGTCTTGATGAGTTCCGCGGTGGTAATGCCGATCAAAAGATTATATTTTCGTTTAATATACTGAAGAATGGCCTCATCCATTTTGTCTCCGCCGACCCTCACGGACTTGCTGTAAACAATGCCCGCCAGGGATATGACGGCCACCTCAGTAGTGCCCCCCCCAATGTCCACTACCATATTGCTTTTGGGCTCGGTAATCGGCAGGCCCGCACCGATGGCGGCGGCCATAGGTTCTTCGATGAGGTATACCTCCCTGGCCCCGGCTGACTCTGCAGATTCTCGAACCGCCCGTTTTTCAACCTGAGTGATGCCGCTCGGGACGCAGACAATGATGCGGGGTCTGACGAAGGTCCTCCGGTTATGGGCCTTTCGAATGAAATGACGAAGCATGGCCTCTGTGATCTCGAAATCCGCGATCACGCCGTCTTTCATCGGTCGAATGGCCACAATATTGCCTGGGGTTCTGCCAAGCATCATCTTGGCATCTCTGCCCACTGCTACAACCTTGTTGCCGCTGCGCCCGTTCTTTCGGACGGCCACCACGGACGGTTCACTCAAGACGATTCCTTTCCCTTTCATGTAGACGAGGGTGTTGGCCGTGCCGAGGTCTATTGCCAAGTCATTTGAGAATAACCCTAAAATGGGATCAAGAAGCATTGTTTTTTCCTTTCAACTGGATCTGAATTTGCCTATTCTGAATTAGATAAACGAAGCGCGATAAATTAGCAATTAGAAAATCGCGGAAATGAAAGGCGGCAAGGATCTTCATGGTAACTTTTTGAAATAATGTCCTTATCCTCATGTAGAGGATTTAACTTGACAACACGGCGTCTCTGTTACTATATTACTCTTTTTAAAATTTCATTCAAAGGGATATCATCATGAAGAGGACGTATCAACCAAGCAATACCAAGAGGGCAAAAACCCATGGTTTCAGAGTAAGGATGCGTACAAAAGCCGGAATAAGCGTCTTGAAGAGAAGAAGGGCCAAGGGACGAAAGCGAATAGCCGTGTAGGATGCCCCCGGCGCCCGGCCGATTTTTTTGTTCTATGAGACCTTTTTCATTCCCAAAAAAAAAAAATTATTGGACCGATCGGATTTTGTCAATCTAAATCGGTCGGGAAACCGACACCATACAAGGCATTTTGTCGTCATTGTCAAAAAGAACGGGCTGAGCATAACGAGGTTGGGGGTCACTGCGAGCAAGAGGGCGGGAAACGCAGTCCAGCGGAATCGAATCAAACGGCTGATACGAGAATTTTTCAGGCTCAATACCGCACAAATTCCCCAAGGATACGATATTGTCGTCGCAGCGAAGAAGGATGCCAGCTACCTGGATCACTGGAAAGCCAAAGAAGAGCTTGGAGAGGTTTTTTTTAAGAAAGACCTTCGTGGTTAGTCTTCGATATATACCTATCGGTTTGATATCTATATATCAACTTATCATTTCCCCTTTTACAGCTCCTTCCTGCCGTTTTTACCCCACATGCTCGACGTATGCCCGTCATGCCTTCAGCAAGTACGGTATCCTGAAGGGTGGTTGGTTGACCCTGATCAGGATCGCAAAGTGCCATCCCTTTCACCCGGGTGGATATGACCCGATTCCGTGATGAACGGCGAGTTTCCACAGCAAGGGCGCCTCAATCGTTAGAGATGACCGGGGCACAGAGGCTGGATTACACACGTTAACCCCAATTAGTCGGGCCCCGATGAATCAGGGGCAGGGACATCCCATGGACAAGCGAACCATATTGGCGTTTATATTATCCTTCATCATTTTGATAGGATGGTCCATTATCTTTAAGCCTGACCAGAAACAGGCACCGGTAGAGAAAGACGTCCGGGCCGATCAGAAAGCGGAATCGGTGGCCGAGAGGCAAGAGGCGCCCTCTCCCCCTCCCTCTCCCCCGGTGTCGCAGGCCTCAGTAAAAGAGTTGTCCGTAAAGCCCGCTGCCTCCGAGAAGGAGATTGTGATCGATACGCCGCTTTACAGGGCGGTTTTCAGCAATGCCGGCCCCACCATCCGAAGCTTCAAACTAAAACAGTATCGGGAAACGACCGATCCAACGTCCCCATTGATTGATCTGGTATCCTTGAAACAGGACATGGGCGATTTCCTGCTCATGGCGTTTGACAACCACGCAGCCTCCAAGAAGGAGACGATCGTGTTTCAAGCCGACCAAGACAACATTCAGCTCGGTCCCGGGGAGTCGCCGAAGGGCATCGTCTTCAGGACAGTCACCCCGGACGGCCTTTCCATCGTTCAGACATTTCGGTTCTATCCCAACCATTACAAGATTGACGTAAATATGGAAGTGGCCAACGACTCAGGATCTTCGGTCGAAGGTGTATTCAGGGGGTCACTCCGGGCGATGCCGCCTGAGAACAACGGAGGCTACTACGCCTTTGTGGGTTTTGCCCTGCTGCTCAACAACGACCTGGAAGAGGTGAAGGTGAAGGATCCCTCCGAAGAGAAATCCCTGAGGGGACCGATCGGATGGGTTGCCTACGAAAATAATTATTTTATGGCCGCTATCGTTCCGGACACCCCTTCCGAGGGGACCTTTACCGGCCGGCATTTGTCTTCCGGCATCCTGGAGGGGACTTACCTCCATCCGCCGATTTCCATCCCTCCCTCCGAACGAAAGTCTTATCGATATGAGCTTTATCTGGGGCCCCGCGACCTGGGGATACTGAAGGATTTTGGAAAAAGGCTGGACCGGGCGATCAATTTCGGATGGACCGACATCATCGCAAAACCCCTTCTCTATGTCCTGCGTTTTTTTGACGCATATATCCATAACTACGGTCTGTCCATTATTCTCCTGACAATTCTGGTCAAGATCTTGTTCTGGCCTCTGACTCACAAGAGCTACAAGTCGATGAAGGAAATGCAAAAGCTCCAGCCTCTCATGGCGAAACTCAGGGAGAAATACAAGAATGATAAGCAGAAGCTCAATCAGGAGATGATGGCCCTGTACAAGACCTACAAGGTCAATCCCATGGGTGGATGTCTTCCGATGATCATTCAGATACCGGTCTTTTTTGCCCTGTTTCGAGTCTTGGGAGGATGCATTGAATTGAGGCATGCCCCGTTTGCTCTGTGGATCAACGACCTGTCGGCGCCGGACCGGCTGTTCCATTTTCCTTTTCAGATTCCGTTTATGACGCCTCCTTCCGGAATCCCCGTGCTCACCCTCCTGATGGGTGTCTCCATGTTCATTCAGCAAAAAATGACGCCCACGCCGGGCGATCCGGCCCAGGCCAAGATCATGATGTTTCTACCGATTATTTTTACCTTTATGTTCATCAACTTTCCTTCTGGTCTTGTTTTGTATTGGCTCGTTAACAACATCATTTCCATCGGTCAGCAATACCGCATTCACAAGAAACCGGCATGATATCTGGAGGAAACCATGGAAACTTATGAGTTTGAAGGAAAAACAGATGAGGACGCTATATCGGCCGCCTGCTCGCAACTTCACCTGACAAGAGAGGAGATGGATATCGAGGTCCTCGAACCGGGATCGGCGGGGATCTTCGGTCTGGTGGGCGGAAGAAAGGCCAAGATCAGGGTTACAGTGATTCAAAAGGTGCCTGAACCCCCTGTGGAGGAAACGGAACCCCCGGCTGCAGAGTTGCTTGCGCCGTCTTCGGAAATAACCGAGCCGGCTGCAGTCGCGACAGGGAGCGTCATGGAGGGGGAGGAAAGTGGCGGGATGGCCGCGGCCAGGGAGGCGTTGGAGAGCATTCTCGCTCTCATCCCCATAGAAGGAACCGAGGTGACTGCCGTCCAGAAGGACGGAACGATCTATCTCAATATCGAGGGGGATAAGACCGGGCTCCTGATAGGGAGAAAGGGAAGGACCCTGGACGCCCTGCAGTTCATTGTGAATAAAATCGTCAATAAGTCCATCGAAAGAAGGGCCCGTGTCGTCATCGATTCCGAAAATTACCGTGAGAGACGGAAGGATTTCCTGATTCAAATGGCCTTGAGAATGGGCGACAAGGCAAAGCGGATCCAAAAACCGGTTACCACCAACCTGCTCAATCCACACGACCGGAGGATCGTGCACCTTGCCCTCAGGGACGACAGCGAAGTGAGCACCAAGGGAAGGGGGGAAGGCGTTTTGAAAAAGGTCGTGATTCTTCCCAAAAAATACAACTCATCCAAGCCAACGATGGAAGACGTTTAGAGATACCCATGGGCGCCTCTGGAGCCGGTGGTGCAAGGGCCATAGGCGTCAGATTCACTTCCCCGCGCATGTTACCTGATCAGGATACCATCGCAGCAATTGCCACCCCGATCGGTCGGGCCGGGATAGGCATCATCCGTTTGAGCGGGCCTTTGTGCCTTGACATGGCGAGGCAGGTCTTCAGACCCAAGCATCCCATAACTGATTTTAAAAGCCACTGCTTATACTTAGGTCAGTTTTACGACCCATCCTTGAATCATCCGATCGATGAGGTCCTTCTGACGTTCATGAAATCCCCCCGGACCTACACACGCGAGGACGTGGTGGAGATCCATTCCCACAGTGGATACCTGCTCCTGTCCAAGATCATGGACATCCTTCTGTCTCATGGAGCGAGATTGGCCAGGCCTGGAGAGTTTACCCTGCGGGCATTTCTGAACGGAAGAATCGATCTGACTCAGGCAGAGGCGATTGTCGACCTCATCAATTCCCGTTCAGAAAGGGGCCTTTTTCTGGCATCCCGCCAGATGCAGGGCACATTGGGGCAGGAGATCGAGGGATTGAGGCAAAAGGCCATTCACATCCTTGCGCAGGCCGAGGCGGTGATTGATTTTCCCGAAGCGGAAGCCGATCCGGGTTTCAGCGAAAACGGTCCACAGGAAATAGAGAACGGTCTTGTGTGCCCACTGGAGGTGCTGATCGCCTCTTCCGAGGGTAGGATCTGGGTGGATGGGGTCTGCACGGTCATTGCAGGGCGGGTGAACGTCGGCAAATCGAGCCTCTTGAACCGGCTTCTAAATGAGCAGCGGGCCATTGTGACTCCCGTCCCAGGCACCACCCGGGATGTCATCGAATCCTCTTTGACGATAGAAGGAATCCCCCTTCGGCTCATGGACACAGCGGGGTTGCGGCGTGTGACCGATGAAGTCGAAAAGCTCGGCATTCACTTGACCCGGCAGAAATTGAGCGAGGCCGACTTTATACTGATTGTCATCGACCGGAGTTGTCCTCTGGAACCGGACGATTTGGAGATCATTCATCAGTCTCGGGGCAAGCCGGCGCTGATCGTGCTCAACAAGATGGACCTCCCGAACCGCGTTCACGGGGGACCGTATGCGGAAGCCCTCGCATGCTTGCCCTCGGTGGAGATCTCAGCCCTGACCGGCCAAGGCCTGGATGAACTCAAAAAGGCGATGAAGGGAGTCATCCTTGGGGACGGTGCAGACCCCCTGTCGTTGAGCGCCGCGCCCAATGCGAGGCACCGAAACGCCCTGGGCCGCGCCCTGACATGCTTCAGGGATGCGGCTACCCGGATCAGGGAAAACGCTCCCGCGGAGATCGTGGCGCTCGAACTGAGCAGCGGGCTGGATGCCTTAGGCGAGATCACCGGAGTGACAAGCACCGAGGAGGTCTTGGACAGCATTTTCAGTCAATTCTGTCTGGGAAAATAAGATTATTTTTGAAAGTACTCCTTGACCTGTCGAATGGCGCAGTATTTGCCGCACATGGTGCACACGTCTTCTTCCGAGGGGGGATTTTGCTCCCGGTACTGCCGCGCCTTTTTGGGATCGATGGCCAGTTTCATCTGGGTATTCCAGTCGAGGTTCTTCCTGGCAATGGCCATTTGCCTGTCCCGATCGATGGCGATCCGGTTTCCCCTTGCGATATCCGCTGCATGGGCGGCGATTTTAGTGACAACGACCCCTTCTCTCACGTCCTCGACACCGGGTAGACAGAGATGTTCTGCGGGGGTCACGTAGCACAGGAAATCGGCCCCGGTCATTCCGGCCAGGGCCCCGCCGATGGCACAGGCCACATGGTCATACCCCGCCGCAATATCGGTTACCAGGGGGCCCAACACATAGAACGGGGCATGGTGACACAGACTTTTCTGGAGTTTCATGTTGAGCTCAATCTGATTCAAGGGGACATGCCCCGGCCCCTCTATCATCACCTGAACATCCTTTTCCCAGGCCAATTGGGTCAGATGCCCCAGGGTCATCAGTTCGTGAATCTGGGCCCTGTCCGTTGCGTCGGCCAGGCACCCGGGCCGCAATCCGTCGCCCAAGCTGAGCGTGACGTCATACTTCAGGGCGATGTCGAGAAGCCTGTCATAGTTCTCGTAGAGGGGATTTTCCCTGTCGTGGTGAAGCATCCATGTGGTCAGGAATGAACCGCCTCGGCTCACAATATCGGTGATACGCCCCTGTTTTTTCAGCATCTCCAATGCAGCCCTGGTCAGTCCGCAGTGCACGGTAATGAAATCGACGCCTTCCTGGGCCTGTTTTTCAATCACATCGAACAACTTATCGACAGTCAGGTGGACGAGCCCGCCATGGTCTTCAACGGTTTCCACCACCGCCTGATAGATGGGGACGGTCCCGACCGGAAGGGTCGATTCCCTCAGGATAATCTCCCGCGTCCTGTTGAGCTGGCTGCCGGTAGACAGGTCCATAACCGCATCGGCACCCGCCTCCATGCAGACCTTCAGCTTGGCCACCTCTTCTTCGATAATGGACTTGTCAGAAGAGGTCCCTATGTTGGCATTGACCTTTACGGAAAGACCTTCACCGATGCCACACGGAACGAGATGCGCATGTCTTCTGTTTGCCGGGATCACGACCCTTCCTGTGGCCACCTGGTCTCTCAGCCACCGGGGATCGATCTGCTCCTTTTCTGCGACGATTTTCATCTCCCGCGTGACAACGTCTGATCGTGCCTCTTTAAGCTGGGTCATCTGTACATCCTCCTCTGACTGCACTGCCATGGGGCGGGGACCTGAGGGATAGGTTATCCCACTCCTTCAAAGAACGGATTGAGGGCCTCTTCTCTCGTGGCCCAATCCGTCCTTTCGTTCCATCAAGTGAATCACATGGGCGTAGGGGTTCGTGGGACCGCGCCCCGACCCGAGTCTCAGGCCTTGGGCAATGGCCCGGCTGATGAATGTTTTGGCCTCCCGCACTGCCTCAGGCATTGCCAGACCCTGGCTGAACAATGTGGTCAAGGCCGCCGAAAAGGTACAGCCCGTTCCGTGGGTGTTCGGATTGCCAAGGCGCCCGTTGCTGAATATCTGAAAATTTTCTCCGTCAAAGAGCACATCCACAGCATCCCCGGTCAAATGGCCACCCTTGATCAGGACCCAGCGAGGTCCCAACCGGTGGATCGCCCTGGCCGCCTCTTTCATGGCACGGACGTCCCCCACAGGAAATCCGCACAAGGCCGATGCCTCGGGCAGATTGGGCGTGACCACATGAGCCAGGGGGAAAAGCGCCTCGATCATTGCCTTTCGGGCGGTATCATTTAGGAGGGAACGTCCGCTCTCTGCCGTCATGACCGGATCCACCACCAAGCGGTTTATGCCAAACCGTTTGATCTGTTCGGCCACTGCCAGAACGATCTCCCGGGTCGCGAGCATCCCTGTTTTTGCTGCATCCGCCCCGATGTCGGAAAGAACCGATTCGATCTGTTGCACAACAAAAGGCACGGGTATGATGTGCACCGCCTGGATCCCCCGGGTATTTTGAGCCGTCAGGGCAGTGACGGCGCTCATTCCATAACCTCCCAGCAAAGCGATGGTCTTCAGATCCGCCTGGATGCCGGCACCCCCCCCGGAATCGGAACCGGCTATGGTCAATATCCGTTTCATCATCACAAAAAAACCGCTTTACCCACAGGGATAAAGCGGCGCCAAAGGGCCAATGCCTCACCATCGGAAGCAAGATCCCATCATTGCGCCGCTTTCCTCCGCTGGCATTACCCAGTTCAGGTTCGAAGGGTTGCAGGATGAACATCCGGCTCTCAGTTAGACCACCCCCAGCGGTATTTTCAACATAGCGCCTCGACGATGAAATGTCAACGAGCAACCTGTGTTGAGGTGTGACGCTCTTCATCGCCACATCACTTGAAAGGGGTGCCGAATCAGCCTGGCTATCATTTGCATTGCCATCCAACCCAACCTGGTGTATAGGGTTTGGCACCGTCTGGGTGAGTCGGGTCCGCGTTGCCGCAGCCACCGATCATCGTGCAGGAAGACGCATGGCGTGTGGTCTTCGAAGTGTGGTTTTGGGAATTAACCGTGTGGGGGTGGCCGCTCCAAGCGATCATTACCCGATGTCCGGCACTGGGCATCCAGAGAATCGTGATTCGAACCGGGGTAACCGCGATCATGTTTCATTTCGTCGTCATTGTATTAGCGGGGGCGCTTCTTCCAGCGGTCATCTACTATGATTGCAAGGAAAACCGCCGCGGACTGGTGCCGGTAAAGGCTGCCTTATCCGCGCTGTTTGTCATAACGGCCCTCCTAACGTCCCACCCGATCCCTTCGTATGCCCATTTCCTTCTCGCCGGCCTTCTGTTCTGTCTGGCCGGCGACATATTTCTCGCATTGCCCCAGGAACGGATGTTCCGTCTCGGCCTGGTGTCGTTTCTGGTGGGCCATGTGTGGTACAGCATCGCTTTTTTTACAAACGCCCGGCTAAGCCATTGGACCATTTGGGGAACGCTGGCCGTGCTTACCGCGAGCGCGTGGGTATATCGATGGCTCCGTCCCCGCCTGGGGCGGATGAATGGGCCGGTACTGGGTTACATCCTTATCATCACCGTTATGGTTTCAGGGGCCTGGTCGGTATGGGGCGATACCTGTCTATCCTGGGCCGGTCGATTCATGATTCTGACGGGGGCGTTATGTTTCTATGTCTCGGACATATTTGTGGCCAGGGATCGGTTTATCCAGAACGAGGCCCTCAACAGGGTCATCGGTCTCCCCCTCTATTATGTCGGCCAGTTTTTTCTCGCCTTCTCCGTGGGACAACTGTAGTACGTCATTTACAACCCATCGAACGGGTCGGATTGAAAAGGATAACGGGGCGTCATGAAAGACACGGATGAACATTTTCTTGCCAGGTTCTTGAACCCTCAGAGCGTGGCCATTGTGGGTGCATCCAATAATCCATCTGGAATCAACTACTTTTTGGTCGCCAACCTGGTCCGTCTCGGGTTTAAAGGAAAGATTTTCCCGGTCAACCCAAAGGAGAAGGAGATCATGGGGCTGCGGGCCTACTCAAGCCTTCAGGACATCGACGGGCCTGTGGATCTGGCGGTCATCGGGGTCTCTCACACCCTGGCCCCGGCGATACTCGAGGCCTGCGCCCAGAAGGGAATCCGGCGGGTCACGATCATTGCGGGCGGGTTTTCCGAGGCGGGGGATAAGGGGAAAAAAGCGCAGGAGGCGATGCGACAGATCATCATGGAGCATGGCATTCGGGCGATCGGCCCCAATGCCCTGAGCCCCATCAATGTGCCTGCCCGTTTCTGCGTCAGCTTCCATCCCCTCAGCACCATCCCGCAGGGAAACCTTTCTCTCATTTTTCAATCAGGCCTTTATGAACCCAGATTTACCTGGCTTTTGACAGACTTCAATCTCCACCTCAACAAATTGATCGACCTGGGTAACAAGATGGATATCAACGAGGTGGACGCCCTGAGTTACCTGGTCCGCGACCCGGATACCCACGTGATCGGCATTCATTTAGAGAGCATCGCGGGAGACGGCAGGGAGTTCCTGAGGCTGATTCGCGAGGCGGGGGCCCGCGGCCAGCGGGTGGTGGTCCTCAAATCAGGTCGGACCCGGGCCGGGGCGAAGGCTGCCGCCTCTCACACGGGGGCCATGGTTCGAGGGAGCGATAGGGTGTTTGACAGCGCCATACGGCAGGCCGGCGCCCTGCGGGCCAACAGCCTGGAGGACTTCTTTTATCTGAGCCGGTCGTTGGAGCGCTTTGGACCCTTCTCCATGAAAGGCAACCGCATCTTTCTGGCCACCTTTCCGGGCGGTGAAGGGGTCATTACCACGGATCTGTGTGAGATGGAAGGCCTTGAACTGGCCCGTCTCGGTCCCTCAGCCATCGAAAAACTCCGGTCCGTCTTTCCCCCCTGGGAGGTTTCGCCCAACCCGTGGGACCTGGGACTGACCGTTCAGTTCCATGAACCCAACCGGGTCTACCGGACCATTCTCGATGCAGCCATGAACGACCCTCAGGTGGATGCCCTGGCCGTTCAGCTCCATCCCATGGCCTTTCTTTTTCCTGACGAACTCTTGAAGGCATTTGCCCGGTCTGAGGGTCCTCGAAAACCGATCGCCCTCTGGCTGGCCGGCATGGATCCAGGCAGACATGAGCTCCTGCAGTCCCTCGAAGAAAGGCGCTTGGTGGTCTTCCCTTCTCCGGAAAAGGCGATTCGCACCCTGTCCGCCCTATATCGGTTCAGTGGGGAGGGGTGAAAACGTGGCGGTGGCCCGTAGCAGGCCGAAATTCACCCAGTCGTTGGGTAGATGAGGTCCCAAATTTAGAAATACCGGCTCGTTTTTTCACCTTCTGCAAGCCTTCGCCTCAGGGCCAGGAGGGTTTGGTTGCGGTCCTCCAGATGAAGGGCCTGCTCCAACCCGTTGGCATCGATGTTCATGTTGATCGCCTCCTTGGTCAACCGAAGGCCCATCGGGTTTTTCCCGTTGAGCGTCCGGGCCAGACCGAGGGCCGTCTCCATGAGCCTGTCGCGCTCCACCCGTCGGCCCACCATCCCCAGAGAGACCGCCTCTTCGCTCGACATGAAATCTCCTGTCAACATGAATTCATATGCCCTGCCGGCCCCGATGAGACGGGGGAGGAAATAGCTGCACGCCATATCGGCGCCGCCCAGGCCGATGTTAATGAAGGCGGCGCAAAACCGGGCGTCTATGCTGACCACCCGTATGTCGGATGCGAGGGCGAAGCTGAAGCCCAGCCCCACGGCCGCGCCATGGACGGCGCAGACAATGGGCTGGGGAGCCTGACGCATGGCCAGGGTGATTCGAGCCAGCCGGGCCTGGAACCGGTAGAATCGTTGGGTATCCATCTCGGGCATCATCTTCATGACCGCCTTCATGTCGAGCCCGGCGCAAAAATTTTTGTCGCCATTTCCTCGAAGCACAATGACCCGGGTATCCAGGTCATCGATCCGGTCTCTCCAGAAGCGCTCCAGTTCCTCAGCCATCTGCGGACTGACGGCGTTGTATCTGCGGGGACGATTCAAAGAAAGCAGACCGATCCCCGGCTCAACGATTTCATATTCAATGCTTTGATAACTGAAGTTTCACCGTTTTTGACGTTTTTTCAATTTTTCCAGCCTGTTTCGCGCAATTTTTTGTTCACGAAGCACGAAGTTTTGGCATGAAGATTGAAAATTTTTCAATTATTGTGCCAA
>Ga0172375_10009208_pt1 | contig 13063 bp, 3 predicted proteins | sample LakKiv1m_FD_114537 | JGI IMG/M metagenome (GOLD analysis project Ga0172375, IMG submission 114537) | Freshwater microbial communities from Kabuno Bay, South-Kivu, Congo - kab_092012_11.1m | ecosystem: Environmental > Aquatic > Freshwater > Lake | place: Democratic Republic of the Congo...
TATACCATTTGAGAAAGGGAATAAAAGATACGAAGCCAGGATATCGTTCAGGGAAAAGGGCACGAAAGCGCCTAATGAAAGGCTTGAATGGGGTTTATCCGAACGGTTTTATATACGTATCCATCCTTTGCCTGACAGGGTGCTGCACCCTCACGATGAGGCACGGGAAGAGGCCCTGGCAGGCTCTATAAAACTTTCGTATTCCATATTATTAGCCGATCCTGTCACCTTGCGCCAGGAGGTCGAACGCGCTAAGCTTGGAGGCCTGGATGCCCTGCATGTTGACCATTTCGACGGCAAGATGACATTCGGCGACGAAGTGGACGCCCGGCCGGGTATTGCCATAGCCACAGACATGGGCATGCCTCTACACGTTCATTTATGGGCCAAGGAACCGCAGAAAGCATTTATCGATACCTTTATAAAGGCCGGGCTTAAATCCGGCAGGGACAAGATCATCCTGCCTTATGAAGCGTTCTCATCACCCGGCCAAATGCTAGCTATCATTAACTATATCAAAGAGAACGGGCTCCAGGTGGGTATTTCGCTGAACCCTGAAACCTCGGTCTCGGTGCTCGATAACCTGTGGGGCCAGTTCGACGATGATCTGAACACGGTCGTTATTATGGGAGTTGTCCCGGGTCCGGCTTTGCGCCAGGCATTTTTGCCTGTGGCGCTGGAGAAGATCCGGTCAGTGAGGCGCCTCCTCAGGGAACGGCAGATCGACGCCATTATAGAAGGCGACGGAGGCATGACCGCTACCACTTATAAGGATATCCTTATCGCCGGGGCGGACGCGTTCTCCGCGCGTTCGTTGTTCCTTAAGGCTCCGGATGTAGCGGAGCGAGTGCGTTCCATGAAGGAGTACGGCCTTAGTATCCTTAATATCCGGGCCGAAGCCGAGATCGTAAAGATATTAGAGGGATTCTCTTTCGCCACGGTCGCGGTCATACAAAAAGACGGAAAACAGATCGTAAGAAAACAGGCCTATGTCTCGGCCGAAGAATCGCTGCGCCGGGAGATAGAGTGGCTTTTAAAATTACCCGCTGAGTTGAAGAGATATTTCCCGGAGATGCTCCAGCATTCCGTCGCTCCGGGTAACGTATATTATGAGATGCCTTATATGGCCCACATGCCGGACCTTATGAGCCGGATCACGGATGCCAGCGTCTCCCCTGATGGAGCGTGCGATATCATGAAGTCCGTGCTGAGGTCATATCTAAAGGACTTTTCTGTCCGTCAAGGCAGGACAAAGGCGCCAGACGGCTTCCTGGCGGACAGATTCATATCCAAGATAGAGAAGAGGGTACATAAGACGCTTAGGCGCGCGCCGTACCTTAAAGAGCTATACAGGTCCAAATATCTTACAATAAACGGTAAACAATACAGGAATATCCCTTCTATATTGGCGGAGATGAAAAGGGACCATGCCCTTTTGGAGGAACTGAACCCCAGATACCTTCACCTTGTTCATGGGGATCTGAGCCTTCAGAATATTTTGACCGCCGGAAAAGAATTCCTGCTGGTCGACCCCGACGGCGCAAGCTGCGGCGATATGGTATACGACCTCAGCAAGATGGCCCAGTCGATATTCGGTAAATTATCGCTTTTGGACAGAGGTCTCTATGACCTGGCAATTTCGGACGGCGGCATAGATTTCAAATTACAGGAAAATAACCCATATTGGAGATTTTATAATTCCCTGGAAGAAAAATTCGACGGGGTCCTGAACGATTCGGGCATGTCGGATTATCTGTCTGAACATGAGCCGTATTGGCGGCTCAGGATGCAGCTTATGTATGCGCTGAACTTCGCGGGGTATGCGCTTTTCAGGCTCGACGATGAACGCAAGGCCCGGGCGTTCTATGTCCAGAGCGTGATACTGGTAAATGACTTTTTAGACAGATATAACAAATTAAGCGCTTTCGGGAAATCCCTTATAAAGACGCGCTCTGAAAAGGACGCCGAAGGCAAGAAGGTAACAATGGCGGCGTTCTGCCCCATGTCCGAGGATATCATCAGTTCATGCATCGAGGTGGCCAAAGAGGACGGGACTATACCCGTATTTATAGCGACCCCCCGCCAGGTGGATGTTGAGGGTTCTTATACCGGCTGGACACAGAAAAATTTTGTGGACCTTGTGAAACGGAAAGCCAAAGAGGCCGGCTACACGGGACCTATCTTCATAGAGCGCGATCACGGCGGGCCGTGGCAGAGGCCTCAGGATAAAGCTCTTTCATTGGCAGAGGCCATGAAAAATGCCAAGCGCACATATGCGGCGGACCTGGATGCCGGATTCAACATATTGCACATAGATGTTACCATGGAAGCCGGGCAGAATACCATAAAGATCCCGGTCGAGGATATGATAAACAGGACGGTTGAACTGATCAAGGATTGCGAAGAGCACCGCCTGGCCAACGGGATCGCTCCTGTGGCATATGAGATAGGTTCTGACGAGAACGAAAAGGCCTTAAGCTCGCTTGATGAGATCGATACCTATATTAAGACGCTCCGGGCGAGGCTTACAGCTGAAGGGTTAGGATACGTGTGGGACAATATCGTATATCTGGTCATAGATACAGGCGCAAAGATATCCGGCCAGGGACAGATCGGCGCTTTAAGAACGGACAGGACCACCCAGGCGTTCAAGATAGCCGCCCGGTACGGGTTGTATTTAAAACAGCATAATTCCGACTATATGAAAAGGGAAGTATTGGCTATACTGCCGGTGGCAGGGATCGCCGCGGCGAATATCGGGCCTGAGACATCCGAGATAGAGTATGTCTCGCTGGATGAGCTCGAAAGGACCATATGCGAAAAAGACCCGAATTATACTCCTCAATTCATGCCTTTGATCAAAGAAGTTATAGGGGGCACCGACCGCTGGAAGCGGTGGTTCAAGGGGGCCGAAAAAGTCAGCGATCTAAGCGAAGCCGACCAGAGGAAGCTGGTGCTTAACTGCGGACGGTATGTCCAGAACGAGCCCAAAGTTCAGGCCGCCCGTCAGGCCTTGTACGAAAAAGCCCGGTCCGTCGGTATCGACGATCCTGAGGGGTTCGTGCGCGGCAGGATCAAGGCCACTATCAGGCAGATAGACAGGGCATTGATATCGCCGGCGAATATCAACCTCAACCTGGAACGGGCCGTCAAAGCGGTGCTTGAGAGCGATACGCTGGCTTTTGATGTGGATCTGACATTGAACAGGGAACGGCGTGTCCCTATAGCAGAGGATGCCGCCCTTCTTATCGATAAATTCTGCACGGGCGATAACGGGAAGCGCAAGAAGATAAGGATAGTCACGGGGCGGCCGCTATCAAAGATCAAAGACAACGATACGCTCATGCCTTTATTGGACCAGCTCAGGGCGCAGAACATAGACGCCGACCTTATCGCTTATATTTCCGACGGGGCAGGGAAATACAAGGTGAACAATAAAGGAGAATTCATACCTTATGACGAATATAACCGTCCGTTCACGTCCTACGAAATAAACAGGATAAGGGAGGTCCTTAAGGCCCTTCAAGATGAGATCGAGAACGAGCAATCGTTAACTAAGCAGGGCATAACCAGCATCATCAATAATGAAGGAGACATAAGGATAGAGTGGCAGGCTTACGGGGCTAATGCGCAGGAATATCTGTTCGAAACGAATGCCCAGCTTCAGCCCGCTACGCCCAGACGGACCAGGGCCGAACTGGCCGCCAGGGCCGTAGAAGCGCTGCGTAAGTATGGTGTTACTGACATAGATGCCATAGTCAGCGGAGGTACGACCATAGGGTTCGTCAGAAAAGGAGTTAGCAAAAGAAGGGCCATAGAGGATATCTTGAAAGAAGGCGGCCGCGTGACGTTCATGGGAGATGAAGTGGGCACCGTGACAGATGTCAGCGGTCTTGAGAAAGCAGGGAATGATAATGTAGTAGGGAAAATGCTCCCGGATACCGACGGCAGACTGAGCGTTGTCTCCATGGATGAGGTTCCGACAGGGATCCCTCCGGGTGTTATATGGCTCGGCGACAGGTGCGACGGAACGGTGAAGCTTTTGGAAAAAGCGTATTTTGACATGAGGGCTGAAGATAAGGAAGTCAGGCGGGCCAAAGCGATCCTTGAAAAATACGGCATGTCGGATGACGCGATCGTCAGCATAACCCCGTTCCTTAAGGGAGAAGGTATTCACGCGCCGTATTATCAGGTGAGGACCGGTTCCGGCAGTTTTGTGCTCAGAAGCCTAAGCACAAAGTTCTTTGAAGGTTCGTTCCTTGACGTTGCCCGGTATGAAGCCTGGATGGTCAATACCCTGCAGGCAAACGGCATACCGGCGGTCCCTATCATGCCTAAGACGATCAAGGACCCATGGGAAGCGGCTCCCGAAGATAGCTTTATATGCCAGGACGAAACCGGCAACTGTTATCTCTTGTACCGTTATATCGAAGAGGATAAATTCAACGATGTGCAGGCCGGGGCCGCTGATAAGATGAATGAGGCGAAAACCGATAACATGATCGCGATGCTGGCCAGGATGCATCAAGTGCTTTTAAATAATCCCTGCCCTTATCAAAGAAAATACGAGCAGGACAACCTTATGGACATAAAGAAGATGGCCAAGAAGCTAAGAAAATTGCACCGGACAGTGAGCGACCAAAAAGCAAAAGGGGATAAGCCGTTCACGCGCGGCGAGCGGTTCGTCTGGGAGAACGCCGGTTTTATAGCCGACCAGATAGAGCAGTTCGTGAGCAATGTAGGATACTTTTACGGCAGGCCTGAGTTACGGCGGGTAGGGATACACGGCGATTATACCCCGGCGAACGTGATCTTTAAGGGCGATGAAGTGGTCGGTATCATCGACTGGGAGCACAGCAGGGACGCCATCATGGTATTCGACCTGATAACGCTTCTGCGCCCCGGGGTCAAGGACCCGAAGCAGGAGCTGACGATAGATAATATAAAGCGCCTTGTGTTCGATTATAACAAAAAGCATAAATTGACCGAAACCGAGATCCGCGTCCTGCCGGAGCTTTTTCGTTATAAACTGCTCGACAGGATGTCGCGCCTGGTAAAACCATGGAGGTACCATGAAGGGGTGGGATTCGATTTTAAAGGCTCATCTGACGACGAGAAGGCCATACGCCTGATCGACGCTAACGATAAACTTTACCAGTGGCACATCAACAATGTGAACGCTATCTGGAATTTTACGGCGATGCTGGACGACGGCTCTTTCGAGCGCGAGATCGTAGAGCCGCTATTACAGGCGAACGGGATAATACAGCCTAAGGCCGAGGACCTGACCATCCCCGAGAAGAGATCGGATGAGATCGTGCGGGAATGCCTTGAAACGCTGAAGGACAGGAAACCGTATTCGATCAGTATGCGCAGAAAGCTCGGGGATATATCGCTTAAAGAGCTTGTCGCCCAGGCCAGGCCTGCCAGGGAGGCCTGCGAAGAGAATAAGCGTTTGTGGACTAAGGAGAACAACTATTACACTAACGGATGGATCAAGGTCATGCAGGATTTCGACATCCTATTCGCCCATCCTTACGCTGTTATATACAGGGTCCCGACCGGGAATATATATATCGCTGTCCGCGGAAAAGACACAAAGAGGGTCAAGGATAACAAGGATCAGGCCCTCATCGAGATATCGCTTAACGAAGACCTTACGATAAATAAACTGGCCACTGTGCATCCGGCATCCGACTATGATCTCTCGAGGTCGTCGATAGCGATACAGCTGACCGACGCCGAGGTATTCGACCGTTTCCCTCAGCTGGAAGAGGCCCTGAGGCTGCAGCTTGTATGGCAGGAGGTCGACGGTGAATCGCGGTTCAGGGAAGCCATGGATGCCAGGACCATAGAACTTGGCAGCCTTATCGAGCGCGCGATACGCTCACCGGCGACCATGGGCGACAAAGATATCTCTAATATACTTTCTCTCAGGTATATAAAAAGCAAGGTGATACGCAGGCGGGCGCTTGAGGCGCTATGCGTGCTGTATGATTCCGGGAAAATACCCGAAGACAATTTTAAGAATGCCGTCACGCAGCTTACAAGCCAGGATATCACCGAAGATTACCGCGTTGTCGAGCGCGCCATAAAGTATAAAAAGGATTTTGTGCGCGAGACCTTCAAAAACCTCTTCAATGAGGATATCACGGCGAATGATATATCCAGCGTCGAGCTGATGTATTACGGCCAGGACCTGGAGAAAGAGGTCTTTAAGGTATTGTTCAACCTTTCCGGGAACAGGGGCACGAGGGTCGCGGCTATATCTTTGATAAGGCACGATACGATGAATACGGTCCTTTCCCAGGATTCGATAGAGAGCTCTACAAAGGCCTGGGGCGCTATCTCCAAAAGCGGGATCGACGCTGTCCCGAGGTTCGGGACCAGTTATTGGGAACTGGACTACCGGGCCAGGATGGTGAACCTCGCCGAAGCGGGGTCCAAGAGACGCAATGAAAAGCCGCTGGTGAATAATATACAGGTCGTTACCCGGGAATTCGTAGAAGGGGATACGCTGAGCGAGATACTGAGCAATAAATATCTGACCGAAGCGGATAAAGAACAGGCTGTCAAGGCGTGCGCCGCGGCCGCGCTAAGGTTGTTCAATGAAACTAAGAGCGAACTGGGCAAGGGATATTTTATAGAAGACCCGGGTCCGGGGCAGTTCGTCCTCTATAAAGAAAAAGGCGCCTACCGGGTAAAGATCATAGACCTCGACCGTCTGGTGGAATTCCCGGATGCGGATACGGTGCTGCGTGTTTTTAACCGCCACGTAGCGCACCGCGCGAAAATAAAGGCATTGTTCGTCAACATGGCGGATAAGAACGCGCCTGAGGTAAGGCCGCCGCTGGCCATCGCTTATCTTACTTCGGCTGCGAAAGAACATTTCCAGGACAGGCTTAAGATCGACATCCTTGACGTAGGCCTTCAAAAAGACGATGTGGACATAGAGCGCCGCATCTCTGAAAAGACCCCGGATGTTGTCTGCATATCGATACCGGCTTCGGCGCTATTGGAAAATGCGGTCAGCATGGCCAAGAGGATAAAGGAGGCCAGGCCCGAGGCGCTTATAATCGTAGGCGGTATCCATCCTTCGGTCGATCCTGAGGGCACCATGGCCGCGGGTAAATGTTTTGATATCCTGGTAAAGGGCGAAGGGGAACAGGCGCTTATAAAGATACTTGAAGCGGTCTCCTCAGGACAGGACCTGGCTGACGTAAAAGGCATAGCTTTCCGGAGCCCTGAGGGGCAGATCGTGAATACGGACGAAAGAGAGATCGTGGACATAGAGGAGCTGCCCCGGGATGTTTTCTCGCAGCTTGCGCTGGAGGATTACCATCTTGGCATGACCGAGTTCTCGGGAGAAAAATTCCTGCCTGTTACGGCTTCGCGCGGCTGCGCTTACCGGTGCAGGTTCTGCTCCTACGCCGCGGTAACTTCAGGGAAGGTGCGGTACAAAACCCCTGAGAGGATGGTAAGCGAGATAGAGGGATACATAAAGAAATATGACACGCGGAATTTCTTTTTTAGCGACGATACATTTACCTTAAAAAGGGATTTTGTGGAAAACTTCTGTAAACTTATCATCGAACGCGGAATAACCATAAGATGGCGCTGTTTTACAAGGGCCGACAAGGTGGACAAGGAGCTGCTGGCCTTGATGCGCAGGGCAGGGTGCATCCACATATCATACGGCCTTGAAAGCGCGGACCCGCGCGTGCTTGAGGGAGTGGACAAAAAATGTTCTATGGACGATTACAGGAACGCCTGCCGCTGGTCGAAAGAGAACGGTATCAGGGTAAAACTTTTTCTGATGCTGGGCCTGCCGTTCCAGTCAGTGAAGAGCGTAGATGAGACGCTGGATTTTTTAAGGGAGATAAGGCCCGAAGAGATAGATCCGCAGTACTTTGTCCCTTATCCCGGGGCGGAGTTCGCGCGTGAACCGAGTAAATGGGGGCTGACGGTCCTGGAGACGGATCTGGATAGATACAGGCAGAGGCCGGGCAGGAATACGCAGGAAGAGGTAATGCCTGTGCTAAAGACCGATTGGATGACCCGCGACGAGATCCGGGAATCGCGCGCCAGGATCTTACGGGAATTCGAAAAAATAAGCCAGCATGACGCCACGCCGCACGAAGGGATCGCGTCTATCCTTGCGGTCGAACCGGCGTATACGTCCATGATCCTAAATAGGGACGGGAACGGCGTAATAAGAAAACAGGCGTCGCTGTCCGGAGAGGCCGGTGTCAGGCGCGAAATAGGATGGATGCTGACCAAGCCCGCTGAGCTTAAGCAGTTCGATATGAAGCAATTCGTGTACTCGCTGGCGCCGGGCAATGTGTATTACGAGATGTCTTGCGCCCCGGCTGATTGGGATAGCATCCAGAACGCGGTAAAAGACGCTTTACAGGAAACGCGCCCGGGCCATGACCCGCCGAAAGGACCGCAAGGCGCCGCTAAAAGAGCCTTTGATATGCTGCCGCATGAGTGGCATTTTAATAAGATGGACCTGGAAAAACTGCTCGCGGAACTGACCTCGGCTTGTGAGCGCACAGATCCGCTTAAGGCGGAGAAATCAGGATACGTTTTTTCAGAAAGGGTCACATTCGATAACGGACTGGGTATTTTACTGCCTAAACTGGCGGCAGCCGGGCTGAAGATCGCGGTTATAGCGCGCACCGATAAACAAATAGAGCTTATTAATGACCTTAACGCAGGAAAGAGCGAGGATGAAAAGATCAAATTCGCCGAAACGGTCGCCGAAGCTGCGGCAAAGGTCCGGATCAATTCGGCAAAAACCTATTATTTTAAAGTTCAGGGCGATCCTAACCCTGGCATAGAGGGTATTACCACCATCGACATAACCGCTATAGCCAAAAAGATCATAGATATGATCGGCAACGCCTGCGGTATTGTCGAAAACGTGAGGATCCAGATGTTAAAAGCCGCGGCGCAGAGATTCGCTTAATCTTGCCTCCCGAATAAGTTGACAACACCCCACCGATATGCTATAAGTTATAATCTATGATAAAGAGATATACCTTACCCCGTATGGCCTCCATATGGTCGGAAGAGAACAAATTCAACGCTATGCTCAAGGTCGAGATCCTGGCCTGCGAGGCTTATCATAAGCTTAAGGTAGTGCCGAAAAAGGCCCTGGACGAGATAAAGTCAAAAGCCCGCGTTGATGTCGGCCGCATAAAAGAGATCGAGAAAAAGACCAATCATGACGTCGTGTCATTTGTCTCAAGCCTTGCCGAACATATAGGCGACAGCGCTAAATATATACATTACGGACTTACTTCGAGCGATGTGCTGGATACGTCTTTATCGGTAATGCTGGTCGAGGCTTCGGATATCCTGATCGAAGATACGGAAAAGCTCATGGCCGCGTTCAAACGCAAGGCCAGGCGGTATAAATATACGGCCATGATAGGCAGGTCGCACGGCGTGCATGCCGAGCCTATCAGTTTCGGTATAAAGATGGCCCTTTTTTATGACGAGACAAAAAGGAACATAGCCAGGCTCAAGCGCGCCAGGGAGAACATTGCCTTTGGTAAACTTTCCGGGTCGGTAGGGACATTCGCTAACGTGCCGCCGTTCGTAGAGGAATATGTGTGCCGGAAGCTGGGACTATCGCCGGCCCCTGTTTCGTCCCAGATACTACAGCGCGACAGGCACGCGGAGTTTCTCTCGGCTATAGCCCTGGCAGGGACATCTCTTGAAAAGTTCGCCACTGAATTCAGGGCCCTTCAGAAGACAGAGGTCGGTGAGACGCAGGAATACTTTTCGTCGACCCAAAAAGGCTCTTCGAGCATGCCGCATAAGAAAAATCCGATCATGTGCGAAAGGGTGTGCGGGCTGGCGAGGATACTAAGAGGTAATTCAATGGCAGGGCTCGAGAATGTCCCTCTCTGGCACGAAAGGGATATATCTCATTCTTCGGTGGAGAGGGTGATACTTCCTGACTCGACGATGCTTTTGGATTATATAACAAATATAATGATAGGCATAGTGGACAAGCTCGTGGTCAACCCGGACCGGATGCAGGAGAATCTCGGGATAACCAAGGGTATAATATTTTCTCAAAGGGTCATGCTGGAGCTTATTAACAGGGGCCTGACCCGCGAAGACGCTTATGCCATAGTCCAGAAAGCCGCGCTCAAGATGTACGGCGAGAAGAGGCCGTTCCTGGAAGCGCTCGCGGCAGATGAAGAGGTGCTTAAGTATATGTCTCCGAAAGAGATAGCCTCCTGCGGCGACCTCAAATACCATCTTAAGCAGGTGGATTATATTTTTAAACGTGCCGGGATATAAATAAGGGTCTAATTTTACTGACTTACGGGAGATACGCATGAAAAAGCTGAACCAGCTCTATGAAGGAAAAGCGAAAAAAGTATTTGCTACGGATAATCCGGACCTGCTCATCCAGGAGTTCAAGGACGACGCCACGGCGTTCGACGCGACCAAGCGCGGCACTATACACAAGAAGGGCGTCATAAATAATAAAATATCGGCCCGGCTTTTTGAGCTTCTGTCATCAAAAGGCGTGGAGACCCATTTCGTTAAATTATTGAGCGATACGGAGATGCTTGTTAAGAAGCTCGAGATAATCCCTGTCGAGGTCACGATCAGGAACATCGTCGCCGGCGGCATGTCCAGGCTTTTAGGGATCGAAGAAGGCCTTGTGCTGAAGGAACCGGTCCTGGAATATCATTATAAAAATGACGCTTTGCACGATCCGCTTATCAACGATTATCATATCCGGGCGCTGGCTATCGCCACGGACGCTGAGCTTGATGTGGTCAGGAACAGGTCCTTTGAGATCAATAACATATTGAAGTTCTTTTTTGGCGAGAGAAAGCTCGATCTGGTCGATTTCAAACTTGAGTTCGGCAGGCATAAAGGCAAGGTCATACTTGGAGATGAGATCTCTCCTGATACTTGCAGGTTCTGGGAAAAGGGCACGGGCCGGAAAATGGATAAGGACCGGTTCCGCAGGGACTTAGGCCAGATAGAAGAGACGTATGAGGAAATGTTGAATATCGTTTTGAACAATAAATGATAATGAAAGGTGATAACATGAAACGAACTACGTACCGCCAGTCAGGGGTGGACATCAATAAAGCCAATAAGCTCATCGATACGATCAAGCCCCTGGTCGCCATGACCAAACGGGACGGATGGGTCGATAATATCGGCGCGTTCTCAGGGCTTTTTAAAGCGCGCGTCGAACGTTTCAAGGACCCGTATCTGGTAGCTTCTACCGACGGGGTCGGGACAAAGTGCATGATCGCCCAATGGGCCAACCAGCACGACACCATCGGCATAGACCTTGTCGCGATGTGCGTCAATGACCTGGTCACCTGCGGCGCGGAGCCGCTTTTCTTCCTGGACTATTTCGCGACCGGCGCGCTTAAACCCACCGTCATGCGCGATGTGATCAAAGGCATTGTTAAGGGCTGCCAGATGGCCAACGTCGCCTTGATCGGCGGAGAGACGGCCGAGCTGCCGGGCATGTACCCCAAAGGGGTATACGATATAGCCGGGTTCACCGTAGGTATAGTCGATAAAAAAAATGTGATAGACGGCTCAAAGGTCAGGGAAGGCGATTTCATATTGGGCATAGAGTCCAGCGGTATACATTCCAACGGATATTCGATGGTCCGTAAGGTCCTGACCAAAAAAGAGATCACCGGCGTCTACAAAAAAGAGGTGCTCGCCCCGACTATAATTTATGTCAAGCCGATGCTTGACCTCATCAGGAAGATCAACATAAAGGGCGTTGCCAATATCACCGGCGGCGGGTTCTTCGACAATATCATACGCGCGATGCCCGAAGGTACGGCCGGGGTTATCACCAAACGCAGCTGGCGCGTTCCGCGTATTTTCGATATCATGCAGAGCCGCGGGCGCATTAAGGACCAGGAGATGTACCGCACCTTCAATATGGGTATCGGCATGGTCCTTATCGTTTCCCGTAAGGATGCCTGGGAAGCCAAACGGATACTTAAGGATAAGTACGCGCTGGACAGCTGGATACTCGGCGAAGTGATAAAAGGTAAGCGCCGGATAGAGCTGATAGAGTCGTAACTCAAAAATTGCCATGAAAGTACTACTGATCGGTTCAGGCGGCCGTGAACATGCCCTTGCCTGGAAGATAGCTCGATCGCCTCGAGTTACAAAACTCTATTGCGCCCCGGGCAACGCCGGTATAGCAGAGACCGCAGAATGCGTTCCCATAAAAGTTGATGATCTGAAAGGCCTCCTCAAATTTGCGAAAAGTAATGAAATAGACCTGACCTGCGTCGGGCCCGAGCTTCCACTGGTCGGCGGGATAGTGGACCTTTTTACCGGCGAAGGATTGAAGATCTTCGGCCCGACCCGGCAGGCTGCGCTCCTTGAAAAAAGCAAGTCGTATTCCAAGACCATAATGAAAAAGTACGGCGTGCCTACGGCGGATTTCGGGATATTCGATGACCCGGAAAAAGCCAGGGATTATGTGAGAAAAAAAGGCGCGCCGATAGTTGTAAAAGCGGACGGGCTTGCCGCGGGAAAGGGAGTGACGGTCTGCTCCACCCTCGAAGAGGCATTGATGGCCATAGATCTTGCGATGGTCGAGAAGGTCTTTCAGGATGCCGGAGACAAGGTAGTGATCGAAGAGGCGCTGCGTGGAGAAGAGGCTTCCATACTCGCTATTTCAGACGGTAAAGATTTTGTGCTTCTTGACTCGGCCCAGGACCATAAGAGGGTCTTTGACCATGACCGCGGCCCAAATACCGGCGGCATGGGCGCCTACTCCCCGGCTCCTTTAGTGACGCCGAAGCTCATCGAAGAGATAAAAGAGCGGGTGATAGGTCCGGTCATAAGCGGTATGGCAAAAGAAGGCAGCCCCTTCAAAGGCGTCCTTTACGCCGGCATAATGGTCACTAAGGACGGCATCAGGACGCTGGAATTCAATGTGCGCTTCGGCGATCCCGAGACCCAGGCCATACTGCCGCGCATGAAGACCGACCTGGTCGATATCATGGAGTGGTCGATAAACGATGGCCTGGGCGGA
>Ga0172375_10009210_pt1 | contig 13060 bp, 12 predicted proteins | sample LakKiv1m_FD_114537 | JGI IMG/M metagenome (GOLD analysis project Ga0172375, IMG submission 114537) | Freshwater microbial communities from Kabuno Bay, South-Kivu, Congo - kab_092012_11.1m | ecosystem: Environmental > Aquatic > Freshwater > Lake | place: Democratic Republic of the Congo...
AAAAAGATTTAGTGGACATTATTGAGCCAAGGGTTTCTGAAATTTTAGATTTAGTTCAAAAAGAATTAAAAAAAATTAACAGGCAAGAATTACTGCCAGGAGGTATTGTTTTAACGGGTGGAGGAGCAAAGCTTCCAAAAATAAAAGAACTCGCAAAAGAAAATTTAAAACTTACTTGTAAAATAGGAGTGCCCAAGGGCATTATAGGTTTGCAAGATGACCCTGCTTTAGCCACCGTAACGGGTTTGGTGCTAGAAGGGGTTGATTTTGAAACAGAACCAGGTATACTTGGGGTAGTCGGGAATGTGGGCTCAACATTAAAAAAGATTTTCCGAGCCTTCAAACCGTAGGACTATCTTATGCAGCCGAAAATAAAAGTTATTGGAGTAGGTGGCTCTGGGTCTAACACCATTTCAAGAGTATTTAAGTTGCGCCAGGGCGCAAAGTTAAATCCTGAAGAAGTAAGATTACTGTCAGCAAACACAGACGCTCAAGCTTTGCATTTTTCACAGGCAGACAAGAAAATTTTAATAGGAAAAAATATAACCAGGGGTTTGGGAACCGGCATGGACGACAGTTTGGGCAGGAAGTCGGCAGAAGAATCTAAACAAGAAATTTTAGAAAATTTAAAAGGGGCAGATATGGTTTTTGTTACCTGTGGGCTTGGAGGCGGCACGGGATCTGGAGCTTCACCAGTTATTGCCGAGATTGCAAAGAGTCTTGGCATTTTAACTGTGGCCGTTGTTACAACTCCATTTTCTTTTGAAGGAGAAGAAAGAAAAAAAATTGCAGAACGCGCGTTAAAAAATATAAAAGAAAAAGTGGATTGCTCAATAATTATTTCCAATGACAAACTTTTAAAAATTGTTGATGAAAAAACAACGGTGTCCAATGCATTTTTAATTTGCGACGACATTTTAAGGCAGGCAGTTCAGTCGATTACAGATCTAATTTTGGTTCCTGGAATTATAAACATAGATTTTGGTTCAATAACATCTGTATTAAAAAATTCTGGTCAGGCTTTATTTTCTGTGGGTAGAGCAACTGGAGAAAACCGCGCCATTATGGCAGCAGAAAAGGCAATTAGTTCTCCGTTGCTTGATTTTTCAATAAAAGGAGCCAAGGCAGTTTTATTTTCGATTTCAGGCAACGACACAACTTTAAAAGAAATTAAAGAAGCGGCCGATGTTGTCACAAAAAATGTTGGTGACAAGGCGCAAATAATTTTTGGGGCGGTAAAAGACAGAGATTTAAAAAGGGGAGAAATAAAAATTACCATTATTGCCACAAAATTGGCATAATAAATTAACTTTTGACTTATCCACAGTTGACCTAGTCTTCGCCAGGCCTTAAAATGTAGTAATGAAACAATAAAGGCTTATGCCTTTTTTTGTCTCAAAGATTTATGACGGAAAAAGAAGTAAAAATAGAAAACCATATTGAAAAAATCCAAAAGAGAGACGGAAGGGTTGTTGATTTTGTGCAAGAAAAAATTTCTGAGGCCATACACAAAGCGGTTGTAGCCACAAATCAGGGAGATGGAGATGTTTCTAAAAAAGTTTCTGACAAAGTTGTAAGTTTGTTGAATCGCAGGTTTAAAAAAGGAGAAATACCTAGCATTGAACAAATTCAAGACATTGTGGAAGAGGCCCTAATGCTTGAAGACCTAAAGGAAACTGCCAAGGCCTACATATTATATAGAGATCAACGAAGAGCAATTCGTGAAGCAGCTAAAGTTGTTGATGAATCTTCTGAAAAAGTAGATAGTTATTTGAAAGAACTAGATTGGCAAGTAAAAGAAAACGCCAACATGACCTATTCTTTGCAAGGACTAAACCAATATGTTGGCTCTTACATATCAAAAAAATATTGGTTGAATAGAATTTATCCGAAAGAAATAAGAGACGCTGGCGCCAACGAAGATTTTCACATTCATAACTTAGAATTGTTGGCCCCCTACTGCGCTGGTTGGGATTTGTATGATTTTTTAGTAAAGGGATTCGGCGGAGTGCCAGGAAAAGTTCAATGCAAACCTCCAAAGCACCTAAGAACAGCCATGGGTCAACTGGTTAATATTTTATATACTTTGCAAGGAGAAACAGCTGGAGCCAATGCTGTTTCAAACTTTGATACGTTGCTGGCTCCATTTATTAGGTACGACAAATTAGACTATAAACAACTAAAGCAAGTGGTGCAGGAATTTTTGTTTAACTGCATGGTGCCAACCCGCGTTGGTTTTCAGACCCCATTTTTAAATGTTTCTTTAGACATTAAGCCGCCGGCGTTTTTGGGCAAACAGCCAGTAATCATTGGAGGTGAGCCCCAAAAAGAAACTTATGCCGAGTTCCAGCACGAAAGGGACATGTTTATACAGGCCTTTTATGAGGCCCTAATGGAAGGAGATGCTTCTGGTCGCCCATTTACTTTTCCCATTCCAACAGTTTCAATTACCAAAGATTTCCAATGGGACAACCCAAGCTTAACTAAAATGTGGGAAGCTACAGCAAAGTATGGCATCAATTACTTTTCAAACTTTATACATTCTGATATGAGCCCAGATGATGCTAGGTCAATGTGTTGCAGGTTGAGATTAGACAACAGAGAGCTTTATAAAAGAGGAGGAGGATTATTTGGATCTTCTCCAAAGACAGGTTCTGTTGGGGTGGTTACAATAAATTTGCCAAGAATTGGATATTTGTCTAAAACTAAAACAGAATTTTTAGACAGATTAAGCAAATTAATGGATTTGGCAAGAGAGAGCTTAGAAATTAAAAGAAAGGCTTTAGAAAACTTCATGGAAAAAGGCCTTTATCCTTATTCAAGGCATTACTTAGAAGACATGAAGAAAATGAGAGGCGCTTATTTTGGAAATTATTTTTCAACAATAGGAATTATGGGAATGAATGAGGCCCTAATTAACTTTTTAGCAGAAGACATTACCACTCAAAAAGGAAAGAAATTTGCTACAGAAATTTTAGATTTTATGAGAGATAGAATGGTTAAATTTCAAGAAGATACAGGAAACCTGTACAACTTAGAAGCAACTCCCGGAGAAGGCACAAGCTATAGGCAGGCAAAAACTGATAAAGAAAAATATCCAGACATTATTACAGCAGGCACAAAAGAAATTCCTTATTATACAAATTCAAGTCAATTGCCAGTTGGTTTTACAGAGGATATTTTTGAGGCTTTAAAATTGCAAAATGACATCCAGACAAAATATACCGGCGGAACAGTACTGCACATATTTTTGGGAGAAAAGGTTTCAGACCCAAATATGGCAAAAAATTTGGTTAGAAAAATATTTGAAAATTATAGCTTGCCATATATTACCTTAACTCCAACCTTTTCAATTTGTCCGACACATGGATACATTGCAGGTGAACACTTTGAATGCCCTCAATGCACCATAAAACAGCCATGCGAAGTTTATTCAAGGGTTGTGGGGTATATTAGGCCTGTTCAGCAGTGGCACAAAGGTAAACAAGAAGAATATAAAGAAAGAAAAGAATTCGTGGTGCCAGCAACCACTTCTCCTTCTGGCGAGGCGAGTCTCGCTCCTTCCGATCGGGAAAAGGCAACAGTATAAAAAAGAAAAACTCCTTTCCAAAAAGGAGTTTTTTAGTTATGATAAACCCATGATAATTGCGGGATTACAAAGGAACACTTTAATTGATTATCCTGGGAAAATTGCCTGCGTGGTTTTTTTGGCTGGATGCAATTTTCGTTGCCCTTGGTGTTATTCTTCGGAATTAGTTTTGCCATTAAAAATTGTAAAACAACCCAGAATTTCAGAAAAAGAATTCTTCGATTTTTTAAGAGAAAGGCAAGGTTTTTTAGAGGGAGTTGTAATTTGAGGAGGGGAGCCAACAATAAATAAAGAATTACCACAGTTTATAGAAAAAATAAAAAATTTAGGATATTTTGTGAAGCTGGATACAAATGGTTCTAACCCAAAAATTTTGAAAGATTTAGTTGATAGAAAATTAATAGATTATGTTGCAATGGATATAAAGGGTGCCAATATTTATGAAAATATTATGGGTGAAGGCGTGAAAATAGAAGATATACAAAAAAGTGTAGAATTTTTAAAGCTAGGTCTGGTTGATTTCGAGTTTAGGACAACCGTAGTGCCAGGAGTTCATACCAAAGAGGATTTTTTAAAAATTGCAAAGTGGATTGGTGGCAATCCGCCAGCTGGCGGAGTAAAATATTATTTACAAAATTTTGTAGGGCAAAAAACTATTGACCCAGAGTTTGAAAAGGTAAAACCCTTTAAAGCAGAATTTTTAAACGAAGTTGCCAAAGAAATTTCCCCATATTTTAAAATTTGTCAGGTAAGAAATTCATAAATGAGTTCATCTAAAGTTTTATTTTTTCTTTGTACTTCCTTTATTGTAGGAATATTTTTTGAGTCTGTTTTTAAAATTCCCCAGATTTTTGTTTGGGGAATTTTAATTTTGGGAGTTTTGTTGATATGCGCGTTTTTCACTCGAGTGAAAAACGCGCATATATTCTCAGTCGCGGGGTTTTGTTTGCTGTTTTTGGTTTTGGGAATTTTAAGAACCCAAATTTCTGAGTTTAACATTGCAAATGATAAATTAAGCAAACTTAATGGAAAAGGAGAAATTACTTTAACCGGCGTGGTTTCAAATGAGCCAGATATAAGATACAATTCGCAAAAATTAAAAATTGATGTGGGTGGCAGTACGGTTTTGGTGACAACAGAAAAATATAAAGAATATAAATATTTAGACAAAATAAAAATTACAGGAAAATTAGAAGCTCCTTTTGAAACAGAAGATTTCTCTTACAAAAATTATTTGTTAAAAGACCACATTTATTCTGTAATGGCTTTCCCAAAAATAGAGGTAGTTTCTCGAAAACACGAATATAATTTCTTTTCTTTTTTATACGAGAAAATTTTGTTTTTTAAACAAAAATTAAGAGAAAGCATACAGAAAAATTTTTCTCCTCCGCAAAGCGAAATTTTACAGGGAACTGTTTTAGGAGACAATGGGGCCATGAGCAACGACCTAAAAAATAAATTAAACATTACCGGGCTTCGCCATATTATTGCCGTGTCTGGCACGCACGTGGTTATTTTAGCCTCAATTGTTATGTCTTTGTTGATAACAATGGGTTTTTACAGGGGACAAGCTTTTTATATTGCTATAATTTTTATTCTTATATACATAGTTTTAACCGGATTGCCTGCTTCTGGTATTAGAGCTGGAATTATGGGCGGAACTTATCTTTTAGCCCAAAAACTTGGCCGGCAAAGCGGAGGATTGAGGCTTATAGTAATGGCTTGTGCTTTAATGCTGGCAATAAACCCTTTGCTTTTAATTTATGACGTTGGCTTTCAGCTTTCTTTTTTAGCTGTAATGGGTTTAATTTATTTAGAGCCATTAATTAAAATTTTTGTAAAAAATAGCATTCTTTCTACAACTTTTGCAGCCCAAATTTTTACTCTGCCCATTATGGTTTATAACTTTGGAAACATATCTTTTGTTTCGCCAATAACAAATCTTTTGGTTTTACCCATTGTTTATTGGCTTATGATTTTTGGGTTTTTAGTTTCTTTTGCTGGAGTGTTTTTTAATGCTTTGAGTTGGGTTTTATCAATACCTTGTTGGATATTATTAACTTACTTTGTAAGGGTTATAGATTTTTTTTCGCAACCCTGGGCCGTAAAAACAGTAGAAAACATCCATTGGGTTTGGCTTTTGATTTCTTATTTTATTATTGGATCTTTGGTTTACTATCTTAAAAGAAAATACAGACACAATTTTCTATAAAAAAAGACTGCCAATACGACATGACAGTCGAGTTCTAGCGCCGTTGGCGCCTAAGTTTTCTACGAATTTGTCAATGAACCGGGATTTGGTGGAAGCCGTGGGGCGCGTGAGGCACCCTGAAGTGCGCCCTGACTGGCAGCTTAAACCGATTCAGCAGGACGTGCCCAGCCAAGCCCAGATCAGTCACCATGTTTTCTTCTGTGGGATGAAGGCGAGGCACATTTTTGTAGTAGCCACACTTGTGATGAACCACCATGAATTCTTCTGGGTCGAACTCTTTGAGCACGAAAGCAATCTGCTTCATGAAACAAGCGAGCTCAACGGCAAGATCCATGGTGTACACCAATGATAATGGTCCTCCCAATTGGGGGATCGGCACCCATATTTCATGGGGCGGAATCAAGTGTGTTTTGATGTGCTTCCAGAGGTTTGAATCTCCAGTGCCTTCGATTTCTGGGGCGGGACAGAATATTGCTGCTCCTTTAACTTTTTTCTTCACGCTTTCTCCTTGGTAGGGGTTTTTCGGTTTGTGTGTTTGCACCTCCTTGTGATGGCGCAAATACAGATTATATAATAGCACACTTTTAAAATGTTTGCAATAGTGGGGCTAAAATAGAAAATATTGTATAATAGGACTAATAGAATGAAAAAAGAATCATTAAACCAACAAAAAGTCTGGGTTATTGCAGCTGACATGGGCTATGGCCATCAAAGAACAGCGTATCCATTAAAAGATATCGCTTTTTCTGGCAGAGTAATTAATGCTAATAGTTATCAGGGTATTCCTAAAAGAGACCAAAGATTTTGGCACCAGACGCGCTCTTTATATGAATTTATTTCAAGGTTTAAGAAAATCCCGGTTTTGGGGAGCGCGATCTTTTCTATAATGGATAGGTTCCAGAAGATTTTAACTTATTACCCAAAAAGAGATCTTTCTCATCCAAATTTTATATTAAAAAATAATTACCGCTCTATTAAAATGGGATGGGGCAGTGATTTAATTGAGCGCATTAAAAAAAATCCTTTACCATTAATTTCAACTTTTTTTGCTCCAGCTTACATAGCTGAAGAAAAAGAATATCCAAATGACATTTATTGCGTAATTTGCGATGCCGATATTTCTAGGTCGTGGGTTCCATTAGACCCTAAAAAAAGTAAGATAAAATATTTTGCCTCTAATACTTGGACGCGCGACCGCTTAAAGCTTTATGGAGTAAAATCCGACCACATTTTCTTTACTGGCTATCCATTACCTAAAGAAAATATTGGAGAAAATTTGAAAATTTTAAAGGAAGACATGAGAAATCGTTTGGTTAATTTAGACCCCAATAAAAAGTATAGGACCACTTATAGTCCATTGGTTGATGGCATTTTAGGTAAATTTCCAGAAAAATCAGATCATCCTTTAACAATTATGTTTTCTATAGGCGGAGCAGGGGCCCAAAAAGAGATACCGTTAAAAGCAATTAACAGCTTAAAAAACAAAATAAAAGAAAGAAAACTAAGGTTTATTGTAGCTGTTGGAGTAAGGGAGGAGTTGGCGAAATACTTTTATAAAAACATTAAGGATTTAAAGTTAGATGGCTGGGTTCATATACTTTCTGGAATAACGTCAGAGGACTATTTCGAAAATTTTAATAAAGCATTAAGAGAGACAGATGTCCTATGGACCAAACCCTCGGAGCTTTCTTTTTATGCGGGATTAGGAATTCCCATAGTTATAGCTCCCACAATTGGCTCACAAGAAGATTTTAACAAAAGGTGGCTTTTGCATGTGGGAGCTGGAATGTCACAAGAAGACCCCAAATACACAGATCAGTGGTTCTACGACCTGCTTGACGCCGGAGATTTTGCAGAAATGGCGATGCAGGGTTTTATGGAAATAGAAAAAATGGGAACTTATAATATTGAAAAAATTATTAACACTTAAAAAATGGCAAAAATTTTAGTTACTGGCGGAGCTGGTTTCATTGCAAGTCATGTTGTAGATAAATTAATCGAACAAGGCAACAAAGTTGCAATAGTCGACAATCTGTCTACGGGCTCTAAAGAGAATTTAAATAAAAAAGCCAAGTTTTATAAAGCAAATATTATTGATAAGAAAATTTCCGAGATTTTTTCAAAAGAAAAACCAGATGCAGTTTTTCATTATGCAGCCCAAATAAGCGTTAGAGACTCAGTAAAAGACCCCATTTTTGATGCCGAGACCAACATTCTAGGCACTTTAAATATTTTGGAAAACTGCAAAAAATTCGGCGTTAAAAAGATCATATTTTCTTCGTCTGGCGGAGCCATATATGGAGATACTGATATTTTCCCAACCAACGAGGAATGCAAAGAAGTCCCATTGTCGCCCTATGCAATTGCCAAATTTTCTGTGGAAAAATATTTATACTATTATCACAAATTTTTTGGTTTAAACTTTGTTGTTTTGCGATTTGCCAACATTTATGGGCCTCGTCAGAATTCTAAAGGAGAGGCTGGTGTAATTGCTATTTTTGCTGAAAAAATGTTAGCTGGAGTTCAACCAATAATAAATGGTCCAGGGCTTCAAACTAGAGATTTTGTTTTTGTAAAAGACGTGGTTAACGCCAGCATTTTAGCTTTAGAAAAAAACGAAATGGGAGTCTTTAACGTGGGAACTGCTAAAGAAACTAATGTGAATACTATTTTTTCTAAGTTAGAAAAATTGATTGGCTCTAATACAAAAGAAACGCATGGTCCGGCAGCTTCAGGAGAATCTGAGCGCAGTTGCTTAGATTTTTCTAAAATAAAGAAGGTTTTAGGTTGGGAGCCGCAATACGACCTAGACAAAGGTTTGTCAGAAACAGTTAATTGGTTTAGGGCATAAAAGTTATTTATGAAAAAAATTGTAATTGCCACAGACGCATGGCTTCCTCAAGTAAATGGGGTAGTAAAGTGCATCCAGGAGCTTAAAAGGGGGCTAGAAGAAAATGGCTTTGAGGTAATTTTAATACACCCTGGTATTTTTCGTTCGCTTCCAGTATTTTTTTATCCCGAAATAAAGTTATCTGTTTTGCCAAACATTAAAATAAAAAAAATAATAGATCAGGAAAAGCCAGATTACATACACATTGTTACTGAGGGACCAATTGGTTTAGGAGCAAGAGCCTACTGTTTACAAAAAAAACTGAAGTTTACTACAGCTAATCACACCAACTTTCAGGTTTATATAAATAAATATTTAAAAATAGAATCAGATGCCTTTTCTAACGTAGTTTACTCTTACTTAAAATGGTTTCATAACGCAAGCAATGGGACCATGGTAATAATGCCAGGGCTAAAGAAGGGGTTGGAGGAGCGTGGATTTGAACATGTTTTGCTGTGGCCCCTTGGTGTTGATACCGAACTTTTTAAAAAGAATGAAAGCATTTCTGCTAAAAGCTTTAATTTTAATGGTCCAGTTTTTACTTATTTTGGCAGAATTGCAACCGAAAAAAATGTGGAAGAATTTTTAGAATTACAGTTACCAGGCACTAAACTTATTGTTGGCGATGGCCCGCTTCGCAAAAAACTTGAAAGTAAGTATATAAGCAACACCATTTTTACAGGATATAAAGATGGCCAAGAACTTGTTGATTTGCTTTCAGTTTCTGATGTTTTTGTATTTCCCTCGCTCACAGACACTTTTCCATTAGCAATTATAGAAGCGTTTGCCTGTGGGTTGCCTGTTGCTTGCCACGACGTAATGGATTTAAAAATTTTAGTTAAAAAAGATGTTGGTGTTTTGGATAAAGACTTAAAAAAAGCAGCCTTGGCTTGTTTGAATTTACAAAGGGAAAAATGTCGCCAATACGCACTGACATTTTCTTTAGAAGAATCCACTAAGGCGTTTATTAAAAACATTGTAAAAACCACCTAATTGTTCGTTTATGAAAAAGAAATTTAAAACCATTTATATTTTTTTAGGAATAATTATTGTTTTAGGCTTAGTTGTTTTTTGTTATTTTTTTGTTGGCAGAGCTCGTGTTGCAGAAAAAATAATTTGGGGCGTTGATTTTTCTCAAATGCAAGCACAATCTCTGAAACTAAATTGGAAGGAGATTTATTTAGCAATTATGGACGATTTAGGGGTAAAAAACATAAAAATACACACACAGTGGGATTGGATTGAGGGCAAAAAAAATGAGTATTATTTTGGGGACACTGATTGGCAGGTACAAAAAGCAGAAGAAAACAACGTAAAGTTAATTTATGTTTTAGGAATGAAAACCGGCCGCTGGCCAGAATGCCACGCGCCCGCTTGGACTAATAACATATCAGAAGATCAAATAAAGTTAGAGCTTTTAAAATACATAAAACAAGTTGTATTAAGGTATAAAAATAATTCAGCTATAACCTATTGGCAAGTAGAAAATGAGCCTTTGCTTGAGTTTGGAGAATGTCCTGCCTGGTACTATAGAAATGATGATTTTTTGAAACAAGAAGTTGCTTTAGTAAAATCACTGGACTCATCAAGGCAAGTTATTGTTTCTGACTCGGGCGAGCTTAATTGGTGGTTTAATGCTTCAAGGGCTGGGGACATTGTGGGCACCACAATGTATAGAAAAGCTTGGGTGAACACCTCGAGTTTTGGTTTTAATTTTTTCTTGCCAAATTTTTATGCTACTTATCCCATTCCGCCAATTTTTTACTCACGTAAAGCAGAACTTATAAAATATTTTTTTAATAAAGATGTAATTTGTGTTGAGTTACAGGCAGAGCCATGGGCGCACAAACCTTTCTATGATGTTCCATTAGCAGAGCAAGAGAAAACAATGAATTTAGAACAATTTAAAAACAACATTAATTATGCAAAAAAGACTGGTCTGGACGCATTTTATTTTTGGGGAGTAGAATGGTGGTATTGGTTAAAAACTGCGCAAAACAGCCCAGCCATTTGGAACGAAGCCAAAACTTTATTTAGTAATTAAATAAAATATGAAACTAGCAAAAATTAATATAGAAAAACTTAAAAAACCTTTAATTTTGGTTGTTTTGGGGTGCATAATTGCAGTGTCTTTAATTGTTGTTGCTAATAATTATTTTCCTGCGCAAACTAAAGCATTTTTGCAATATTTTATTAAGAAAGAACCGCCAAAAGACCAGCCAATTGTAAATAATTATGTTTCAAACATTTCTTATGAGCAGGCAATAATTGATGTGGCCAAAAACGTTTCGCCATCTGTGGTGAGTATTGTTATTTCAAAAAATGTGCCGATTTACGAAGAAGAATTTGTAAATCCATTTGGAGAATTGAGCCCGTTTAATATTCAAATTCCTCAATATGTGCAAAAAGGTTCAAAATTACAGGAAGTTGGGGCTGGTTCTGGTTTTATTGTTTCAGAAGATGGTTTGGTTTTAACCAATAAACACGTTGTTTTAGACAGCAAAGCAGAATACGCTGTTTTTACTAATGAGGAAAAAAAATATTCAGCTAAAGTTTTGGCTTTAGATCCGGTACAAGATTTAGCAGTAATAAAAATAGAATCTGAAGACTCATTTAAACCAGTAGTATTGGGTGATTCTAATGGCATACAAATTGGCCAGACAGCCATTGCCATTGGAAATGCTTTGGGTCAATTTAGAAACACGGTTTCTGTGGGAGTGGTATCTGGTTTGGGCAGAACCATTTCTGCCTCTGATAAATTAGGCACTTTTTCAGAAACATTAGAAGATATTATTCAAACAGATGCGGCAATTAATTCTGGAAACTCTGGAGGACCCTTAGTGAATTTAAGAGGCGAAGTGATTGGTATTAACGTAGCCATGGCAGAGGGAGCAGAGGCTATTGGGTTTGCTATTCCAATTAACATGGCAAAAAGAGATATTGATCAGGTTTCAAAGACAAGTAAAATTGTTTATCCATTTTTAGGAGTAAAATATACTTCAGATGATAATGGGTCATTAGTGTCAGAGGTTGTTGCTGGGTCTGCTGCAGAGAAAGCAGGAATTAAAGAAAATGATGTGATTTTGAGTATTAACGGAGAAAAAATTACCAAAGACAATTCAACGTCAAAAATAATTCAAAAATATAATGCAGGAGATAAAATTAATTTGCGTATTTTGCGGGATGGAAAAGAGCAAGACTTAGAAGCAACTTTAGGTGAAAGAAGCTCTTAAGGCTTGACACAAAAATTTTTGGTGATAAACTACAAATATATGAAGATCATAACCAACCAAAGCTATTATTTCTTCTTTTACTTCTTAAAGAGAGGGGTTGGTTTGAGTCTTTAATAAAAAAGTAAATTAAAAATTCCAACAAGCTCCTCTCGTGAGGAGCTTGTTCGTTCTTTGTACAATCAACTTCAACAACTTCACAAGGAGGATCGGAATCGATGAACAAACATTTAGAGTTAGCAAAACAGGAAGAGAGATGTCGTAAGTGGTGTAGAATAACTTTTGGTGGCCAGAAGTTAGCCAAAGGATTTTGTCCCGACAAGTATCGTGGAGAACGACGCGTGTGTCAACTAACGCGCTGTTTAATCTCATCCTGTCCAAGAGAAACTAACACAACAACATAGAGGAGGAAAAAATGAGCACAGTTACAATACTTATTTCAGCTGTAGCAAGCGACAGAAGCGCTGGTACAACACAAAGAAAAGTAACAAAGATAGCGAGACGATATGGTTGTGTTGCCTTCCCGTCTCCGCAAAACATCGAAGGTAAGCGCGCGCTGATCATTAGGGATTTTCCCGTGGGCGCGGTAGCTTTTGCCGAGATTCCACATATAGATAGAATTGATGTGGATCCGGGAGTTGGGGTGTAATCAATGTCGCATGCGGCGAGACGCAATCTTGCCGCTCTTTTTTTAAATAAGAACTAAACGCCTCACCGCCGTTGAGCCGTTCAGTTAGCACTCTTGACGAGGGAGTGCTATTTGATATATACTTGAATATATAATAAAATCAAAATATGAATGGATCTAATTTTACAAACAAAGCTCAAGAAAGTTTAATGCAGGCCCAGCAATTGGCCCAAGAAAAAGGACAATCGCAAATTGATGCCCTGCATCTTTTATTTGCATTATTAGTGCAAGATGGATCTATTATTATCACAATTTTACAAAAACTCGGTGTTGACGTAGAATCTTTAAAAAAGAAAGTTGAAACACAAATTGCCAGAATTCCTGCAGCTATTTCTCCGCAAGCTTTTGGCCAGTTTTATTTAACCCAAGACATGGCTAAGGTTTTAGATAGAGCCAGACAGGAGGCCATAAAAATGAACGATGAGTTTATTTCTGTAGAGCATTTATTTTT
>Ga0172375_10009211_pt1 | contig 13060 bp, 15 predicted proteins | sample LakKiv1m_FD_114537 | JGI IMG/M metagenome (GOLD analysis project Ga0172375, IMG submission 114537) | Freshwater microbial communities from Kabuno Bay, South-Kivu, Congo - kab_092012_11.1m | ecosystem: Environmental > Aquatic > Freshwater > Lake | place: Democratic Republic of the Congo...
AGTAAGGGGAGGGGCAAGATCGAGTTCGAGGCCAGATACTTCCACTTCAACCGCAACATCTCGTCGAAGAATGCGGTGGAAAAGATCAAGGCCGAAGACCCGGCCAACCCCTGGGCACCCGCTCAGATTGTGCACTTGCTTGCCCACGGAGCTACCAACCCCGAAGAGCAGCGCAAGTACCCGATCGTCGGTCTTGGTTCAGTCGCGGAGGTTTGCGGTGTCCGCTTCGTGCCGTACCTGCACGGGGATGTTGCGACGCGGGGCCTCGGCCTCGACTGGTGGAGTGATGGCTGGAGTCCGATCTACCGCTTTCTTGTGGTTCGCAGGGTCTCGGCCCCTCAGTCCTAGGACCTTCGGGCTCTTGGACCCTTGGACACTTTTCGCTACAGCCCTCGCACACACCATGTGCGGGGGCTTTTGCTATAATGCGAACTGCTGTTTTATAGCCGTTTTCAATAGTGAATATTTGTGTTAATATTTTTTAGTTCGTAGCGCATCATTTGGCATTGAGGCTTAGTCATTAAGTCATTCGCCACTTGGTCCTATCGTCTAATGGTTAGGACAGGAGCTTCTCAAGCTCTAAATCAGGGTTCGATTCCCTGTAGGACCGCAACAACAAAAGAAGAAAGTAGAGAGCAGAAAGAAGAAATGTAAAACGCGCCACGATTTTACAAGAAGGGAATCGAAGGGGACTTTTGCGCTGCCAGTGGCAGAAGAAGCAAACGAAAACCCCACGCAAAGGCGTGGGGGTGCTAGTGAGGTGTGTATGTTTTCATGACGCCGTTGTCCTCAAATATCACGTGTACTTTTGGGAGTTCGGCGAACATGTGATGCTTCTTTTCTGCACGTGCTTTCGTTGTGACGACGCAGAGTTCGTCGTACCCGAGGTATACCGTGCGTACCATTTGATCACCATTGATGGGGCAGATGACTGCGCCGATGGTGAGAATGGGTATTTCGACGAGTGCAAATACGCCTTTTTCAGCCAGTGCATCTTGGAGGAGCGCTTGGTTTCGTTCGAGTACGTCGCGCTGTGCTTGGCGTTCTTCAAACGAACGCATCTCGCGTCCCAGGGGTCCATGTTCTTTCACTGGAAGCCCAAGCCGTTCAAATTCTGCGTTGATTTGTGTGCCTCCACCAACGCAGATGACCAGCTATGGGTTCTGTGCGCTGAGTGCATGGAGTCACACCAGAAACGCGTCGCTCAAAAATTCATCTCCCGAAACTTTTACGAATATCTTTTTTCTGGCCATCGTGCGCCTCCCGTGCATCAAGGGTTGTTGTCTAACCGAAAGCTAACAGATAGACTCATAGATATCAAGCTTCATCGTATGATCTATCTCGACGTGCGCACAAAAGAAGAATTCGACGAGGGGCACATCGTGGGTGCGGTGCATTGTGATGTGAACGATATGTCGTTGGGAAAGTTCCCACAATGCGACAAAAGCGATGAAATTATTACGTATTGTGTCTCGGGCGCATGCGCTGGCATAGCAGAAGAGGTGCTGCGTTCTCACGGATTTACCCATGTGAACAATGGTGGGGGATATGCAGATTTGCTTCGCGGTGGTGTACACTGGGAATAGTAACAGCTTTATGGTGAGACAAATTCCGAAAACATGTGATGTGCCAAAGGCTCCGCGCGAGGGGCTGCCCCGCCACGCGGTGTGTGTGTTTAAGGGTGTGATGTTTGAGGTGTGGCAGTGGGAGCAGGAGTTGTTTGATAAAAGCAGCGCGGTTTTTGAAAAGATTTGGAGGCAGCCGAGCATTGCTGTCATCGCGACCGTGGGTGACAAGATAATTATCGAACATCAATTACAGCCTGGTCGCGAAGAAATCCGTACATTGCCTTGTGGGCGCGTTGAGGAGGGAGAGGAGATGCTTGAAGCGGCAAAACGTGAACTTGCAGAAGAAACGGGTTATATGTCGACAGACTGGGTGTTATATAAAAAATGTTTATCAAGTGAAAAAATTCTCTATACTCTTGAGTATTTTATTGCGCGTGACTGCGTAAAGTCGACTGAACCACAAATTGATCCCGGAGAACATATCACCGTCGAACTTATTGCATTTAACGACTACCTGGATCATTATATGCGTCTTGAGAGTGTATATATTTCAGAGTTTTCGATAGCTATGCACGAAATTGCTATTGATGCGAACAAAAGAAAAGAGTTTAAAAAGCTTATTTTTGAGAAAGAATAGAAATCATGACGTTTAAACGGTTCCAAGAAAAGTTCGCGTGCGCTCACTGCGGGCTTGAAGTTGAGGGGGATGGATATACCGACCATTGTTCTGCGTGTTTGTGGGGGAGGCATGTGGATATTGATCCGGGGGATCGGTCTGCGACGTGCCGAGGAATGATGCGTCCAACGGGTATTATTGAAAAAAGTGGTGGAACACGTATTTCGTACAAGTGTGAAAAATGTCGCCACACATTTGTGGTTCGTCGTGCAAAAGAGGACAGCGATGAGGCAATTATCGCGCTCGCTCGTGAGAGCGCACGGGAAAGGCAGTAATGTTATTGTGCAATATTTGTCTGTAGTGTGGGTTTTTCGTCACGGCGTATTCTTTATTTTGTACTCGAGAAAGAGGTAGGAGTGATTAAGTGGCTTTGCTTGTACCAATTCGAGTGCTTTGATATTGAATAGTCCAGCCTGAGCATGTAGAGATTCGCCGTCGAGTAATGTCGCGGTATCTTTTCCGCCAATGAGCGCGGGCGCAACAACAAGCAATAATCTGTCTATGAGCCCAAGCCGAAGTAGTATTGTGTTTAGTGTCCCCCCAGACTGGATGGTCATTCGCTCTGCCCCAAAATCGTTCTTTAGTTTTGCGAATAGATTTTCGAAATCAATATGATTGTCGTAAGTGAGTATTTTGATGTTGTTATGTGTATCCGCGAGTGATATTGCGGGGTGGTTTTTGTTGGTTGTTACAATAATGAGTATTGCTGCTTTTTTGGCGAGATACTCTATGCCATGACGGGTAAGATGAGGCTCGTTGTCAACGACCACGAAACACACAGAGGTTTTTTGTGGTTCGTCAGACTTGTTATTCATGCCAACCTTTGCGAGGACTCGCCCAGTGTTGAACGAGAAGATATCAGTTTGAGATTCGATGTCGTAGTATTGTTGAAGACCTTCCTTGATGCCAGAAATTTGCGGGAAGTCTTTATCAACGTCCATCGCATCGGAATCTCTCGTAGAGATTTTTCCGTCTACGGACATAAGCATAAATAAGGTTGTGTACGGTCGTTCCATAGAACAACTATAACCCAACGTGCCCCAAACAAAAAAACACCCCAACATATTGTTGGAGCGTCCTACCCTCCTTCGCCTTAGGCGCCTTAGGGCTTCGGATGGGCAAGCATTCTACACTCTTCATTCCACAATCTACGCTCTCGCTATATAACACTCACCACTTTGTGCGCCGTGGTGCTTCCGTTGAAGTTGCGTTTTCGGGTTTCGCTAAACTGCACTTTGCCCGTGGTTGAGGCATAGAGTGTGTGGTCGCGTCCCATGCGGACGTTTGTTCCTGCAATAACGCGTGTGCCGCGCTGACGAACAATAATGACGCCCGGCTTTACGGTCTCGCCTGCATAGCGTTTAACGCCTAGAAACTTCGGTTGTGAGTCGCGATTATTCTGTGTAGAACCCGCAGACTTTGTATGTGCCATAGGTGTATAGTGAGACTATGTTACCAGCTTTCTGGGGGCGTGTAAAGGAGGGGGTACGGGATAACGGGCTATATGCAGGTATCCTGAGTTTTGCTCTTATTGTTGCTCTGGTGGGCGTTTTTCGGCTTATGGAGGCATCTCCTGCTGTGGGGGAGGGGAAGGGTGTGAGGGTCGAGAAGGGGGCTTTTTCTGTGCACTTTCTTGAGCCCCAAAATGCCGCATTTGCCGCACTTTCGAATGGGACGGTGTATTACCCCATGGCGTGCAAAAAACTCCCCAAACGTGATGCGGAGTCGTATCTATATTTTCGAACACAGGGAGAGGCTGAGTCGGTGGGGCTTGTGATGGCGAAGGGATGTTAAAAGATGAATGACCAATGTCGAAATTCTAATGACAAATGAATATAACGAACGATCGTGGTGTGTTGTGGGGAGAGGCAATAAATAATATGATGGAGCGAGGAGGAACAAGAAATGAGTGAGACGAAGACCGCGGCTTTTATTCGTTCTGTTTTCGTGGCGGTTCTTGTGGGGACGTTGTTCGTTGTGGGGAGCTTTGCAATTCTTCGCTGGAGCTTGCCGCTGCAAAATTCATCTGTGCCGTCGCATATCGCTCCATAAGGGGCGATATTTTTATAACAAAACCCCACTCAATATTGAGTGGGGTTCGTGCTATCGTGGCAATCTTTCGATGCGATGAAAAATAATTTCGCGCGCAACGTCGGCGATGTACATTGCATCATCGAGCGCGCAATGAGGACTTTTCGCGTGTGTCGGGAACTTTGAGTTCGCGTATGCTCACCGCCATGTCTTGTATGTATCCTCGGTAGAGCGAATCGAGATCAATGCCCGAGTGTCCGTATGGGCTTCGTGCTCGTGCAGTTCCGAAAAGATGTTGAATGAAGCAAGAATCAAAGAAGACGGTGTCAGTCACAGCGATGATATCTGTCGCTCTTGTTCTTGCTTTCATATCTTCGAGCCACAGCAAGAATTGTGCAATCCCTGCGTGCACCGACAACCCTTTTGCGCTCAGTATGTCGAGTACTTTTTCGGGAGCGAAGCTTCGCGATGTGACATCGTACTCGGGGACTTGCCATACATCCTTAAGACAGTGTAGTCCCGAGCATCCGACGCGCATTGCAGAAATATCGAACTCCCGCGAGAGCGGTTTGAATTCGATGTAGCAGGTGAGCCCTCGCGCGATGCGTTCTTTGTGCGTGAGTTGCTCGTGTGTAACGACACATGCGCCCCACGACAACATGCTATGCACGCCGACCATACTGCCGGCACATTCGATGTCGTTTGCAATGTAAAGCTTCTTTTTCACTGGTATACTCCTCGTTTTTTGGTGCAGGATTTGCGGGCATTATAGCGCGTTTGGGTCATGAGGCAAGATGCATGAGTCAAGAGTCAAGAAATTACGACGACGCCCTCATGACTCAGTACGTTGGTCATCCGTGTCAGAGAGGAGCGCGTCATCTGGTGTTTTTATGGCTTTGCCTGCGCGGAGGGAAAACGATGTTTTGATGGAACGAGCGACGGCGGTGATTTTTGCGCGAAGTTCTGGCGGAAGCTCGGGCAAAATAGTTTTTAGTTTTTTGGGATCGGGGGCGAGCACCTTATTCAGTACACCAGCTTCTTCGAGGAGGGGAGAGGCCGTGTCCATATTCCATGATTCAGTTTCGCGCATGGCGCGCGAGAGTGTCCCATGAGGACTAAAAAGACGGTCGAGTCGCTCCTCCGCCATGTGTTGTTCGAGTATGTGTGCAAGTTCCTTCATGCGATCGTCTGCTTTTTCTTTTGCGCTTCGTGCTTCAAAATATTCATCGAGCGACGCATCAATATCGGTTGGTGTCGCGTGCGGACTGATGCTTGCGCGCGCGTAGAGATGACGCCACGCGGGGCATATAGGCTTAAAACTGCACCACTCGCAGAGCGCCGATGGTTTTGGAGGAAATTCGTCTTGTGTTGTCGCGCCTTCAATGTGCCGTATAACCTCGCGCACATGGTTTTCTGTTTCGGCAATATCTGCGGGAGTTCTTGTGGTGGTGAGTTTTTCATTTGCGCGCAAAAAATAGAGCGAAAGTTTTATTGCTTTTTCTGCAAACGATGGCCAGCGCTTGAGCGCCGCCATGTGATACACCGAAAGTTGGAGATTGTGATCGACTTCTGACTGCGCAGGAAGTTTGCGCGATGTTTTGTAGTCAATAATTTCTACGGTGTTGTCATCGGGTGCATCAACTCTATCAATAATACCCGAGAGCGTGTGTGTTTCGTGAGATTCTGGATCAATAACATCAACTGCAAATCGTGTTTCGAGCCCAATGTTGCGCGCGCCCCATGCGGGATTTTTTTTCGCAAATCGCGAAATCATATCAACTCCACTTTGTTCGTATCGCGGTTTGTCGGCGTCGGGGAGCTCGGATGCTTTGACGCGATCGCGAAATCTTGTGATCACTTCGTCGGTTGTCGGAAATGTTGGTGACTTCGAATAGTAATGTTCGAGCGCGGAGTGTACGAGCGTGCCAAAAATTTGCTCGGGCGATTTATCGCCCCTTATTTTTTCGATGTGCTCGTATTTATATTTTTGTGGGCAGGTCTCAAACGAATCAAGTGCCGAGTAGCTGGTGCGCATAAAAGTATGGTAGCAGGCGGATTACATATGTGCTAACGTAAGGGAAAAATAACGGAGGTGCGCACATGTCTCAAGACGCCACTGCAGTTCCCGCGCTCGGGTTTTACTATCACTTCAAGCATGACCCCAACGGTCCAATCAACAATTACGCATACGAGTTGATCGGCATTGCTATTGGTCAAGATGCCGAGCGGGTTGATGCCGTGTATCGCAAATTGTACGACGACAGTACGTACGAGCGTCCCGACGGATTTCGATTTCTCTCGACGCGTTCACTTCGGTCGTGGATGGGGGAGGTGTCGGTCGGGGATACTCGAGTACCTCGGTTTGAGCGTATTACCGATCCGCGATGGATCAGTGCGCTCACGCGCATTCGTAACGAAATGTACGGCAAACACAGCGGCGAACCGACGAGATATTGAGCAAAAGCTCCAACGCAATGTTGGAGCTTTTTCTTAGGGGGGAGGGCTTTTCCGCTATAGAGGTATGTCGCACAATATATCTTTTGCGACATACGGTGCTATGCTGGACACAGCACCGTATGTCGCAAAAGATCATCGCGATTATACGACATGCCTGTGCCCTGTATGTCGTATAATCGCTCTTTGCGACATATGGTATTGTGTCTGGCGCAGGGCCACAATACCCTACAAAAGATGACGTGAATGTACGACGCATAGTTTTCCGTATATGTCGTACATTCACTTTTTGCGGCACATAGCCACATAAATTGAGGGCTGTTTCGATGCCCTAGTTCCCTCCTATGAGGCTCAAAATTGCCCTAGGAATAGAGTTCCAGAAATACAGTAGTCTCTTTACCTTTGGTGAGCCAATTGAGCAATTTTGACGTCCATCGAATGAGTGGATCCTGAAGGTATGTAAAGTAAACATGGGTTGCCCAGCCCCATAATGTCTGGAAATTTCCCTTAATGGTTGGGTTCTCGGATACCCCAGAAAAATCGACGCCGAGGAGGCTCAATACGACGACGAGCAAAACAAGAATAATAAGAGATTTGATCATGCTGTTATTTTACCACGGGCAATACTACACACAATGGAATGTCGAGTTTTTTGCTGGTACGCAAGGCATCGTGTATAAATTACACCAACACTAAACTATAAATAGTCAAGCGGATTGAGGTATCCTCCGAATGGTTGATTTTTACAGCGACCCGACGGAGATGATCCGAACTTCACCGTGCTTGAGTCGTACACTGTAAAGTGCAAGTGTGGTCCCGTTGAATATCCCGTTTTTCCTGAGTAGGCAATTGTCTGTCCGCGCGTGACCGTGTCCCCTCTTGTTACCGCAAACCCCGAAAGGTGGCCGTACACAGTGGTGAGATTATTGGTGTGTTTGACCACTACCCATTTTCCCCAACTACTTCCGGGGCATGTGAGGTCAGTGTTTCCGGTATCGACAATTTCCCCGCCGCTTGCCGCAAGTACCGGTGTTCCGAGCGCGGCCCTAAAGTCTATGCCATTATGAAATCCTGTTTTGTAAATATCTTTTCGTGATGTTGAAAATGATGTGTACCCAAAACCCTGAGTCATAAATGGATTCGCCACAGGATATCCGAGCACCCCTTTGCCCTTTGATGGAAGTTTTGACGGGTCAATGAGTTTGATCAACTCTTCTTCGTATTTTGCAATTTCTGCCCGGATGCTTTGCTGTACTTTTTCGCGTTCGGCAATTATTTTTTGGTACTCAGATTCTTTTGCTTTTGTTTGTGCAAGAATAGTCGCTTTTTCTTGTTTTTGTTGTTGCTGTGCGGAGACCTGTGCAACAAATGCATTTTGCAAGCTAGCGAGTTGTGCGTGTTGTGTTTCTTTTTGTGTTTTGTTTCCTGTGAGGACTTCTTTTTGTTGGCGCAAATCTTCGAGTGCGAGTCCAAGTGATTTATTAAGTGTTTGGAGTGTGTCGAGTCGCGCAAAAAAATCAGAAACGCGGGTATTAGCGAGTAAAATCTCAAGCGTGCTCTCGCCCTCCGCGTCTTGTACTTCGCGAATTATTGCCGCCACCGTGCTTTGTTTGTTAGAAATATTTGCTTCGGTTGTGCCAATTTCTTTACCAAGCCTTTCGATGTCGAGTTCGGTGCGCTGAATTTTTGCGCGCGTGAGCGCAATGTCATTATTGAGTTGTTTAACGCGCGCGTTCAGTTTTGCGATTTCGTTGGTGAGCGTTTTTGATTTGTTTTCTGTCGCATCAAGTGTTTTTTGGTACGCAGCAATTTCTTTGACGAGTGCATCTATTTCTGCCTGTTTTGATGCAATGCTGTTTTTGAGGTCATCTACGGTTGCGGATGAGGCGAAAAGAGGTACGCAAAGCACTGCCATAAAAAGCAATTGTGCAATGCGTTTTGTCATGCTTCAAGAAGTGAAATGGCGTGGGTGATGCGTCTGAGCGCTGCGACGCGTCCTATAACGGAGAGAATTGCAAAAGGTCCAGGGGACTTGTCGCGCCCCGAGAGCGCAACACGAAGTGGCCATAGTGTGTTTCCTTTTCCGCGAAGTTCTGCAATGGGCATGAGCGCGTCCTCGTAGATGTGTTCATCTGCAAAGTCGGGCAACAATGTGTCGATTGCGCGAGCGACTTCTAAAAGTACATCACGAATTTCGACGGGAGGTTGATTCCCCTTCCAAGAAAGTACCGATGGAGTGAGTTCCGGATCATCAAAAAAGAAAGGAAAATCTTTTGCGGCGTCTTTGAGTGTGGTAAACCTATCCTTCACAATACGGGCAATGCGCACAATAACTTCCATGGCGATGGGGTCTCCATTTGGGTTGGTGTATGCAATCTCTGGCGTGTGTGCGCCAATTGCTGGTGGGAATGTGCTGTCAGCAAACGCAGGAAGTATATGACCCGCCTCTTCAAGAAAAGGAATCAAAAGGAGTGCGAGTGCGTCGTCGCTCATGAGTTGCGCATATTCACGGTTCATCCAAAGTAATTTTTGTGTGTCGAAAATTGCGCCACCTTTTTGCATGCGGTCGAGTGAAAATATTTTTACCAGCTCCTCGCGCGAAAATATTTCTTGGTCGTCGCTCGGGTGCCATCCGAGGAGTGCCATAAAGTTAAGGATTGCTCCGGGTAAGTATCCATTATCGCGAAACTCTAACACCGACGCGTCTCCATGACGCTTGGATAGTTTTGTGCGATCAGGACCCAAAATAAGTGGCATATGAGCCCACATAGGTTCGGGAAACCCCAGAGCCGAGCGCAAGAGTTGTTGTTTTGCGGTGTTTGGGATGTGGTCTTCTCCGCGAATAACATGACTGATGCGCATATCGCCATCGTCAATGGTATTTGCCATCAAAAAGAGCGGACGATCAAGCGCAATAGCGACAGAAAAGTCTCCAAGAATTTTTGGGTCTACCCGAACTTCTCCACGAATGATGTCATTGAAAATAATCGCGTCGGTTTCGTCATTACGAAAACGATAAATACCTGTTTGCGAACTTCCATCGCGTGCGTCGCACACATGTGGCGCAAATGTTTGGTTTTCGCTGGGTCGTTCGGTTCGGGGGTCGCCATGGGGACATCGGAATATGCGTCCTTCGTCAGCGAGTTGTGTGAGATATTTTTCGTATATTTTTGTGCGGTCGGATTGGCGGTAAAACTCGTCGTACGAAAGTCCCAGCCACGCGAGTCCCTGCAAAATTTCTTGTTCAAATTCAGGACGAGAGCGCTCGCGATCAGTATCTTCAATACGAAGCACAAACGTGCCACCCAAATGATGCGCGACCAGCCAATTAATAAGGCCTACGCGCGCGTTTCCTATATGCCATGGGCCCGTCGGTGAAGGGGCGTACCTTACTCGTACACTCATAGACGTAGTATATCACGATTTTGGGCGCTGGCTATGACGTTTCGTGCTTTCCGAGATCAAGGAGGCTGGTTGCAATAACTTTTGCCGCGTCGAGCTTTGCGAAGCGTTGCACGTGTTCTTCGAGCGACTTTCGTGCTTCGGGAGACATCGCAAGCGCGAGTATGCGTCCTCCCAAAATATGTGGCGTGAGGTTTGCTTCTTCGATAACTTCAGCACCCCCCATACGTGCAATGGCGTACGCGTTTTCTCGTTGGTGATCCCCTGCCGACTTGGTGATGGGAATGAGGAGTGATGCTTTGCCCCACGCGGCAATCATAGTAATGCTTCCCGCTCCCGCGCGCGACACAATGAGTGATGAAATGTGTCCGATGTTTCGTAAATCGGTCTCACCAAAAAACGGAGCAATAAAATAACGCGCGTGTAATTCTTTGGGGATAGTCTCGAGCGCAACGCGCCTCTCTGCTTCGACGGTCGCAAAGTTTAACTTTCCGGTTTGATGAATGATCTGTATGTTGGGCAAAAGATCGGGCAACATTGCGAGGACCATGTCGTTGATGATTTGCGCGCCCTGTGATCCCCCTGTCACAAACACCACAGGAACTCCTTCTTCGAGCTTAAAGCGATCGAGCGCCTCGGCGGTGTTTCCGCCGAGTAATGTGTTGCGTATGGGCTCTCCGGTGAGTGCGACGCGATCTTTCGGAAAATATTTTGCGCATGTAGGAAATGTGATTGCAATGTGTTTTGCAAATTTTGCCGCGTAACGATTTACTTTTCCGGGGACACTATCTGATTCATGAATAACCACGGGAATACGAAGGAGTCGCGCGGCAGCGAGTGCGGGAAAGGCGCCGTACCCACCTTTCGAAAAAAGTACATCGGGAGGGCGTGTTGTGAATGATGCAAGTGACACAATAATGCCCCACAGTGTACGAAACGGGTCGGTGAGATTTGCGAGTGAAAAATAGCGCCGTACTTTACCCGCCGGAATATATTCGTAGCGAATGCGCTCATCGGTGAGGAGGTTCGCATCTCCTGGGTCGGGTCCATACAAAATAATTTCGAGGTCGACCATGTGGTGATCGAACGCAATTTCATCAAGCGCGCGAGCGACAGCAATAAGCGGATAAAAATGTCCGCCCGTTCCTCCTCCCAATAAACCAATGCGCATATGAATAGTGCTTGTCTCTCAAATTCGAGAGTAACGCGAAATGTTTAATACAATACCAACCGCGGCGAGAAAGCTCACCATAGATGATCGTCCAAAACTCACGAAGGGCAACGGTGTTCCTGTGGCGGGTATGAGTTTTGTGAATGCGCTCACGTTTACCGCCATCTGTACAACAATGAGCATCACAATGCCGATCACGAGGAGTGATGCAAACTGATCGGGCGCGCGTGCTGCTATCATTATACCTCGTATAAAAAAGAATACGTAGAGTGCGAGGAGCGCAAGCGAGCCAACATATCCGAGCTCCTCAGCATAGACCGCAAAAATTGCATCCCCAATCGGCTCAGGAAGGCGTGAGCGTTTTTGTGTCGACTCCCCTATTCCTTTGCCGAATATGCCTCCCGATCCGATCGCGATAAGCGATTGATTTTGTTGATAGTTTTTTCCGAGCGCATCGGTTCCGGGGTTTACGAATGCCGTAATGCGCGACATGTTATAACCGCTCACATACATAAAACTTCCAATAACAACGGTGGCAAGTACAATAGTCCCCAAAATATGCGTGGTACGACCCCCGCTTGTAAAATACATAATTGCGGCACTCGCGAGAATAATAATAAGTGCACTAATGTTGGGTTGCTGGAGCAAAAACAATCCCACAACCCCCGTGGCAATAACAAAAGGAATAATGCGTTGATCATTTGTTTTTTTTCGTCGCGTATGCGAATCAAGAATAGCGGCAAGATAAATAATTGTTGCCACTTTTGTAAACTCAGCAGGCTGAAACGACAATACACCAACAGAAATCCATCTACTTGCACCCTTGGCATACGATTTGCCAAACGAAGGAATAAACACAACCAACAATATGAGTAGTCCCAAAATAAAAATCGGAAGGGCAAATTTTTTCCATGTGCGATAACGTATGCGAGAGAGTATCAACATCAACACTAGCCCCACCACAACACCCTCGAGCTGGTCGATCAAAATCTCATACGGAGTTCCGAATTTTGCTTGCGAGAGACCGGTGGACGCGCTCGCAAGCGCAAAAAGACCGAGTGCAACAAGTGCAAGCGTGACAAACAAAAACGGCTTGTCAGCGGTTGCGCGAACCATTGCGTACATGTGTGTGAGTAATTTCTTTCACGAAATCACGTCCACGTTCAAATTCATGAGCATACAAATTAAAACTTGCACCACCCGGAGAAAGCAACACAACGCCGTCGGGAAATTCTTTTGCGATGCGCGTCACTGCGTCATGCATGGTGTGTACGCGCGTGACGTGCGCATGCTTGCTGCATTTTGTGATGAGTTTGTCGGAGAAACTTCCCGGCAGAACAAAGGCGGTAGTTGTGGTTTCGAGTGCTTTTGCCATTGCGCGGATTTCTTTATCGGGGAACGCCTTGTCCTCACCGCCAACAATGGCGATGCGTTGTTGCATCGGAAAGTGGTCTCTAAGAGAGAGAATGGACTGTGTTGCCGATCCGGGGTTTGTTGCAGTAGTGTCGTTAAAGGCAATACGCGTGCCGGTTGTGGGTACGCGCTCACGTCTCCCTTCTGCGCCCTTGTAGGACGCCATACGCTTGAGACACACATCGAGAGGGAGACCCAAGTAATGCGCAATATCCAAAGCGATAGACGCGCTTTCAGGATGCACCGAATATGGCAATGATGCGCGTACGCGTTTGGGAAGAGGTTTTGGATGCACAACAACTCCCTTTGTATTGCGCGTGAGTGAGTTGGGCACAGTGTCCCCAA
>Ga0172375_10009215_pt1 | contig 13055 bp, 11 predicted proteins | sample LakKiv1m_FD_114537 | JGI IMG/M metagenome (GOLD analysis project Ga0172375, IMG submission 114537) | Freshwater microbial communities from Kabuno Bay, South-Kivu, Congo - kab_092012_11.1m | ecosystem: Environmental > Aquatic > Freshwater > Lake | place: Democratic Republic of the Congo...
GACGATGGGCCCCGAACCGATGATGAGAACCTTGTTGATGTCGTTGCGGCGCATGTGCAAACCTGACCTTTCGCTGGCTCGTTTCTGATGGGCGTGACGCCGGACGGCGGCACCCGCAGAGGGCATCCCCTGATTGGGGAACAAAATGTGCCGTTTTCCCATTCGAAGGTCGAGCAGAAATTATACGGCAGAACGGCCGTATCGTCCGTCGGCGCTACGGGCCACACGGAGTCGGATGCGGCAGAGGGGAGGGGAGGACGCAGGGCAAACGCATCTACATTCAGCTTCTTTACTTTAGTGCCTTGCCGGCCAACAGAGCCAATAAAAAACAAGTTGTTTTCTCCCTCTCCCCCTGGGAGAGGGCCGGGGTGAGGGTTGCGGGCTCCGCCCGCATTGGATGCGTTTGCCCTGCCCTGACGGAGGACGCCGCTTGCCATGATCCGGGTTTTGCGGCATGCTGTTCCCCATGGTTTCGGACGGACACATACGGCTGCTGCCCGAGCAGGTGGCCAACAAGATCGCGGCGGGCGAGGTGGTCGAGCGCCCCGCCTCGGTGGTGAAGGAGCTGATCGAGAACGCGATTGACGCCGGGGCGCGCCGGATCGAGGTTCGCGTTGCGGCTGGCGGTCGCAAGCTGGTCGAGGTGCGCGATGACGGCCGCGGCATGAACCGCGACGACGCCCTGATGTGCATCGAACGGCAGGCGACGAGCAAGATCCGCGATGTGGATGACATCGAGCGAATCAACACGCTCGGTTTCCGGGGCGAGGCGATCCCGGCGATCGCCTCGGTTTCGCGATTCACGCTCAAGACGTGTGTCGAAGGGGCGGGGGAGGGGACGGAGCTGACCGTGGTCGGCGGCAAGCTGCAGGACGTGCAGGCGGCGGGTTTTCCGCGCGGGACGACCGTCGAGGTGCGCGACCTGTTCTTCAACGTTCCGGCGCGGCGCAAGTTCCTGCGGGCCTATCAGACCGAACAGGCGCACATTCGCACGGTCTTCACGCTGCACGCGCTGGCGCATCCGGAGATCGGCATGACCCTTCATTCCGACGGCCGCGAGGCGGCTCGGCTCGCGCCGGAGTCGGCGCTGGAGGATCGGATCCGGGAGTTGTTCGGCGCGGAGTTCCTGATGGGGTTGCGTCCGGTCTCGCGCGAGCACGCGGGGGTGGCGGTGACGGGATTTGTGGGCGTTCCCGCGCTGACCCGTTGCGACCGGAGCGATCAGTATGTCTTCATCAACGGCCGGCCCGCGACCGCGCCGGTGATCGCCTACGCGTTGCGGGAGGCGTATCCGCCGATCGAGGGCGAGCGCAAGCCGGTGGTTTTTCTCTTTCTGGCGATGAGCCCGGAACTTGTGGACGTGAATGTCCATCCGACCAAGCGCGAGGTGCGATTCCGGCGTCCGGCCGATGTGCGCGAAGCGATCATCGAGGGGGTATGCGCGGCGTTGGGACGGAAGCGGCGTCTGGGTCCGCCGGCCGCGGAGGGGAGTCGGCCGGTGGATGCGGGCGTCGAACAGGCGCTGCCGACGCCGCCGTCGGCTCTGCCGCCGCCCGTTTCCCCCGCGCGCGAGCTGCCCCTGGCGCCGGTTCGACCGGCCGGCGACGCGCGCCTGCCGTTTGCGTATCCCGGCCGGACGTTGCCTTGCCCGCAGGCGCCGCGCGCGGAGGGGCCGTCCGGAGGGAATGAGGGGCAACCGTCGGAGCCCGTGCTTGTGGGCGGCGCGGGGGCTCCGTGGGCCTGGTGCCGCGTCCTGGGGACGGTTGGCGGGCTCTACCTGCTGCTGGAGATAGACACCGGTTATGTGGCGCTGGATCCGCGCGCCGCGCACGAGCGGGTTTTGTACGAACAGATGCTGGCGCGGGTCAGGCGCGGCGAGACGCTGACGCAACCGTTGCTCCTTCCCGAAAGCGTGCCGTTGCCGCCGGCCCATGCCGAGCGGCTGCGCGGCTGGCTGGCGGTGTTGCAACGGATGGGATTCGGCGTGGCCGAGTTTGGGGGCGACACCTTTCTGGTTGACGCGCTACCGCCCGAGGTTGCGGGCGCGCCTTGCCGCAGCTTGCTGCTCGACATCTGCCACGATCTGGAGACGCTGGGCGCGCGGCGTGGGGCCGAGGGATGGCGCGAGGAGGCGCTGGTGCGGGCCGCGTGCGCGGCGGCGGTGAAAAACGACGGCGCGCTGGCGGCGGAGGAGGCGGAGCGGCTGGTGCGCGACCTCGCCGCCTGCAGCATGCCCTACACCTGTCCGCGCGGCCGTCCGACGATGATCCTCACGACCTTTCGCGAACTGGCCCGGAAATTCGGGCGGGAGTAGGGCGACGCGTCACAGGTCGTCCGGCAGCTCGATCCGAATCGTCCGGCTCTTCATGGCCGCATGGGTCGCCGCCAGTTGCTCCTCTGTCGGGGCCGGGGATGCGGCAGGCAGTGACGGCGGGGTGTTGGGGAGGGCGCGGCCCCAGATGGTGCCCGGTTCGGCGATGTAAGGAACCTCGATGGAGCCGCCGCAGGCGGGGCATTCGGATGTGGTTCCGGCCATGTCGAAAGGCGCCTCGATCTCCTGGCCGCACGCGGAGCAACGGAACGAAACCAATCCCTCGGTGTTTTGCTGTCCCGCAGCGGGCGGCACTGCTGCGCCTGCGGGCGCGCCGATCTCCGGGGCCGCCGAGCCGGTCTTCTCGGGAGACGGGGCAGGGGTACCCGGAGCGGGTGAAGGAGCGGCATCGGTCGCAGCCGGTTTCACGGACGGCGGCTCGTCGGTGACAAACTGAACCAACCCCGGCGACATGGGCGTGACCGCATGTTTGGCCTTGCGCAGGGGGCGCACGCGCAGCATGTCGTGCGCGCCAATGACGATCGCCTCTCCCGTACGGGGGATGCGCGCGCGCCGGGCTTTGCGGTGGGCGACATCAAGCCTGCAGATGCCGGGAACGGTGAAGCCCGCTCGCGCCTCGCGGTAGGCGATCTGGGCCAGCATGCCCAGAAGCAGATCGGTCTTGCGCTTGCTGATTCCCGCGACCGTAGCCAACTCGGAAACGAGATTGGCCTTCAGGTAGGGTTCGCGCACGGCTGGTGACGGCTGAAAGATCTCTTCATTCATGGTGTCCATAGCAGCGGAAACCGTGCCATCCTGCCACAAGAAACCTTGTGTGGTGCAGGCAAGCGCATCCGCGTCCAGCGGCTTAACGGATTCTGGTGGTTGTTGTTGCGTGGAAAGAAGGGCGTCGTGACACGTGCGCATTCGCGCGCGCGCCAGCCATTCCCGGAGTTGAAGATTTCGCATACGCGAGAAGAAATGCGGCACGTGGTGGCCATAGGTGACCAGAACGGTTTTGCTGGTCATTTCAGGACGGTTCTGGCATATTCTTGATTTACACCGACCTTAAAAGGCGTTTCTCATGAGAATCTGGTTTAAAAAACAGCAGGATGACGCCGGTCAAACCGCCGCAGTTTCCGTCCCGGTGACGGAAGGCGGCGAGCCGTCGGCCCCCGTGCCCGCATCGCCTGCTCCGGCGACCGCGCGGGAGCCCGCACCGGTTGTGCCGCAGCCGCCACCGTCAGGGGCTGAGCCGGTTGCTGCGTCGGCAGCCGCCGACAGGGGCGCTTACAAGAGCGATCATCGGTCGTTGTACAAGCAACTGCTGGCCGGGCTCTACGATGCGGTGCTGGTCACCGACCCCAAGGGGCATATCATTGACATCAACGCGCGTGTGACGGAATTTTTCAGCTATTCCCGCGAGGAGACCTGGGATTTGCCGATCAGCGAACTGCTACCCGGCGTGAACACGGCCCTGATTTCCCGCATCCGGCAGGGGCTTTCCGGCGAGCGTTTCGTCCTGATTGACGGCCGGTGCTATCGCAAGGACCGCTCCACGTTTGCGGCCGAGATCGCCATCAGTTCCATTGACCTGATGAACGACGGCGATCTGGTCTTCTCCATCCGCAACGTGGAGCGTCGGCATGTGCAGATGCAGCGGCTGAAAAGCTGTCACAGCCTGCTGAACCACATGCCCTTGGCTGCGGCAGCCTGCGATCCGGAAGCCAGGATCCGGGTCGCGAATGTCGCGCTCGCCCGGTTGCTGGGCTATGAAAAGGTTGAGGATTTGCAGGACAAGCCCGTCTCCGTCATCTGGAACGAGGCGGGAAGCGCCGATGTGATCCGCCGGGTGCTGGCCGGGGAGACGTGGAAGGAGGCGGTTCAGGTGGTCAACGCGTCGAGCATGCGGCTGCAACTGACGCTGAGCCTGGCTCCCGAGATGGACGCGCGCAAGAAGGTCATCGGTTTCCTGGTCGCCTTTTCACCGGCGTCCGTGGTGGCGTTGGGCGCATCCTCGGCCAAGACGGGAGGAACCCATGCCGGCCATTGACAGGTTGTTGCAGATCATGGTGCGGGAAGAGGCGAGCGATCTTCACCTGGCAACGGGGCAGCGTCCGTGCCTGCGCATTCATGGTGTGATCACGCCCATGGCGGACGAGAAGGTTCTGACGAGCGACACCGTCCAGGAGTACCTCAATCCGATCATGCGCGAGTCGGATCACGACCAACTGGACCGGGAATGGGACACCGACTTTGCCTACAAGATCTCCGGGCTGGGCCGGTTCCGCGTGAACGGGTTTCACGACATGAACGGCGTGGGGGCGGTGTTTCGCCTGATTCCCGACAAGATACCGACGTTTGAGCAGCTCGGCATGCCGCGCGCGCTGCATGAGTTCTGCTACCTCTCCAAGGGGCTGGTGCTGGTGACCGGGCCGACGGGCAGCGGCAAGTCAACGACGCTGGCGGCCATGGTGGATCATATCAACCGCAACCGTTCAGAGCATGTCATCACCATCGAGGATCCCGTGGAGTTCGTCCACCGGCCGGTCAAGTGCCTGATCAACCAGCGCGAGGTGCACCGCGACACCACGAGTTTTGCGCGCGCGCTGCGGGCGGCCCTGCGCGAAGACCCCGACATTGTGCTCGTCGGCGAGATGCGCGACCTGGAGACCATCGAGATCGCCATCGAGACGGCGGAGACCGGCCATCTGGTTTTCGGCACGCTGCACACCAACACGGCGGCCACGGCGGTTGACCGCATCATTGACAAATTTCCGCCCGAACGCCAGAACCAGATCCGTTCGATGCTGAGCGACACGCTCAAGGGCGTCGTCGCCCAGACGCTGTGCCGCAGGATCGGCGGGGGCCGTGTGGCGGCCTTCGAGGTGCTGGTCGTCAATGTTCCGGTGGCGAACCACATTCGCGAGGGCAAGATCTTCATGATCCCCTCGGTGATGCAGACCAGTCGCGCGCTGGGAATGCAGACGTTCAGCGAGGCGCTGACCCGGCTTGTCACCGCGGGCCTGGTCAACGCGGAGGAGGCGTATGTCAAGGCGATCGACAAGGAGGAGATGCAGGTCGCCATGAAGAACGCCGGTGTTTCGCTGGGCTTTCTGGACGAGATGGATCGCAAGGAGGAGGAGGCCCGGAGGCAGTCGTTTGCCGAGCGGGTCGAGCCCTTGCGCGTGGCGCTGCAGCAGAATCCGGATGATGCCGGCGTGCTGAACGACCTGGCGTGGCTGCTTGCAACCTGTCCGATCGCCGACGCGGCCAATCCCCGGGAGGCGCTCAAGCTGGCGGAACGGGCGGCGAAGTTGATGCGCGAGGAGAACCCGTCGGTGCTCGACACGCTGGCCGCCGCCCAGGCCGCGACAGGCAATCCCCGCCGCGCCGCCGACACCATTCGCAAGGCCATCAAGCTGGCCGAGGCCAGCGGGGCGCCCGTTGATCCCCTGCGCGCCCGCCTCCATCTCTACGAAGCCGGCAAACCCTTCCGCGAGGTCTGACGACCAGCCGGATCGCCCTGCGGGGCACTGGACACATCTGCCATGATGCTTGTACACGCGCTGAACGTTTTTATTGATGTCGGTTTGGATATCAGCCTGACGGCGGCATGCCTGCTCTCGAGCCTCTATTTCCTGCTTACATGCTTCACGTTGTTCACCACCCTCCGCCGCCGTTCCCCAAGGAGCGACCGTGTCGCGGCGGACGGCCTTCCCTTCGTGACCGTGCAGATTCCGACCTACAATGAACTGGCCGTTCTGAACTGCGCGACCCGTTGCCTGGCGTTCGATTATCCCCCCGACCGTTTGCAGATTCTGATCGGCGACGACAGCAACCGCCCCGACGTCTCCGAGCAGATCAACCGTTTCTGCGCCGATAACCCGCGTGTCCGCGTGTGCAGGCGTGGTTCAAACGCGGGCTACAAGCCCGGCAATCTCAACCACATGCTCACGGCAACGCGCGGGGAGTACATCCTGATCCTGGACTCGGACTTCCTTCCCGATCGCGACTTTCTCAGGAGGCTGGCGCTGCCGGTGATCGAAGATCCCAGCCTCGCGGGGGTGCAGTCCTGCTGGCGGGTTTCGAACGTCCATCAGAATTACACCACGCTGATGGGGGCGGGAATTGTCAACGTCATCCACCGGGTGATTCTTCCCTTTCTGCGGCGTTCCGCCGGCGCCAGCGTCTTCTGCGGATCGGCGGAGTTGATCCGCAAGGATCTCCTGATCGCCCTGGGCGGATGGACGCCCGGCGCGTTGACCGAGGATGTGGACTATTCGCTGCGGCTGATCGCGGCGGGCCATCGGATCGCGTATCTGGAGGATCTCGCCTGCGCCTGCGAGGTGCCCTATATGCCCCACGACCTGTTCCGGCAACAGATGCGATGGGCATACGGCGTGATGCGGGCGTTCATGAATCACGGGCGTCTCCTGTTCCGTTCCGGGCTGGCGCAGGCGCGCGTCAAACTGGCCGCCATCGGTTTTGGCAGCGGTTACCTGATGATCGCCCTGTTCATCGTCACCGCGATTTTCGGTGCCCTCGATCAGTTGGGCGATCCCGACACCTCCGTGTGCGCGGAGGCGCATTGGCTGGACGCCGCGGCCGACACGGCGCTCAACATTCTGATCACCTGCGGGATGCTCGTCTCCAGCCTGGCCGCCAGTTTCGTGGCCGGGTGCAGCTTGCGCAACAGCGGCAGACTGATCATCGCCTCCTTTACGCTGGGATTCATCCTGGTTTTCTTCATCGGCAAGGGGCTGCTGAAGGCGATGATGGGACGGCCGATGCACTGGTTCATGGTGCGCAAGAACGGCAACACGATCCGGGTGGCCGCGTAGATCCGGCGCAGACGGTGAGCAACGGTTGCGTGGGCGCCGATCCGGCGGGCCGCCTCTTCATGGGGATCCGGTTTCGGCGAACGGGTCGGTCGGCGCGAGCGCGGCCGCGCCCGTCCTTCCCGGACCGACGACGGACGAGTCGGCGTGCTGCTCGCTGACGAAGAAGAAGCGGCTGAATCCCGCGGTGCGCATCGCGGAGGTGATGCGCACGATCCGCGCGCGATCCCTGCGGTCGGGGATGTGAATCCGTATCGCCTGGTTGGACGCCACACGCGCGGCCTGGAGGGCCGCAGCCACGCGATTCACCGGGTAGGGGTCGCCGTTGAACCAGATCTTCCCCTCCGCGTCGGCATGCAACACGACCGACCCCTGCGCGCCGGACTCGGATTGCCGCGTGGCGCATCCGGCTCCCGCGACCAGCGCCGCGGCGCCAAGCAGCATCGCACGCAAGCCGCAGGCCAAGGCGGATCGGCCTCCTGCGCAATCGGAAGAGAAAGAGCGGCGAGCCGGTGGCTTCAAGCGCATGAGGGGGCTCCGTTAGGCGCCGGCAGCGGCGTCGCGGGCTTGCGGCTGCTCCGCGGCCCGCGCGCGCGGCCCCTGCAGGTCGAGCGCCATGGCGATTTCGGGGCAGGTGAACGGGTTGGAGTATTTGGTGCAGTTGATGCACCCCATGTAGATCTTGTGCATGAGGGAGGTTTTGGGGACCTCGCGAAAGCCCAGGAACGGAAGAATTCGGGGGCGAAGGTGAGCACGATCGCCTGGGTCGGCGCGAAGGACTCGACACGCGCCAGCACGGCCCGGATCAGGCGCGTGCCCACGTGGCGGCGGCGGTACGGCTTGCCGACCGCGACCGACTGGATCTCGACCGAGGCCTTGGAGGGGTCGCCGACCTCGGGTAGAATCTGCCAGGCCGCGCAGGCGATCACGCATCCCGCGTCTTCGCAGACGTGGAAGCGGTCAATGTTCATGATCACATCGCTCATCGGGCGGACGATCAGGTCGTCCTGATGTTCGCGGATCAGCATGTAGATCGGGGTGGCGTCGGCAAGCGTGGCGGGGCGTTCGACGATGGTGTCGCAGGCGGTCATGGTTACCTCTTGAGGCGGATCCAGGTCGGGCTCTTGATCCGGTTGGCCGCGGGTGCGGCGTGATTGCGCGTGTCGCCGTTCCGCGGGGCGGCCGAGTCGTCGGCGCGTTCGTCGGTCGCGTGTTCAAGCTGCTCGATCCGGCGCAGCAGGGCTTGCTGGGTGGTGGCGTAATGGTCGCGTTCGACCTCCCGCTGCTTGCGCTCCTGGTTCAGCTCCTGTTCGCGGCGGCGGATGGTTTCGGCCAGTTCCTGGTTGTGGCGGGCGAGCTTGTCGGCCTCGGCGAACCGGGCGCGCAAGCGGGTATCCTCGGTCTCGAGCGCGCGGATCTTGCGGTTGAGTTCGGCCTCCCGTTCGTCGGCCAGCCGCGCCTTTTGCGCGTGGGTGGCGCGGAGCGTGGCCATTTCGGCCTGCAGGCGGACGGCGTCGGCCGGGTTGCGCCGCGCTCCCGGTTCGGCGGTGGGGCGACGGAGGGATGCGGTCTCGGTCTCGCCGTTCAGGATGCGGGTCAGATCGTGGATGCGGTTCTGGATGGCCTCCTGGCGTCGCGCGCTCCAGTCGCGCAGGGAGGCGATGGTTTCACGCTCCTGCGCGAGATCGTCCTCCATGTGTTCGACCTCCTGCGCGAGGATCTGCGCGAGGGCGCTTCCCGGATCCGACGCGCAGGCCTCGGCGGCGCGTTCAACGGCCGTGAGCGGCTTTTCGAGTTCGGCGATGCGGGCCAGAAGCTCCGCCTCGCGGGTGTTGGAGAACGTGAGCAGGTCGGAGTGGGCAGTTTGGGCTTCGATCCGTTCGCGCCGCAACTGCGCGGCGGTTTCCGCATGGGCCTGTTCGGTTTCCGCGGCGCGCGCGCGGGCCTCCTGGAGCGCGCGTTCCGCGTCGGCGACGCGGGACTCGGCGGCTGACTGGCTCTCCGCGGCGCGTGTCGTCTCGGCATGGGCGGCTTCGAGCGCGCGTTCCGCGTCGGCGCGCCGGGCTTCGGCGGCGGCCAGTTGGCCGGTCGCTTGCGTCAGGCGCTCGCGGAGGGCTTTCGCTTCCTGTTCGATCTGGGCGCGCTGGCTTTCGGCGGCTGCGGCGGCTTCGCGCAGGCGCTCGGCATCGGGATCGGGCAAGGCGCGCTGTTCGGCCTCGGCGAGCGCGAGGCGGAGCGCGTCACGCTCGCGCTCGAGGGCGGCGCACTGTTTGGACGCCTGTTTGGCGGCGGCGAACATTTCTTTCTGCCGGGCGAGATCGGCCTCCAGGGAGGCGATGCGCTGGCGGAGCGCGTCGGTGGTGTCCGGGGCGGATTTCTCGGTTGGGGCATCCTGGGGCCGCGGCTCGGCGGCGGGCCGGACCACGCGTGAGAGGTCGGCCTCGGCGGCATGGACGAGTTTCGCGGCGGCGGGGGCTTTTCCGCTCTTGAGGATGGTTTCGGCGGCGACCCGGTTCAGGGGGCCCCGGAGGTTGCCCGCGCCGTCGTCAATATACCAGGAGATGCCGAGCTCGGCGACCTGATCGGCCGGCAGCCACTCCTCACGATCGGTGGAGACCTCGTGACCGGGAAGGATGCGGCCTTGCTCGGCCCACACGACGATGCCGCGTGTGGAGACCGGGCCGAATATGGTTTTTCCCGCGATTCGCAGGAACCACTGGCGGGTGTCTGGTTTTTCCGCGTTCATGATCAGGGTGTGTCGGTTGTGGGGTTACGCCTTCCGGGGGCGCTTGAACATGCCGTTGCCGTGTTCGCCCATCTGGCGCAGTTCGCGCTGGGCTTGCGCTTCGATATCGGCAAGCGAAAGGGAGGAGGCGGTCTTCTTGCCTGCGGGCGGGGCGATCGGCGGCAGGGTTGCCGCGGGTTCGGCGACGATGACGGCGTCTTCCGTGGCCGGTTCGTCTCCGGCTGCGAGGGTGGCGGATAGCTGTTGCGAGAGGCGCCGCGCGTTTTCGAGCCGCGCCGCCTGGGCATGGAGCCGGCTGCGGCAAGCCTCCAGTTCCCGTTGGCTCTGCTCGGCCTGCGCGCGCGAGGAGGCGCGATCCAGCTCGGCGTGGCGCAGCGCGTCGCGGTGGAGATCGGCCTGCCGCTTCGCTTCGTCGGCCTCCTGCCGGATCTGGGCGAGCGAAGCCTCCAGCTCCTCGGCGCGGGAGAGCCGGGTCTTGCCGTCCTGGACGGCGCCCTGCAACTGGGCGTTCTCGGATTCCAGCGCCGCGATCCGGCCGTCCTTCTTGACGCTCTCGGCCTGGATGCGGTTTTGCGCGGCCCTCAGTTCCTGGCGTTCGGCGTCGAACTCGTGGTCGCGCGCCTTGAGGTCGGCATGGGCCTGACTCAGGCTCCGCTGGAGCGCGACGATCTGCTTTTCGAAATCTTCAGCCTGGGCGCGCAGGTCGCGGCGGGCGGCGGCGGCGGATGCCTGCAGTTCGGCCTGCGCGCGTGCGGCATCGGCGGTGGCGTCCCCGCGTTCGCGCCTGAACGTGGCGGCGGAGGCCTTCAAGGATCCCTCGCGGATCAGGTCTTCCAGGGCGTTTCTGTGGATCGGGCCGTAGAACGTGGCGGGGGAGACCTCGGCGATCCAGTCCATGTCGAGGCCGAGCGCGGTCACGGGCACCCAGTCGGTCCCGTTCCGCGAGGCTTCGCTGGTCGGGGCCACGCGGCCGTCGCGCGCCCAGCCTTTCAGGATGTCGAGCGTGGCGGGGCCGAAGGTCGCGCCCTTCTCGGTGCGGATGGTCCACAGGCCTTCGGCGGGCGGCTTGGATGGTTGTGCAGACACGGTTTCAGCAATCTCCGGTTCGGGTCTGGGTGCGGCGGATAACGGGGAGAGAGTGTAACGGATTGCCGCCGCGCGCGCAAACCATTAGCCTGGCGGGAGAATCGAGCGGATGCGATTGGCCTCGGAGATCAGGGCGCGGATGCCGTCGGGATCGTCTTCGGCGATGGCGTGGGCGAGGGCGTCGAGGCGCGCGCGGTAGGCATCGAGCGCCTCCAGCAGGTTTTTGCGGTTCTGCCGGAAAATGGGCTCCCACATCGCCGCGCCGCTCTTCGCGAGGCGCGCGGTCGAGGTGAACCCGCCTGCGGCGAGGTCGAAGAGCGCGCGTTCGTCGCGCTCCTTGTCGAGGGTTGTCAGCGCCAGGGCGTAGGCGACGGCGTGCGCGAGGTGGGAGACGTAGGCGGCGTGCAGGTCATGGCGGGCCGCATCCATGCGCGCGAGGCGCATGCCGAGGCCTACCGTGAAGAGGCGTTCGGCCGTGGCCAGCGCGTCGGGCGCGCTGTCGGCGGTGTCGCACAGGATGGCCAGACGCCCTTCGAAGAGCCGGTCAAGAGCGGCTTCGGGGCCGGCGTTTTCAGTGCCGGCCATGGGATGGGCGGCGACGAAGCGGGCGCGCCGGGGGTGGCCCCGGACGGCGTCAACGATGCTCTGTTTGGTGGAGCCCAGGTCAATGACGGTCTGCCGGTCGTTCACGCGATCGAGGATGCCGGGCAGGATGTCGAGAATGACGTTGACCGGGACGGCAAGCAGGATGACGTCGGCCTCTGCCGCTGCCGCATCGAGGGGAAGCGCGCGGCCGATGAGTCCGCGCCGCAAGGCGGCCTGGAGATGCGCGGGGTCGTTTTCGACGCCGATTACCGCGGATGCCAGGCCGGTGCGCGTCAGGTCGCGAGCGGCCGAGCCGCCGATCAGTCCGAGTCCGACAATGGTGACGGTCATGCCCATGCGCCTCATCAGGGGATCAGTTTCAGCTTCTCGGGTTCGAGCCGGTCGAGTTCGGCAATCCATCCGGCCAATTCGCGGTCCGCGGCGATGTCGTTCGACTGCGGCGGATTCTTCTCGTTCCACGCTTTCAGCTCCGCCGCCGCCCGCTCCCGTTCCAGACGCAATCGGGTCTGTTCGGCTCGCATGCCGTGGAGCTTGTTGATGAGTTCCGAACGCCGCGGGCCGCTGGCGGCGTCGCGCTCGGCCGTCAGTTTGCTGACGCGGGCGTCAAAGTCCTTCATGGCTTCGTGGGCTTGCGAATAGGCGGCGCGGATGGGGTTGTCGGCCGTCCGTTTCTGCTGGATGGCGACGATGCGCTCCGCAACCCGCCCTTTCAACGTGAAATACCGGTGGAGGAGGTTCAAGGCTTCGGGCGGTGCGACGGTGAGCGGGCCTTCAAACAGAACCAGCTGTTCCATGCCGATAAACGCCGGCCCCCGCCATTGGCCATTCCGATCGAATGTGCACCAGGCGACATCGCCGTGCGAAGAGGTTGTTGTCTTGATCACTTGGGCCACGGTGCCGGCGGGAAGCGGCCCGAGGTTCTGGCCGTCACTCGTATAGTGCGCGGTTCGTTGCATCACGATGGCCCATGAGGACGCGCTCGGGTCGGGCTCGGGAGGACGATACAAGGGGATGTCCGGCGCGGCTGGCGGCAAGGGCGTGGCGTCGTCGGCGGTTGTGCGATTCTCTTGCGTCGGAGCCCGATCCGGAACCGATGGAGGAGTCGCGGCTTCGGCGGGCGCGGGTGTTTCCGGTTTAAGTCTGAGGCGCGGCGGCGAAGGACGAACGGCCGCCGAAGCCACGGAAACGGCGCTTGTTTGCGCCTCCGGCATGCCGGCCGCGGATCGAGGCGCGAATCCCGCTTCGGCGAGACGGGGATAAATCGCTGGTGCGCCGTAGTAGGCGGCGGCGGTGCCGACCAGGGCGGTGAACAGATACGTGGCCCAGAAAGACTTCATGATTCCAGATGCTCGCGTGTGATGTTCAGCATGCGGCGGATCGGTTCCGCCGCGCCCCACAGCAATTGATCGCCGACGGTGAACGCGGCGATGAAGTCCGGCCCCATCTTCATCTTGTGCAGACGTCC
>Ga0172375_10009217_pt1 | contig 13055 bp, 12 predicted proteins | sample LakKiv1m_FD_114537 | JGI IMG/M metagenome (GOLD analysis project Ga0172375, IMG submission 114537) | Freshwater microbial communities from Kabuno Bay, South-Kivu, Congo - kab_092012_11.1m | ecosystem: Environmental > Aquatic > Freshwater > Lake | place: Democratic Republic of the Congo...
GGAAGGGTAGTTGGTTTTGCTTGGGGATATTTTGTACCTCCAAAAAGAACAATTGCAGTTAATTTTCCTCTTATTAACCCCCTACTTGAAGAAAAAGGCATAAACCCTAAAACAAGTTTTTATGACTCAGAAATAGGGGTTTTAGATGAATTGCAGGGTCAGGGTATTGGAAATATTCTTTTCTATACTAAATTATTGCGAGCACACGAACATCATTCTCCAGAATTTCTTCTTGGAAGAACAATCAATCCAATCATTCATAAACAATTAGAAAGAATCTTTTCTGGAAAGAAAGCAAGAGAATTGTTTAATGACCCAGAAACAAGATCCCCTTGGTTCTCTTGGGAATTTAAGGATTTTGATAAAGATGGGGTTTGGAAAAAGATAACAGAATACCTTAAAAGATAGAGCTTCTTTGATTTAAGATGGAAATAAAAGAAATTTTAAGAAATTTAGTAAATATTGATTCTAGATTTGATAAATCAAATAAAAAAATAATTGATTATATTGCAGAACTCCTGAAAAAATTTGAATGCACAATTTTCGAGGTAGATAATGCTACCCCTAAAATATATAATCTTGTGGTAAAAATTAAGGGAAAGGAAAGTGATTCTCCTCTTGTTTTTATTGGCCATACCGACACCGTTTTAACAAATGAGAATTGGAGTACAAACCCTTTTGAAGCGATTGAAAAAAATGGAAAATTATATGGATTGGGTTCTACAGACATGAAAGCAGGGCTAGCTGCAATGATTTCTGTTGCACAAAATATTAATTTTGAACCAGAACAGGATGTCTATTTAATTTTTGATTCTGATGAAGAATATTCTGGGAAGGGAGGATTAGATTTAGTTGAGAAATTTTCTCTTAATAATGCAAGAATAATAATTCCTGAACCAACGAATGAAAATCTTATAATTGGACAGAAAGGGTGCATAGATTTGGAAATTGAAACACAGGGGGAATCTCTTCACTCTTCCAAAACTAGTCCAGAAAAAAATGAAAGATTAAACGCAAATTATAAAGCAATTAAAATCTGCAATGCTTTAATTGATTATGAAAAAAGAATCTATGAAAAAAAAGATAGAGAATATGGTTCTTCTATTTTTAGTATAAATTATATTCTTGGAGGCTCAGGTGCAGCTAATGTACTTTCAGATAGATGTATATTAAGAACAAACAGGAGACTTCTTCCACAGGAAAATTTAGAGGAAGTTTATGAAGAAATAGAAAGAATAATTCTCGAACAAGATCCCGATGCAAAAATAAAAAAGCTATTTTATGGAGGGACTTTTTTAACAGATAAAGAAAGTCCTTTTTCTAAAAAAGTTAAAGAAATTGCGAATAAGTATTTAGAAAAAAGCAATTTCGGGATAAAACATTCTTGGACAGAAGCTGCAGTATTTTCAAAATGGGGAGAGATAATTGTTTTTGGACCGGGACATGAAGAAATGGCTCATAAAACAAATGAGTATTGTGAACTGAAAAATTTAGAAAATTTTTCAAGAATATTTAAAGAATTAGTCGAAGAAGAATAAAAAATTTTATATAAAAATTAATCTAAATTTCCAAACTCGTTTTCTATTTTGTTTAATAATTCTCTTGAATGAATAACCTCGAAGATTTTATTAATATCGGGATAATGAGGTCTATCTAAGTCATAATGTTTTACATGACTTCTAATAATTTTATGCGCAAAATTATTAATCGGACTCATATTTCTTCTTCCTTCAGGTCTTAAATCAATTCCTTGTGAAGAATTAATTAATTCTATAGATAAAACATATGTTATATTTCCAATAATTTCTCTTACCTTCCTTGCGGCAATTGTTCCCATACTTACATGATCTTCTTGATTTGCTGAAGTTGGAATTGAATCTACACTTGCAGGATGAGCTAAAACCTTATTCTCTGAAACTAATGCTGCAGCAGTGTATTGGGGCATCATAAACCCACTGTTTAATCCACCTTTTTCTTTTTCAATTAAGAATAAGGGTAATCCATTGCTTGATGAAGAATCAACCATTTTTGAAATTCTTCTTTCTGCAACACTTCCTATTTCTGCCATTGCAATAGCTAAACAATCCATAGCAATTGCAATTGGTTCTCCATGGAAATTTCCTCCCGAAAGAGCTTGCTCTCCAAAAATTAAAGGATTGTCTGTTGTTGAATTTAATTCTGTTTCTACAACTCCCTTAACATAAGTTAAAACATCTCTTGAAGCTCCATGTACTTGAGGGGAACATCTTATACTATAAGAATCTTGAACTCTTGGATTATTTTCTTGTGATTTTATTGCTTTACTTCCTTCGCATAATTTTCTAATATTTTTTGCAGAGGCTATTTGCCCCTTATGGGGTCGAATTTCGTGAATCCTTTTATCAAATGGACCAATAATTCCTTCAATTGCTTCCATTGTTAGAGCTAAACTTATATCTGCAGTTTTTGCAAGAGTAATTGAGTCATATGTAGCAAGAGCTGCTATTCCAGTCATAAAAGCAGTTCCATTATTTAGAGCTAAACCTTCTTTAGATTTTAATGTTAATGGGGAAATTTTAGCTTTTTTCATGGCTTGTTTTCCAGAGATTTTTTTACCCTTGTAAAAAGCCTCTCCTGAACCCATAAGAACCAACATTAAATGTGAAAGAGGAGCCAAATCTCCACTTGAACCAACTGAACCCTTCTCTGGAACACAGGGATAAACTCCCTTATTTAACATGTCAATTAGAGTTTGAACTACAACAACTCGAACTCCAGAATATCCTTGAGAGAGCGAATTAATTCTTACCAAGATTGCTGCTCTTACAATTTCTTCCTTAAAGTAGTTTCCCACCCCAACAGAATGACTTTCAATAAGATTTTTCTGTAATTGTTCTGTTTGGTCTGCGTTAATTGCAACGTTCTTAAAAGAGGCAAAGCCCGTTGTTAATCCATAAACCACTTCCTTGTTCTTTACTAGTTTATCTATTGCCTGACGACATTTGGCAATTTTAACCTTACAATTTTCACTCAATCTAACTTTTGCATGATATCTAGAAACATTAACAACTTCTTCAATCGTTAAATTATGGCCGTCAATTATTACTTCCATAAAATAAACGAGAAAAGAGTTTATTTAAAGATTATTGTTCTAATTAACATGTATTAATTTTGGGGCAATTTAACTAATGCTAAACTCGGAATATTTAAATAATAAAAAAGCGATGTAGAACTTATGACTGAAATAAATGAAATAGAGAAAGAGATTATTGAATTTTGGAAAAAAGACAATACTTTTGAAAAGTCTTTGAAAAAAACAGAAAAGGGAAAGCCTTACATCTTTTATGATGGTCCTCCCTTTGCAACAGGATTGCCCCATTATGGACATTTACTTGCTTCAATTTTGAAAGATGTATTTCCAAGATTTTTTACAATGCAAGGAAGATATGTAAAAAGAAACTGGGGATGGGATTGTCATGGGCTTCCAGTAGAGAATATTGCTGAGAAAGAGCTAAAAATTAATTCTAAAGATGAAATTGAAAAAATGGGTGTTGAAAAGTTTAATAATTTCTGCAGGAAAAAAGTTTTAACTTATGTTGGAGAATGGCAACAGTATATTGACAGAATTGGGAGATGGGTAGACTTTGATAACGGATATAAAACAATGGATACCAAATATATTGAATCTGTTTGGTGGGCATTTAAACAACTTTATGACAAAGAATATCTCTATGAAGGAGAGAAAATATTAATGTATTGCCCTCGTTGTGCGACTCCCCTTGCTAAATCAGAAATAGCAATGGATAATTCCTATAAAATAGTTAAAGATTTAACAGTAACAGTAAAATTTAAACTAAAAGATGAAAAAGATAGTTACGCTATTGCCTGGACTACTACTCCTTGGACTCTTCCTTCAAATTTAGCTCTTGCCGTAAATCCAAATTTAATTTATTCTTATGTGAGAGATAAGACTGATAAAAATATTTATGTGCTTGCTAAAAATTTAATTCCTAATTTTTATAAATCTAAAGAAGAATATGAAACTGTAAAAGAAGTAAAAGGAAAAGAACTTGAGGGTAAAAAATATGAGCCTCTTTATCCTTATTTTAAAGATACTCCTAATGCCTTTAAGTTTATTTTAGGAGATTTTGTGACTGCAGAAGATGGAACAGGAATTGTGCATACTGCTCCTGCTTTTGGAGAGGATGATAATGTTGTCTGTAGAAAGTATAATATTCCTATGGTTCAACCAGTTGATGAGACTGGACATTTTACAAAAGAAGTTACAGATTATGCAGGAAAATATGTTCATGATATAAATGAGGAAATAGTTATTGATTTGAAGAAAGCCGGAAAAGCAGTCTCTTCTAAAAAACTTGAACACGAATATCCTTTTTGTTACAGATGCCAAACAAAATTAATTTATAGAGCTTTACCTGCTTGGTTTGTAGATATTCAAAAAATAAAAAACAAACTTTTAGAATTAAATTTGGACATTAACTGGGTTCCAGAATTTTTGAAAGAAGGTAGAATGCAGAATAATATTTCAAGTGCTCCAGATTGGAACATTACAAGAAATAGATATTGGGCAACTGCAATTCCAATGTGGAAAAGCAAATCAGGAAAAATAAAAGTTTTAGGTTCAATTGAAGAATTGAAGAAATATGCAAAATCTCTTCCAAAAGGGGAAATTGATTTACATAAAGATTATTTAGATAAAGTTAAATTGGAAATTAATAAAGAAGAATATACTCGAATTCCAGAGGTTTTAGATTGTTGGTTTGAAAGTGGTTCAATGACTTTTGCTCAATTCCATTATCCCTTTGAAAATAAAATCTTCTTTGATAAAAATTTCCCCGCCCAATTTGTAGTAGAATATATTGCCCAAACAAGAACCTGGTTTTATTATATGATAACTCTTTCTGCAATCCTATTTGATAAGATTCCATTTGAAAATGTTTTAGCAACAGGGACAATTCTTGCTGAAGATGGAAAGAAAATGTCAAAATCATTAAATAATTATCCAGACCCCTTAAAAATTGTTGAAAAATACGGAGCAGATTCATTAAGATTTTATCTGCTTAATCCTGCATTAATGAATGCAGATGATTTCAATTTTTCAGAAAAAGGAATGGATGAAATTTATAAAAAGGTATTAAGCTTGTTGTATAATGTTGGAAATTTTTATAATTTATATAAAGAAGATGAAGATTTAGTTTACAACAGAAGCAAAAATATTATGGATGAGTGGATTATTTCTAGAACAGAGTCTCTTACAGAAAGTGTTGAAAAAAACATGAAAGCTTACAAGGCAGATAAGGCTTGTAATGAAATTAAAAAATATATTGATGAACTATCCACCTGGTATGTAAGAAATGCGAGAGATAGGTTTAATGATGGAGATGTAGAGGCAAGAAAAACCCTTAGATATGTTTTAGAGAGAGTTGTAAGAGTCTTGGCTCCAATAACTCCATTTGCTAGTGAAAAAATTTATCAGGACATGAATGGAAAAAAGAAATCAGTTCACTTAGAAGCTTGGCCTAAACATGAAAAGAAATTGATTAATGAAGAATTAATGGAAAAAATGGAATTAACCAGAGAAATTGTATCCGAAGGATTAAAACAAAGAGACCAGAAGCAGATTAGTTTGAAATGGCCCCTTGCAAAAGCCATTATTTTTACAAAAGAAGTTAAAGGACTGGAGAAATATGAAGAGATTATATTAGAACAACTAAATGTTAAAAAAATTGAGTTTAAACCTTCCAAGGAAGGATTAAAAGTTGAACTTGACACAAAAATAACCCCCGAACTTGAGACAGAAGGATATGCCCGTGAGATTTCAAGAAAGGTTCAAGCCTTTAGAAAAGACTTGGGATTACAAAAATCAGACAAAATTGAGCTTTTTATCTTTAGTGATAATGAATTAATTAAGAATTTAGAGAAACAAAAGAAGTTTCTAAGTGAAAGAGTTAATTCCCCAAAATTAAGTTTAGCAGCGAAGAGAAACAAAGAATTTAAAAATCTTCAAAACTTTAAAGTTAAAGAAAAAGAGATTGAAATTGCTATTGAAATGTAAAACTTATGAGGGATAACACCCCATTAGTACCAATACAGGATAGCAATATTTAAAAACTAAAATAACATAAAAATATTAAGATGATAGTAAGAGAAGAATTTTTAAGTAGGCTCAGAAAGATATTTGATTTGAATCTTTATGAAGTTAAGGTTTGGACAGCTCTACTTTCTCGAGGGACCTCTACAGCTGGAGAATTAAGTAATATTTCAGATGTTCCAAGGTCTAGAACTTACGATATTCTTGAAAGTTTAGAAAAGAAAGGATTTATCCTTATGAAATTAGGTAAACCCATCAAATTCGTAGCTTTAAAACCAGAAGAAGTTGTTGAAAGAGTTAAGAAAAATCTAATGGTTGAGGCTAAAGAAAGAACAAAAAGATTAGAAGTTCTAAAAGGAGATGAAGTTCTTGAGGAATTAACTGGATTGTTTACAAAAGGGGTTAAATTTGTTGAACCTTCTGATTTATCTGGTAGCTTAAAGGGAAGACAAAACCTTTACAATCATTTAGATATGATGATAAGAGATGCTGAAAAAACAGTTACTATTATTACAACTGCTGAAGGATTAAATAGAAAATTAGAGGCTTTAATGCCAAGTTTAGACAAAATAAAGAAGAGAGGGGTTAAGGTTAGAATTGCAGCTCCAATTGATAAAAACAACCTTGCAGTTGCTAAAGAATTAAGTAAGGTAGCTGAAGTTAGAAATATGCAAAATATTAAAGCTAGATTTGTTATTATTGATTCAAATCAATTAATGTTTATGCTTCTTGATGATGAGAAATTCCATCCTAACTATGATGTTGGGGTTTGGATTAATACAGAGTTCTTTGCTCAAGCATTAGAACAATTGTTTGAACTTGCTTGGAAAGAGATGAAAGCTGTTAAATAAAAAAAGTTTTGATAAGGTTGAGGGATTAATTTTAGATTATTATTAGGGTCAGTTATATATTTTATTTAAAAAAGTTAATTAAATAACAAAAGTTATATTCTATAAAGATGCAAATTGAAATATTTGATAGAACAGAATTTAGAGAATGGTTAAGACTAAATTTCGATAAAGAAAAAAGAGTTGAAGTGATTATTCACAAAAAGCATACTAAAAAACCCTCTCCAAGTCATAGAGAACTTCTTGAAGAAGCTCTTTGTTTTGGATGGATTGACACAACAATAAATAGATTAGATGAAAATCGATTTATTAGAACCTTTGTTAAAAGAAAGAAAAGTGCCAGGTGGAGTGAAAATACTCTTAGTTATGCAAAGAGGTTAATCAAAGAAAAAAAGATGATGCCTTCTGGGTTAATCTGTTATAAAGAAGGTTTAAGAAAATTTAATATTCAAAAAAATAAAATTTAAGATAGTTTTTTATAGAATTAATTAATCTTATTATTATGAATGATTTAAAAGAAATATTAAGAGGAATTGCTAAGAAAAAACCTCACGTGATTAAAGAAAGAATAAATGTGGGAGATTACATTAAAAAGAGCATGGGTTTAGTTTATGAAATTGATGATTTAGACATCTACAAACAATTGGAAGGATATAAAGAAGGGAGTATTCCTTATGGACCTATTTATTATGGATTAAAATCAGATTTTTCTGGAATTATGAATCTCTTTAATAAAGAGAGGGAAGAAAAAGAAGGGAAAAAAGTTTTGAAGTTTTCAAAGGTTGTAAAGGCAGGATTAGGACAGTGTTTGGAAAAAGCAGTTTTATCTCATCTTGCAACTCAAAACCAGAGAGATTCTTTTTTTATTAATGGGGCTTTATCCATGGAAGATGATTTTGCAGGAGAACATGCGTATAATTTAGTTGAATTTAATTCTAAACTTCATTTAACAGATATTGAAAATCCCTTAAGAGTCGATGAAAATAAAAAGATAACTCATCCTTATGTTGCCCCGATAGATGGAATAAATGTTAAGCTTGGAAGGTTCTTGGTTCCAACAGAATGGCAACAAGGTAGATTTTATGAATTAGATTAGAGACCACAATAAATCTTAAAAAGGTGAAAAATTAGAAAGATAAATGGCACATTATTTTTGTGAGATATGCAATTATGATTTTGACACAGAAAGAGAATCACTAGAACATGAATTACTCCCCATAAAAGAACCAAAATATGAGGGAGTTATTCTTAAAGATTCGGAAAATTTTCCTGTAATATTCTCTTTAGACAAAGAAAATATTTCTTTTAATCATGAAAGAGGATACTTTATGTATGGCACTCCAAACAAATTAAAAAAATTAAATTCTTTCAATCATTTTATCTTTTATCAAAAAATTTCTCAGGAAGAAATTGATGAAAGAATTAAAATAAAGAATTTTTTTGTTCTCTCAGAAGAGGAATTTACTAAAATATCTCAATTAGATAACAAAGAATTTCTTGAAAAAAGGAACATTAACAAAATTAAAACACTTGAGAAATCTCTTCAATAGTTTGCAATCTATACATACTATCCCTTAATTTTCTTGAACCACGCTCTCCTTTTGTGAATTGCATGGCTTGAAATTTAATCTGCCGAAAGGGGAGCTTGTGTTTTTCTGCAAGCTTCATATAATCCCTAAATGATTTTTTGAATCTTTTATTATTAGTCAGTTTTGCAAATATTTCTGGATGCCCAATGGCTGCTCTTCCAATCATAACGTAATCAAAGGTTTTTAGCAATTCTTTTGCATTATTTTCATTAACACTTCCAGAATAGATAACCGGAATCTTCGATTTTGATTTAAACTCCTTTGCCCATTCTAAATCTGGTTCTCCTGCATAGCCCTGAGCTCGTGTTCTTGGATGAATTGCGATTATATCACAGTATTTTTCTGCAATTTTTAGGCATTCATATGCAAGAAGAGATTTTCTTATTTTTATTGAGAGGGATTTTTTTGTGTTTGCTCGCATTTCTTTAACAATTGATTCAATTATCTTCAAGTCAGTTAAATAAGCTCCAAAACCGTGTTTTTTTGCGAGGTCCGAAGGACATCCAAGATTAAAATCCCATCCAGAAACCTTTTTATCATATTTTTTCATAAATTCTTTTATTCCTTTAGTTGAAGTTGCAAATATTTGAAGAATCGGTTTATCCTCTAGAATTAAGGTTTTTGAATTAAGGGGGGAACTTAGGGGGGTATAAGTTAAACCCGCTCCTGCTTTCTTACATAGAAGTCTAAAGGCAATATCATTGATTTCTTCCATCGGGGCGAGAAATATTTTGTTTTTAGATTTTGGAAGCATTTTACATTTCTTCTAAAGTTTCAATTCCAAGAAGGGCAAGAGAATTCTTAAGAGTTATTGAAAATGCCTCAACCAAGAACAACCTAAATATCTCATTATCTGAGTCCATAACTGGACAAACATGATAAAATTCGTTAAATGTTTGAGCTAACTGATAAGAATAATTAGCAATTATTGCAGGATTTTTTTGTTCATAAGATTTTTCTACTATTGAAGGAAATTCTGAAATTTTTTTTACAAGTTCTATCTCTTTTTCTTCCAGCTCCTCGAAGAAAAGGTCTGTTTTATCCACTTTTACTTTTCTTAGAATTGATTTCGCCCTTGCATAACTGTATAAAAGATAGGGGCCGGTATCGCCATCAAAAGAGATTGATTCTTTTGGATTAAAAATCATATTCTTTTTAATATCAACTTTTAATAAAAAATATTTTAACGCAGAAAGAGCTATCTTTAAACTTCTCTTTTCTAATTCTTGTTTTGTTAATTTATATCTTTCATTTAAATTTTCTTTAACTAAATTTTGAAGTTCATCAATCAAATCATCTGCATCAACAACAGTGCCTTCACGAGATTTCATTCTTCCCTCCGGCAAATTAACCATTCCGTAAGCAAGATGATGAAGTTTATTTTTATCTGCAATTTTTAATTTGTCTAAAATAGAAAAAAGCACATCAAAATGATAATTTTGCTCATTTGCAACAACATAAATTGATTCATCTAATTTAAATTCATCAAACTTTAATTTTGCAAGATAGATATCTTGAGTAATATAAATAGAAGTTCCATCTGAACGAAGAAGAACTTTTTCTCCAAGATTTTCTTTAGACAAATCAATAACTACTGCTCCTTCGTCATTTTTTTTAAAGATTCCTTTTTTTAGTCCATCTAAGATTATTTCTTTTCCTTTAGTATAAATCTGACTTTCGAAATATTCTATGTCTGTTTTAATTCCAAACTTTTTGTAAGTTTCCTTAAATCCATCTAGAGACCATTTATTCATTTTTTTCCAAAGTTCAATAGTAAATTTATCCTTCTTCTCCCATTTTTGTAACATCTCTTGAGCTTCTTTTTCTAATTCCGTATTTTCCTTTGCTTTTTTTGAGAAAAGAACATAGAAATCTCCAACTAAATGATCTCCCTTAACATCTTTAGTTGGTTCTTTTTTTTCTCCCCATTTTTGATACGCTAACATAGATTTACAGATGTGAACCCCTCGGTCATTATTCAAATTTGACCTTATTACATTATATCCCCTAAATTCATAAATTTTTGAAACAGATTCACCTATAGACATATTTCTTAAATGTCCTAAATGAAGAGGTTTATTCGTGTTTGGAGAGGGAAATTCAATCATAATATTTTTTTTATTTGTGTTTGTTTTTCCATATTTGTCTTTTAATTTTATTACTTCCTGCACAGTCTTAATTGCTAAATTTTTTCTGTCTACAAAAAAGTTAAGATAGGGGCCCACAGACTGAATGTCTTCAAATTCTTTTGGAGTTTTCCCAATTGATTCCCTTAATTTAATTGCAATTTGATTTGGAGAAGATTTTAATTGAGAGGCTAAGATAAAACATGGAAAAGCAAAATCTCCAAGACTTGCTTCTCTTGGAATTTCAATCAATTCTAAAATTTTATCTTTTTCTAGTTTAATTTTTTCCTTTTTAAGAGCACTTTCAAGAATCTTTACTACTAATTCTTTCATAGATTATTAAAGGTAGAAGGGATTAATAAAGGTTTTTGGATTGTTTAATTACTGATAGCTCTTAACAAGTTTTTCCAATTTCATCTGAGAAACATTATCCATATTCTTGGGAATAATTTCTACTTTTTCTATTGTTCTTGGATTTCCTATTGCATCCTTAAGATTCTTACAATAAGATCCAAAAACGGTATTAAGATGGTATACTACAGTTAAGGATTGATTTTCTCCAAGAGGATAAAAAGTTATTAAAGTTGGATTAGAAATCATCCCTCCAATCTTGCTATCCACAAGCGGTAATTCTTCGACTTCAATTGAAGGAAAAAGCTTAGATAATCTTAAATAGAACTCCTTTAAGTTCGGATTTTTACTTTCTTCGCTGAAACTTTCTAAAAGATATTTATCTTCCATTAAAATTTAGTTTTTTGAGGGTTTAAATAAATTTAGGTTGTAAAGTTTAAAGTATACTGCAATAAACTTACAGTACTTTACAGTAATCTGTAATACTTATAAACTAGTTCTGTGTTAATATATTATGAAAGATTATGATGTAATAATCGTGGGGGCAGGACCTGGAGCGATGACCGCAGGACTTTATACTGGAAGGTATCAATTAAAAACTCTTATAATCGGACAGATTCCAGGAGGAATGACTGGCATTGCTCATAAAGTTTGTAATTTCCCCTCCTATGAAGAAATAACAGGAATGGAATTAATGATGAAAATGATTAATCAGGTAAAAAAAATAGGAATAGAGATAAAACACGAAACCGTTATAGAAATAAAAAAGGGAAAAGAATTTGAAGTTATTACTGATTCTGGAAAATACAAAGCAAAGAAAATAATCTTAGCCACTGGAAGCGAAAGAAGAAAATTAGGATTGAAAAATGAAGAAGAATTTATTGGAAAAGGGATAAGTTATTGTGCAACTTGCGATTCTGGGTTTTATAAAAATAAAACTGTAGGAGTTGTTGGAGGAAGCGATTCTGCTTTGACTGCTGCCTTACTTTTAGCAAAATATGCAAAACAAGTTTATATTATCTATAGAAAAGATAAATTTGAGAGAGCTGAACCTTCCTGGTTAAAAGAAGTTGAAAAAGAAAAAAAAATTATTTCATTATTAAATTCTGAAGTAACCAAAATAATTGGAAAAGAAAAATTAACTGGAGTAAAAATAAAAGAAGGTAAAAAAGAAAAAACTCTTGAATTAGATGGGTTGTTTATTGAGATTGGCTCTATTCCAAATACTAAACTTTCAGAACAACTAGGATTAGAATTAGACAAGGGACATATTAAAGTTGATAAAAATCAAAAAACAAATGTAGCAGGAATTTTTGCTGCAGGAGATATCACAGATAATCCTCTTAAACAAGCGATTACTGCATGCGGGGAAGGAGCAGTTGCAGCATACTCGATATACAAAGAACTGAAAGGAGGAACAAGCGAATGGTAGACGAAAAACAAAATTTTCCTCAACTTCCAAAAGAAGAAGAAATTGCTTTTCATAAGGGGTCAGTAAATACATTAGTTAATGAAAGAAATGAACTTGTAAGAATGGTTCAAAATGTAGATACCTTTATTCAAGCTCATATGAAAAGATTGAATGAACTGGGGGTTAAGATTTCTGGAACACAAGAGAAAAAGTAAGTTTAGTTAAGTTTTTAAGGCCATAATTATTTTGAACTCTAGCACTATTCGTAGAGAGCGTGCAAAAATGCGGGGGTGCCGGAGTGGTCAAACGGGCAGGACTTAAGATCCTGTGGCTTTAGCCTACGCAGGTTCGATCCCTGTCCCTCGCATCGAACGAAGTGAAATGCGCATACCGAATGGTAGTGAGATTCTCGCATTCGTAAGGAACCAAGGTTCCTTGACGCTCAACTTCCTTTTAAAGGAGATGCGCATACCTAATATTAACAGAGAGGGCATATAATTTTTTAGAAGATATTTTAATGAAATAATTCTGAAATAGAAGAACCTTTCTGTGCTCTATAAATTGCTTCTGCAAAAATAGGGCTCACATCAATAATCTCCACATTTGGGTCTTGAGTATTGTTATGAGTATTACTAGTGA
>Ga0172375_10009218_pt1 | contig 13053 bp, 10 predicted proteins | sample LakKiv1m_FD_114537 | JGI IMG/M metagenome (GOLD analysis project Ga0172375, IMG submission 114537) | Freshwater microbial communities from Kabuno Bay, South-Kivu, Congo - kab_092012_11.1m | ecosystem: Environmental > Aquatic > Freshwater > Lake | place: Democratic Republic of the Congo...
ACCATGAAGCGTTCGCGCTCAGCGGCGAAACCCAGGCAGGCGAGGATGTCTTCTTTCGTAAGATAGGGAAAGTCATCCAAAATTTCCTGCTGGCTCATGCCGGAAGCAAGATATTCGAGTACATCGTAGACGGTAATTCGCAAACCCCGAATGCACGGCTTGCCGCCGCGTTTTCCAGGTTCAATCGTAATGAGTTCCTTGAAATTCATGCTTGTCTCCTTTCACAATAAACTTGCACCCCGATTATAGCATTGAAAAAAGTCGGCCTGCCTCGCGGCAAGCCGACTGACTATCTGACTATCTGACCAGCAGACTATCCGACTACTTCTTCCCAAACTTCTTCATCAACAAATCCTGCAAGGTCGGCTGGCCGATCTCCTGCAACTCGTAGCGGACGCGCTGGTATGGCTTGTTGATCTTCATGACGCGCGTCAGGTCGATCGGCGTGCCGATGATGACCAGGTCCACATCCGAGGCGTTGATGGTGGCCTCGAGGTCGCGCGTCTGCGCTTCGCCGTAGCCCATGGCGGGCAGGATCGGTCCCGTCTTGGGATACTTGACGTACGTGGCCGCGATGGACTTGACCGCGAACGGACGCGGGTCAACGATCTCTTTCGCGCCGAAGCGGCGGGCGGCGACGTAACCCGCGCCGTAGGCCATCTCGCCGTGAGTCAGCGTCGGGCCGTCTTCCACCACCAGAACGCGCTTGCCCTGGATCGCGGCGGGATCGTCCACGAAGAGCGGGGAGGCGGCTTCGATCTGGATCGCCTTCGGGTTGATCTGGCGCAACGACTCGCGCACCGCGATCACCGCATCGGGGTCGGCAGTGTCCACCTTGTTGATGACGAACACATCCGCCATGCGGACGTTGGTCTCGCCGGGGTAATATTTCGTCTCGTGGCCGGGGCGGTGCGGGTCAGCCACCACAATTTGCAGGTCCGGGACGTAGAACGAAAAATCGTTGTTGCCTCCATCCCACAAAACAATGTCCACTTCCTTCTCAGCCTGGCGCACGATCTTCTCGTAATCCACACCGGCATACACGATCACGCCGTTGTCAATGTGCGGCTCGTATTCCTCGCGCTCTTCGATGGTGCAATCGTACTCATCCAGGTCATCGTAACTGTCATAGCGCTGGACTTCCTGCGCGACGAGATTACCGTACGGCATCGGGTGGCGGATGGCCGCGACCTTGTAGCCCATCTCGCGCAGGATGAGGGATACCCGCCGCGTCGTCTGACTTTTGCCTGATCCTGTCCGAACCGCGCAGACCGACACGACGGGTTTGGTTGACTTGACCTGCGTGTATTTCGTGCCCATCAGGCGGAAGTCCGCGCCCGCGGCGTTGACGATGCTGGCCTTGTGCATGATGTATTCGTGCGGCACGTCGCTGTAGGCGAACACAACCTGCTGGACGTCGTGCTTCCTGATGAGGTCAACCAATTCTTCTTCAGCGTGGATCGGAATCCCTTTTGGATAGAGGTCGCCCGCCAGTTCCTTCGGGTACAGGCGCCCTTCGATATCCGGGATCTGCGTAGCCGTGAAAGCGACGACTTCGTAGTCCTTGTTGCCGCGGAAGAACGTGTTGAAATTGTGGAAGTCACGTCCGGCCGCGCCCATGATGAGAGTTTTGATTGGCATAGGGTTCTCCTATTTCTAAAGCCACACTGAGGACAGTGTCCGAATCGGCCCGGCTTTGGTTTTGAGCCTCTTCGTTTTTACCCAGCGCGGCGTTATACACTTTATGGAACAGGCTAAACGTGTACAATACGTTTAGCCTGTTTTTTTACATTACATCGGGCGCCTGTATATCGAGCAATCGCAGGGCGTTCGCGATGACCTGCTTCGCCGCCGCGACCAGCCTCAAGCGCGCCGCACGGATTTTTGGTTCATCCGTTTGCAGGACCGGCACCGCGTGATAGAACGAGTGAAAGGCGTTCGCCAGGTCGTAGGCGTATGCCGCCATCACCAGCGGACGATACTCCTCCGCCGCCTGCTGCACAGCATTGGGGAAACGCGAGATTTGCTCGATGAGTTCGATCTCGTGCTTTGTTAATTCATAGTCGAAGGTCACAGGTCGAAGGTCATCCGACTTTCGACTTTCGACTTTCGACTTCTTAAGAATGGAATTCGCCCGCACGTGCGCGTTCTGGATGTACGGTCCCGTGCGTCCGTCGAACGAGAGCGCCGCGTCCATTTCGAAGACGATGTCCTTGTTGTTGTCCACGGAGAGCATGGAATAGGCCAGCGCGCCCAGGCCGATCTGCCGCGCGATCTCTTCGCGTTCCGCTTCGGGAATGTCGCCGCTCTTTTCGGATTCCACGGCCAGCACGCGTTTCACCGCCTCGTCCGCGACATCCTTGAACAGCACCACCCGTCCGCGCCGCGCGGACATGGCTCCCTCGGGCAGGCTGACGAAGCCATAGCCGAGGTGGTGGCATTTCTCCGCCTGTGGGAAGCCCCACAACTTCAAAATGGCAAACGCCTGTTGCAGGTGCATGGACTGGCGTGAATCAACCACATAGATCGAGCGATCCACGTGATACTGCTCGAATTTCACCTTTGCCAGCGCCAGGTCTTTCGTGAGGTACAACGTGGTCCCGTCCGAACGCAGGAGGATGTTCGTGCGGTATTTTTCTTTTTTCAAGCCGAGTTTCTCGTCTATCTTGACGATCACCGCACCGCCCTGCGGCCGTTCATCGTCGGCGATGCTTTTGGCGATCAATTCCTCGACGATTTGCTTGGACGGCTTGTCCACGTCCGATTCATAGAACCAGACATCCATCCTTACGTCGAGCATCCGCAAAATATCGCGCAGTTCCTCGAGGCTCCATTCGCGCGTCACTTTCCACAAATCGCGCACATAGGCATCGCCCGCGTCCCATTTTTTATACATCTCGCGGCGTTCCGCGTCATAGGCCTCGCGCCGGGCGGTTTCTTCGGGAGTCTCGTTCTCTTTCTTCTCGAGCAGGGCCGTGGCTTCGACGTAAATCTTCAACAGCCATTGTCCGCGCTCGTGGATGCCTTCGGGCTCCTGTCCCTTGTAGAACTTGTCGTATGCCCAGAGAATGGTGATGACTCCGAGGCCGATATCGCCGGGGTAGGAGGCGCGGATCGTGTCGTAGCCCGCGAACTCGACCAGCCGCGCCAGCACTTCGCCGAGGATCGTGTTGCGGTAGTGGCCGATGTGAAAGGAGTGGTGTGTGTTTGGCTGGGCATATTCGACCATGACGCGCTCTGCTTTGGCGGAACCCCGCCCAAAGTCCGCGCCCGATGCGAGCGCTTCATCCACGACACGACGCGCATATTCGGATGTCGAAAAATACAGGTTGAGATAACCTTTGACCGCCTCGATGCGGCTGATCCCCTCCGCACCTTCAATGTGACCTTTGACCTGCCCGGCGATTTCCTGCGCCCTCTTCGGGACGGGAATTCCGCCGCCCCTGCCGGCGCGCGCTTCGTCCGCCGCGGTCTGGAAAAAGGATGTGCTGATGCCCCATTCGCCCGAAAAGGGGATGGGTGCCCACTTGAGTTCTGCAAGAACAATGCCATTCTTTTTGCAGAATTCGAGAATGCCGGCTTCGATGATTTTTTGTTCCGGTTGAAACATGGTCTTGGGATTATATCATTGGGATGTGGAATAAAAAAAGGAGTCCCGCATACCTCACGGGACTCCGATTTGCATCGATAAGCGAAACTTATCGCGGCCGCGGATTACTTTTTGGCAGTGGACTTCTTTGCCTTTGTGACTTCGGCGGCCTTTGATTCGTCCGCAGGAGCATTGCCCAGCGAGGCGAGACGCTTCATGAGACGGCCTTTACGACGCGAAGCATTGTTGGGATGCAGCACGCCCTGTTCGGCGGCTTTATCCAGCATGCTGATCGCGTTCATAACGGCTTCCTTTGTTTCCGGGGCGCCAGTTTCGAGAGCGGCGCGCGCCTGGCTGATGGCGGTGCGGGCAGAGCCGCGGAAGTTGCGATTGCGCAGGCGGCGCTTTTCATTCTGACGATTGCGTTTGATTTGAGACTTGATGTTAGCCAAGGGTATTCCTCCAAAAATCTTACTTTGATACGGCGGCATATTGTACATGAGCGTCGTGGATTTGTCCAGCCTGCTTCACATCCGATTTTATGGCGTCGCGGTTGGCGTTGCAGATGCGGTCGGGTAGGCGGTCAACGGCGTGCTTGTGGGCGGGCGCGTGGCCGTGGGCGTGACCAGGTTCACCGGGATAACCAGGATCTGCCCAACGAAGATAGAGTTTGGGTCGGTTAGTTCATTCTCGGCAATGATATCTTCCTCGGTGCTGTTGAATAGCGCTGCAATTGCCGCGATGGAATCGCCGGCCCGGACTGTATAGTTGATTTTTGTGCCTTTCGGCAGGTCGGGCGGGATGGGCGTTTCAGTGGGTAACTGCATCCCGGGATTGGGAATCCAAATCTCCTGTCCCGGATATACGATCTGGGTCGCCGGGTTGATCCCGGTGCCTGCCGCCTCGCTGTATGGATTAATCGAAAGGATCAGCGCCACGCCGTCGTCGCCGAGCGCGAAGTTCTCCGCAATGGTGGACAGGTAATCGCCTTCCTGCACGGTGTATTTAAAAGGAGCGGACGGTGTGGACGTCGGGGTTTCCGTGGCCGTGGATGTGATGGTGGGCGTCATCGTTGGCGTGGATGTATTGGTTGGCGAGGGGGTAATGGTGGGAGTGGATGTCTCGGTTGCAAATAGGGCATTGAGTGGTTTGCTCGGCCCGTTGAGCCACATGATCAACAGACTGATCCCGCCGAGCACCAACACAGCGGCCAGGATGTAGATGATGTTGGGGCCGCGGCGTTGTCGCCTCCTGCGGTAGGAATTGATAACGCTCGAAGTGGAAGGTTGGAGGGGTGGTTTGTTCATGGATGGTATCCTCTCTCGAAGCGCGCCCGCAGAAGGTCTATCCCTCCCGGCGCGATGTGAAAATGATTCTACCTGAAAAACAAGCGTTGTGGGGGAACGCTTTGCGCGTTAAAAGTCAAAGGTCGAAAGTCGTCGCCCCTTGACTTTCGACCTTTGGCCGTTTTTATTTCATGTGCGCCTTCAAAAATTGACCTGTGTACGAACCTTTCGCCTTCATCACCTGTTCCGGCGTCCCCTCTGCGATCAACTCGCCGCCGCGGTCGCCGCCCTCGGGACCGAGATCGACCAGCCAGTCTGCGATCTTGATGATGTCGAGGTTGTGTTCGATGATAAGCACCGAGTTGCCGGTGTCGACCAGGCGCTGCAGAACCTCGATCAATTTATGCACGTCCGCCGCATGCAATCCGACCGATGGTTCATCCAAAACATAGAGCGTGCGTCCGGTAGCGCGGCGCGAGAGTTCCTTCGAAAGTTTCACGCGCTGCGCCTCCCCGCCCGAAAGCGTGGTCGCAGGCTGGCCGACGCGCACGTAGCCAAGCCCCACCTCCTGCAACAACTTTAACTTGTTCAGCATCTGCGGGTAATTCTTGAATTCTGCAAGCGCATGGTCAACGGTCATGTCCAGCACGTCCGCGATGCTGTATTTATCGTGGAACATCACCTGCAAGGTCTCGCGGTTGAAACGCCTGCCGTGACACACGTCGCATGGCACGTATACATCGGGCAGGAACTGCATTTCGATTCGCAGTTCGCCCTGCCCCTGGCAGGCTTCACAACGCCCACCGTGCACGTTGAACGAGAAGCGCCCCGGCTTGTAGCCGCGTACCTTGCTCTCCGGCAGTTCTGCGTACAACTTGCGGATTTCATCGAACAGGCCGGTGTACGTGCCGGGATTCGAGCGCGGCGTGCGTCCAATCGGCGACTGGTCGATGTTGATGATTTTGTCCAGGTGTTCGATGCCTTCGATTTTTTTGTGTTCGCCCGGCGACGTGCGCGCGCCCATCAACTTCGCGGCAAGCGAGTTGTACAAAATATCGCTCATCAACGTGGATTTGCCCGATCCTGAAACACCCGTGATACAAACCAGTTTCCCAAGCGGGATCGAAACATTGATGCCCTTTAGATTATTTGCGGACGCCCCAAGGATGGTCAATGCCTTGCCATTCCCCTCCCGCCTCTTCTTCGGGATCTCGATCCTCTTGCGCCCCGAAAGGTATGCCCCTGTCAACGACTTTGGGTGCGCCAAAATCTGTTTGGGTGTGCCTTCCGCGATGACCTGTCCGCCGTGCTCGCCCGCGGCGGGTCCGAGGTCGATGATCCAGTCTGCTTCACGGATGGTTTCGTCATCGTGTTCAACGACGAGAACCGTGTTGCCCAGGTCGCGCAGACCTTTGAGCGTTTCCAGCAGGCGTGAGTTATCGCGCGGGTGCAAACCGATCGACGGTTCGTCCAGCACGTACAACACACCGACAAGACGCGAGCCGACCTGAGTCGCCAGGCGGATGCGCTGGGCTTCGCCGCCGGATAACGTTGTGGCGGAGCGATTCAACGTCAAATAATTCAAGCCGACATTGACCAAAAAATTGAGCCGCTCATGAATCTCTTTGATCACTCTTTCGGCTATTGTCTTCTGTTTGGTTGTCAGCGGGGAATTCTTGCCAGAGATTTTCTTGACCCATTCCAAAGTTGTGGACACGGGCCACGAGTTGGCTTCCACGATGTTGACATCGTCGACGGTCACGGCCAGCGCGGCGGGGTTGAGACGTTTGCCCTGGCAGGTGGGGCAGGGTCGATCGGACATGAACTCCGAAATTTTCTCGCGGATATATTCCGAGTTCGTTTCCTTGTACCTGCGTTCGAGATTCGTAATCACACCTTCGAATACGCGGGTCATCTTGAACTCATTGCCGTTCGAGTTTTTGTAGACCATCGGTACTTGCTTTTCGCCAGTGCCGTAGAGAACGATCTTGAGCTGTTCCTCAGTGAGGTCTTTGACCGGTTTATCCAGATCAACCTTGAAGTATTTTGCCGCCGCTTCAAGAGCCTGCCAGTAGTAGCCACCTTCTTCCTTGGGACCACTCCACTCAAGGCTGGCAATCGCTCCCTCGTTCAGGCTCCGCTCCGGGTCGGGGATGATTCGTTCGGGATCAATCTCCAACTTGGAGCCAAGTCCCTGGCAATCCGGGCAGGCGCCCTGGGGTGTGTTGAATGAGAAGGTGCGCGGTTCGATTTCCGCAATGCTGACGCCGTGTTCGGGGCAGGCAAGGTGTTCTGAAAAATTCAAGTCATTTGAGTCGAAGGTCGAGGGCTTGCCCTGAGTGGCATCGAAGGGTCGAAGGTCGTCGCCCGTCGACTTTTGACTTTCGACTTTAGACACCGTAAGATACCCCTCCCCAAATTTGAGCGCGGTTTCCACCGAATCCGTCAGCCGCGTGCGCGCCGCCTTCCTTTCATCCTTGTCGCCCTGATGCGAAATGACAAGGCGGTCCACAACCGCCTCGATGGTGTGCTGTTTGTAACGGTCGAGTTCGATCTCGTCGTCCAGCGAATGGACGGCGCCGTCCACGCGGACGCGCGCGAAGCCAGCCTTGCGGATCTCCTCGAAGACGGCCTGATACGTTCCTTTGCGGCCGCGTACCATGGGCGAGAGCACCAGGATGCGCGTGCCTTCGGGAAGGGCTTCGATCTTGTCCACGATTTCCTGCGCGGATTGTTTGACCACCTCGCGTCCGCAGGCCGGGCAGTGCGGAATGCCTGCGCGCGCGAACAAAAGCCTCATGTAGTCGTAGATTTCGGTAACGGTGCCAACCGTCGAGCGGGGATTGTGCGAGGTGGATTTCTGGTCGATGGAAACGGCGGGGGAGAGGCCGTCGATGTAGTCCACATCAGGTTTGTCCATCTGGCCGATGAACTGGCGCGCGTAGGCGGAGAGCGACTCCACGTAACGCCGCTGGCCTTCCGCGAAGATCGTATCGAATGCAAGGGATGACTTGCCGGAACCTGAGAGTCCCGTAATTACGACAAACTTGTCGCGCGGGATTTCAACCGTGATGTTCTTGAGGTTGTGAACGCGCGCGCCGACCACACGAATGGTATTGGATGACATACGACTCCTTTTGGGAGATTGAATTATAGCACATTTGTTTCAATTATTACCTGCCGCGGCCTGCATCCTGCAAGGGAATTGAAACAGCCAAAACTTCATTATACCAACCTGATGATTCGCAAGTCGAAATTTTGCCCGAGGCCTGTTTTTTTGCCATACCCGCTATGTTATACTCAGTGCAACTTCTTAAATCCGGCGGGGTTATATTTTTCAATCCCGCCGGTAGGGTTTTAACCAGTGCCTGAACCGGAATTCAAGGAAGACGAGATTCTCACACGCGCCTCTACAGGTGACCGGGAAGCCTTCGGTCAATTGTATGAGCGCTATGTGGAACGCATCTTCAATTATGTATACTACCGGACGGGGAATCTCCACGACGCGGAGGATCTCACTGCGCGCGTGTTCCAGCGGGCGATGAATCACATTCAGAATTACACGGATCGCGGCGTGCCATTTTCGGCCTGGTTGTATCGTATCGCTCATAACCTCGTAGCCAACTGGCATCGGGATCGCAGCCGCAGGCAGGAAATCCCGCTGGATGATTTACCGGTTCTGCCCGCCAGGGGCGACCATCCCGAGAAGAATCTGGTGCGGTCCCAGGAACAGGATTCGCTCCTGAAATTGATCCGCAAATTGCCTTCCGAACGTCAAAACCTTCTCATTCTGAAGTTCGTCGAAAACATGTCGAACTCGGAGATCGGTGAGATCATGGGACGTTCCGAAGGAGCCGTGAAGAGCCTTTATCATCGCACTCTTCTGGCGCTTCGCGATCAATTGGGCGATCAAAACATTAATCTTGAAGGAGAGTAAAACATGTTACATATTGTGACCGATGGCGCCGCCGATATTCCTCCCGCGTGGGAAAAGGAATATGACATTAGTATTATCCCCATCAATGTTCACTTTGGGGAAAAAACCTACATTCAAAATGTGGATTTGAATTTCGACGGGTTTTACAAACTTGTGGACGATAAATCGAACCCGTTCCCCAAAACCTCCCAGCCTTCCCCGCATCAATTTGTCGAGTTTTATAAAAAGAATTTCCAGCCGGGCGACACAATCCTCTCGATCCATATTACCAGCAAACTTTCAGGCACGTATGCCTCTGCGGTTGCCGCGGCGGAGGATTTGAAAGGCACGTATAACGTTGTCACGTTCGACTCGCTGGGCGGTTCGATGGGCACCGGCTTTATGTGCCGCACCGCCCGGCAGATGGAACGCGCCGGAAAAAGCGTGGATGAAATCGTGCGTTATCTTGAATCCATTCGCAGCAGCACCTACATCATTCTAACGCTCGATACGCTCGAATATGCCCGCCGGAGCGGACGTGTGGGAGCCTTCTCCGCGGCGCTGGCCTCGGTCTTGAATGTCAAGCCGATTGCGCGGCTCCAGGATGGCCTCGTGAACATGGTGGATAAAGTCCGCACGCGCAAGGCGGCCCTCGATCGTGTGATCGCGCTTGGGAAGGAAGCGGTTGGAGATAAGCCGGTTCATCTTGGCGTTGTCCACGCCCGCGATCTCGAGTCTGGCAGGGCCCTCATGGAGGAAGCGAAGAAGCATTTCAACGTCAAGAGCATCGAGATGACCGACCTCTCGATTTCACTCGCCATTAACTTTGGCCCCGGCACGGTTGGATTGGTGCTATACCCGGCGGAATAGGTACGAATGACAAAACGCAAGCAGACGAACATCCCCCCCGAGGAAGAACTCGATGTCCTTGAAGCGCATCTGGCCGGGACCTTGAAGCCGGTCGCGCCTCCGAGGGACATTGTCCAACGCCTGCGCGGACGCGTCCGAATGCCTGCGCGTGAAGAGATCGTCCATCACCTGCGCGACTGGCGCAGGATGTTTCTGGTGTTTGGCGGCGTGATGTCCGGGATGGTGTTGATCATTACCCTCGCCCGCGTCTTTTTTCATTTGACGGGACGAAGAACGTAGCGCGGCGAATTTGACCCCGGGGATTTCAAAAGTCCCCGGTTTTTTTTATTCCGTCAAAAGACGGTCGCACAGGAGGCGCGCTTCTGCCACGAGGTCCGCATCCACGGGGAGGGTGAATTCCTCGGTGACGCGCAAAGTCAAATGACCGGCGATCCGTTTCAAGTCGGGGAAAAGATGCGCATCCTCCTTGATCAGGTTTAGCAGATCGTACGCGCTCGCGCTGGGCGGACGAATCCCGCGGCGGGTCAGGTATTCCCGAATTGCAATGCCCGCCGCGCGCCGCGCACAGACGCGCGCCTGTCCCTCGTTTTTCCCTGCACGCGCCCGCTCCGCCCGCTCGAATTCGATCTCCAAAAGTTTCTGCCACTCTTCCATGTCAGACGGATTATAATAGGCAAATTCCCTGGAGGTAGAGATGAAATATCCAATGTTTCGAGCGTTTTCCCTGATGATGATTTTTGGTTTATTGCTGGCGGCCTGCGGGCCTGTTGTCCTACCGGCACAGACAAAAGAGGCTGTTCCTCAAGAGAGCGGCTAGGAAAATGGGCCGACGATTATTACCGGAAAGGTAACCTACACCAACGCCTTTTTCACCATGGGGGTTGCCGAGCCGGTGATCATCCTGGAAGACCAGGGCGGTTTTATTGACCGTAACCGCAAGTTCGTGATCCCGGTTGAGTCACAGGTGATCGGCCAGGTCACTTCAGATTTTTACACATCCCCATTTACTTACAGCCTGAGCCTTCCCGAATCGCCGAACGGGACGCTGCATGACGTGGATCATGACGGTGTTGAAGAAACGGGCGTGATGGTCTTTGCGGTGGCCTATTGGACCAATACCTGGGGCGATCCATATCTCGAACGTCGTGACCAATTCGGGGGAGGGTGGTCTTCTGCGTATGCTTCGACGAAGGTCAGTGACAATCCGGACTCGTACCTGGAAGTGTACGGCGGGAAATATCTCGTTTACGCCCCCGACGACGCGCAGGAGTTTCCTTCAGGTTTTGGCGGGGACAAGAAACTATTTACTGATGACGATCCGCTTATGGAACTTCCTGCCGGCTGGTCGATCATCGATTTGGACCAATCCCCCTTTGTGATCGGCCGCGAAGACCAGCCGGTGATCGACCTGATCGAGCCGGAAAGTTCGGCGCTGGATGATTTCTCATCACTCTCTTATACTGAGGCATTCGACCAGATGCTTGACAAGTTCAGGAAGGAATATGCCTTTACCGAATTCAAGCAGATTGACTGGGATGCCATGGGCGCGGAATTCCGTCCGCGCTTTGAGGAGGCCGGGAAGAATAATGACGCTCATGCGTACGCGCTTGCATTGCGTGATTTTATCTGGTCGATCCCGGATACCCATGTCGGGTTCGATCAATCCCTGCTCAACGACGATTTTTTTATCGATACCGAGGGAGGCATGGGCTTTGCAATGAGGGAACTTGATGATGGAAAGATCGTTGCCAATTATATTTTGCCGGGCGGCCCCGCGAATCTCGCTGGAATGACATGGGGCGCGGAAATCATCTCTTTGGATGGAAAACCCACAGTCGAAGTGGTGGAGGCCGCCGTCCCGTGGTCCTCTCCGTTCAGCAACCCGATTATCAGGCGATTACAGCAGTTGCGCTATGCGCTTCGTTTTAGGATGGAGAAAGGTACGGTGGAAGTCAAATTCAAGAATTTGGACGGCGATGAGCAAACGACCGTCCTGGATGTTGTTGACGAACGCGATAGCCTGAGTTTCTCATCCTTTTATGCAGGCCAACCGGAGACGGAACTTCCTGTTGATTTTTCGATATTGCCCAGCGGTTATGGTTATATCAAAATCAGCAGTTTTGCGGACAATGACGTCCTTTCGATCCAGGTTTGGGAACGCGCCATTCAATACTTCAACGAGAATGGCGTTCCCGGCGTCATCCTGGATCTGCGCGTAAATGGCGGTGGAAGCGGCTGGCTGGCCGACCAGATGGCGGCCTACTTCTTCAGTGAGGAAGTGGTTGTTGGAAATACGGCCCGTTATAACAAGGAAAGCGGCGGGTTTTACATGGACCCGGGCGATGAAACTTTGATGATCCCCCCGCGTGCCGACCTTCAGTACGGCGGCCCTGTGGCAGTTTTGGTTGGCCCGACTTGCGCCAGTGCATGCGAGTTTTTCTCTTACAATATGACCATCGATGACCGCGCCATGATTGTCGGGCAATATCCAACCGAGGGGGCGGGTGGAAGCGTTGAGCAGTTTGTGATGCCGGAAGATATCTACACCCAGTTAACGATCGGCCGCGCGGTGGACGCGAATGGCAGGATTCATCTCGAGGGGGCAGGCGTTGTGCCGACGGTTAAAGTTCCGGTTACTCTCGAGACGCTTCAACAGCAGGCCGATGGCGTGGATGTCGTTTTGGAAGCCGCGATAAAGGCCCTCAGCGTACCTCAAGGAGCCGGTGTGACTCCCTCCGGCGCGCCGAAGATCGCCGGAAAGAGCGAGGCCGAAAGCGCCCTTTCGAGCGGGGCGCCCTTCCTCGAGGATCTCGCGAGCGAGCAGTATGATGCAACTGCATATGCCCAACCAGGGACATTAAATTTCACTGTGGCATTACCTGACGAAAACCCGGTGGTCTGGGGCTATGCCTGGTGCGCGGTCGATGCGGATACGCTGAAGTCCAACCTGGAAAGCATCAGTTTGGAATTTGTGCTGGATGGGGAGGATGTGTCCGACCAGATGACTGTTTTCGATGTTGAATCGAACGGCCAGCAATGCCGCCTGGTGTATACGGCCTTGAGCGAGTGGCCTGCGGGCGAGCATCACCTGGGTATAACGGCCACCTTTGCCGTGAAGATCAACGATGGTATCGCTGATTACGAAGCCGGTGATTATGTGCTGGAGTATGCCGTCTTTGCCAGGCCGTAGTCTAAAGCAAAAGGGCACAGACCCGAGACCGTGATTGGAAAAAACAGGAGACTTGCAGATGCAAGTCTCCTGTTTTTTCGTGTGCAAGTAACAAAGCAGCCTCCTCATTGAACAGGGGGATTGCTTCGGGAAGCCCATCCTGAACTTGTCGAAGGAAACGTCTCGAAGGTCTTCTTTCCTCCCTCCTGCTTCCTCACCCTCC
>Ga0172375_10009223_pt1 | contig 13048 bp, 17 predicted proteins | sample LakKiv1m_FD_114537 | JGI IMG/M metagenome (GOLD analysis project Ga0172375, IMG submission 114537) | Freshwater microbial communities from Kabuno Bay, South-Kivu, Congo - kab_092012_11.1m | ecosystem: Environmental > Aquatic > Freshwater > Lake | place: Democratic Republic of the Congo...
AAAATTGCTGAGTAAAAAGAATATTTGGGCAATTAATAAAATTCGAGTCATGCTGACCATTAGGTCAACTTGATATGGAGTAAAACCTAAGACGATTAAATTTGATAGCGGTCTGGCAAAGACAAATATAATTACGGCACTAATGATAAAAACTAACAACAAGATATTGATAACTGATGAGGCCATACGATAGGCTGTTTTTTTATCTTTGTGGAGGTAACTGGCAAAAACTGGAATAAACGAAGCCGACAGCGCACCAGTGACTAATAGCTTAAAAATTAGATCAGGTAGACGAAAAGCGGCATTGTAGGCATCAAGGTCGAGAACACAACAACTAAAAAATTGAGCGTATAAAAAACGACTACGTAAAAAACCAAGAACGGCAGATAAGCCAAAAGTGATTGCCAAAATTAGAGAGGCTGATGAAATAGAATTTTGGGGTCGGCTTAAAATTGTTCTTAATTTTGTGATGATCATCATGGCTTATTATAAAGTGATATGTTAAAATAACCACATGCCAATTTCAAGATCTGCAAAAAAATCACTGCGCAAAGCAGTAAAAAACAAGAAAGTTAACGTTTCCTTTAAAGAGAAACTAAAAAAACTTATCAAATTATATTTGGTAAAACCAACTGCTGAAAGCTATAAAGAAGTTCAGTCAATGTTAGATCAAGCCAAACAAAAGAATATTTTTCATATAAATAAGGTTTCTAGACTAAAATCGAGACTCAATAAAAAATACGGTGAAGGCAAAACCGAAGTTAAGATAACAAAAAAACCTGTTACAAAAAAGAAAACAGTCAAGAAAGTAACCAAAAAAATGTCGTAGCCCCGTTTGGGGCCTATTTAAGTTATAATTTTTTACTTATTTAGTGACATTTATGAAAAAGTTTTTTGTAACGACTCCAATTTACTATATTAACGATATTCCACATATTGGACATACCTGTACCACGATTGCGGCCGATATTTTGGCTAGACTACATCGACAATTGGGTGATGAAGTATTTTTTTTGACAGGGACTGACGAACACGGTCAAAAAGTAGCTGAATGTGCTATCAGAGAAAATTTAGACACACAAACTTATTGTGACAAAATTGCCCCAACTTTTATCAATGCATGGAAAAATTTAAACATCAGCAATGATTTTTTTATAAGAACGACAGACAAAAGACATGAGAAAATTGTGGCCGATTTTTTGACAAAAATCAAAGAAAATGATGATGTTTATAAGGCAAAATATGAAGGCTGGTATTGTATTGGTTGTGAAAAATTTTTAACAGAAACTGATTTGGTCGACGGCCATTGTCCACTACACCCACCCGAAAAAACTGTAAAAAAATCGGAGGAAAACTGGTTTTTTAGACTATCAAAATATGTACCAAAATTAATTGAATTAATTGAAAACGATAAAACAAACTATATATATCCTGCAGGAAAACGCGCCGAAGTATTGGCAAAATTAAAAGGTGGGGTCAACGATATATCGCTGTCTCGAGAAAATGTCGAGTGGGGGATACCAGTCCCCTGGGATACAAAACAGACGGTATATGTGTGGTTTGATGCGCTGATAAATTATTACAGTGCCACCCAATTTGTTGAGGGGAAAAAAGATTTTTGGCCAGCTAATTTGCATCTTCTGGGCAAAGAAATACTCTGGTTTCATACGGTAATTTGGCAGGCGATGTTATTGTCGGCCAAAATCGAATTACCTATCAAAACTTTTACTCATAGCTTTTATATGATCGATTCGCAAAAAATGTCCAAAAGTTTGGGTAATGTTATTTCACCTTCTCAATTAGTTGATTTATTTGGGGTTGATGGAACACGGTATTTGATTGCCAGGTCAATACCAGTAGAAAACGATTCTGATGTGGGGATAAATAAATTTAGGGAAAAATATAATGCAGATTTGGCCAATAATTTGGGAAATTTAGTGTCGCGTATTTGCAAACTTGCTTCAAATCTACAATTTCCAACAAACAATTTCCAAATCGATGAAGAATTTAATAAATTAATTGATGATTTAAAATTAAATGAGGCAATTGACTGGGTATTTGATAAATTTATTAACGAATCGAATGATAAATTAAATAATGTTGCACCATGGAAATTAGAGGCAAACGACCCAGCGCGAGTGAAAGTTTTGGGTGAATGTGTCAATAATTTACGTCAAGTGGCGTATTATTTGTCCTCAATTATGCCAGAAGCTTGTGAAAAAATTACTAAAGTTTTTGAGGGAGAAATAAAACCATTAACAACTGGGTTGTTTGGGAGAATTAGTTAGCGAGAGTCAAATTTAGTTCTCGTGTCGCAGCTATTATTTCATGTGGTTTTGTAACAAATGACATTTTGACTGTATTTCTAATTTCAATAGCCACAAAGTCACCCAAGTCCCAGTGATTAAATCTGTGAGATATAAAATGGGGTGACATTTGAAGACCGTTTAATGAACGAAGTGGGATGCTATCAACATTGTGAAGGTATGTATAACCCATTTCGTCGAGAGCATATCGAGGTTCCTGGTTACTAAAAGTACCCAAAGGTAAAAATTCCATACCTTCATTGGTTTGTACCTGCACTTTTAGAACTTCGTTGTTCTCATTTGTTATAAATCGAAACATCGATGTATATTAACATAAGGTAAATAATACTTATGGATTAATAGACTAATTTATTGATCTAGTTGTAAGATTTTTTGCATTTTTTGGTGAGATTACTTTATTTTTTGTTTCTGTCTCAATTTCTTTGCGAGTATTGCCGGCAATTTGACCACCACGCCTGGCTATTTGTCTACTGTCATCAAAAGTTTTAGGTTTTCTGTCTTTAGATATTTCTGTGGTTGTTGCTTCAGCTAATGTATTTAAGACCAGTTCTAAATTGGTCATATTGTCGCGAAGATTTTCTTTTTTTAAATTTTTATAATTTTTATATTCTCTGACAGTTTTCCCAGACCATGCTTTGGTTATTTCATTGGTCAAAATTGCAAATTCTAAACCCTCTTCAATTCCTCGTAACTGCCATTCGTCGGTCAATTCTTTTCTAACTTCAATTGTTTTTAATCTTTGGTTTATCCATTCTGGTGAATAACCTTTTTTTAAATATGTTTGTAAAGCCCTATTTATGGCTAATTCTGGATCTTCAATTTCTTCTAATCGTTGATATCCAACTTTGGCTAACCATAATTTTAAAGGCTCAGCTTTTGAACTAGGTATTGATTGGATAAGACGAAATAAATCTTGGGTGGAAAAGCAATCCGATGGTCTTTTTTTACCGTCTGGTGCCATAAATTTGATCTTTACGATTTTATCGTAAACATCACTTCCTTCTTTTTTTAGTTTAGTTTTTAAATCGCTCCAATATCTAACTGGTGTGTTTGATTGCGTCAATATACCAACAACATCAATTATTGAAAAATACCACAATTCCTTCTGTTCGTCCCAAAGTCGACGGACTTTATTATTTTGAAAAATAATTATTGAGTTATCCTTTTTGGACATAGTTTATAATAGCACCATGATTGATACCCACTCACACATCGCTACTAACATTGAAGGTTTGGAATTTGTGGTACTATCAGGGAGTAACTTAGCGGACTCGAAGAATAATATATTGCTTTCAAAAAGTAATTCAAAATTATTACCTGCAGTGGGGATTCATCCACAGGAAGTAATTAGGAATTATGAATTAGGAATTAGGAATTTAGAGAAATTATTAACGAATAATAAAAATATAATTGCGGTGGGGGAATGTGGACTTGAATATACAGATGGGGTTGACAAAGAAAAACAAATTTTTTATTTTAAAAAACAAATTGAATTGGCACAAAAATATAATAAACCACTAATTGTTCACAGTCGAAAAGCAATGGTCGAGACACTGGAAATATTAAATAATTACCCTGCTTTGAGGGGAGTAATCCACTGTTACACGGGTGGAATAAAAAGAATAAAAAATGTGCCAAATAATTTTTATTTTGGAATTGACGGCAATGTGACATACGAAGAGGGTTTGGTGGAAGTGGTTAAAAATATACCCAAAGATAGGCTAGTGTTGGAGACCGATTCCCCTTACCTAACTCCAATTCCCTACCGCGGACAAGAAAACAGTCCCAAAAATATTAAATATATTTATAAAAAAGTAGCAGAAATTTGGGAAATGAGTTTTGAGGAAACAGAAAAAATTATTGATGAGAATGCAAGAAAATTATTTAATATAATCTGAAATGATGTTTTCGAGTTCTTTTTGTGATGGATATTTATCGACAAGTGCCAATTCATGATCGATCAATAAAATTGTATTACCTTGGAAGCCCCAACTGTAAACTTTGTTCATGTCTTTGCTGTACTCGGGGTCGTAGTCAATTTGAAGTTTTTTGCAAACTGCTTCCAAATCAGTAAATAATTTTTTACCAGCGGGTAGACCTCGATCAAACAATTGAATTCGCATAAGTGATTATAATTCAAAGCGAGGGGCAATGTCTATATTATCTGTATCGCTTTGACCAACACGCTTAAATTGATGAAATCCAGCCAAAGCAATCATGGCGGCATTGTCGGTGTTGAGTTTTTTGGAATAGGGTAAATATAGTGGTAGATTTTTTGATTTGGCTAATTTACGGAGTCGAGAACGTAGTAAAGAATTGGCCAAAACCCCACCTGAGGCCAATAGTGATGATGGTTTATATTCATTAATAATTAAACCAAACTTCCTTTCAAGATGATCAAAAACGGCCGTCTGAAAAGTTGCTGCAAGGTCAGATAAATGTTTCATTTTTTTGTCTATATCCCAATCTTTTATTTGATAATAAAAGCTGGTTTTAAGCCCAGAAAAGCTAAGGTTAAAATTTACCTTTTCTGGTAGGGGACTGGGAAGTTTTAGAAAATGTGGATCCCCTCCTTTGGAAATCATTTCTATAACTGGGCCACCCGGATATCCAAGCCCCAATAATTTGGCTGATTTATCGAGAGCTTCACCAGCAGCATCGTCAAGAGTCTCCCCTACTACGTGATAATTGCCAATATCTTCAATTAAAACAATTTTGGTATGACCACCAGAGACTGTTAATGCCAAACATGGAAATTTTGGTGTGTAGAGTGGGTTTCCTAGACTATTCTTTAAGAATGGCGATAGCAGATGACCTTCAACATGATTGACAGCCACAAATTTTTTGTGGTTAATTTTTGCCAAATTTTTGGCATAATTAAAACCCACTGAAAGGGCAATGCCTAAACCAGGGCCTCGAGTGGCAGCAATTAGATCGATTTGATCAATAGTAATTTTTGCCTGTTTTAGGGCAAGTTTAACGACTGGCTCAATCCTCTCTTGGTGGGCGCGTTTGGCAATATCGGGTACTACCCCACCCCATTTTTGATGCAAATCAGTTTGACTTGACACGACATTGCTCAATACCCTATCATCACTAAGTACGGCGGCGCAGGTGTCATCACAACTTGTTTCTATACCAAGAATATACATGTGGTGTATTATAAATTATTATGAATAAATATTTTTGGGCAAGCGTGTTATTGATTGGAGTATCGGCCTTGGGGATATGGTGGATACTAAGTGAGAAAGGGATTATTAAAACCGCTGAAGATAAACGGGAAGACGCCATCAATGCAATATACCCGACGGTGACAACTACGAAAAATAAGTCCACGCCGACAGCGTCGCAGTCAGGCGGGCAGGTGGTCGGACAGGCTGGGACAAAAGGTGGACTGGATGAAGATGGGGCAACTCAAACAATTTTTGAAAGCGTCTATTCACCCGACCGCAAACTATATATTGAAAAAGAATATAGCGGAACTCGATATGTTTTGTGGCGAGTAGATAGTAAAATTACCCTACATGTAGGTAATAGTTGGAGTTGGACTCATCCACGACGTGAATTAACTGAAACTGGAATTGTGCCAGGACAAAAGGTTTTTGAATATAAAATTGGAAGTCAGCGGATAGTTGATTTTAGTACTGGTGGTAAAAAATACACTATCCAATGTGTTCACAATGGGAATGCCGAAAATAAAACCGAGTGTGATAAATTTATCACTAATTTTAAATTGATTTAAAAATCAAAACTTATTTTGCGCTCGTTTTGAGTAACATACTCAAAATTGATGGCAAAATAGTTGGTATGTGATTTGAGCCAAGTTAAATTGTCTTTTCCCATATTTTCGGGCCATTCAACGCAAGCAATAATATTATTTTTAAAATAATCTTTAAACTTTAAATCATCAAAATCGGCGAACGTATTCAATCGATAAAGGTCAAAATGTAAAAATTGACCATAGTCGTTGACGATAACAAAAGTAGGTGAAGTAATTATTGCCTTGATACCCAATAATTTACCAACCGCTTTTGAAAAAATGGTTTTGCCACAACCCAAATCACCCGATAATGCCAAGACTGTTGGTCCCGTTAATTTTTTGTCGATTATTTTTTGATACAAAAAATTGGCGATTTTGCCTGTTTCAATTTCTGAAGTAGATAATAGCGAAGCTGAATTGCTAGCAACCAAATCCCCTCGTCTGAGTACTTTTAACTCTGCTGCGGTAGCGTCAATAACGGTTGAGGGTAGATTTTTGGCAAGTTTGCCAGCATCGACAATTAAATTCAACATATCTTTTTTCTTTTGGGAAAGAGTGTTTAATAAAGAGGAAACAGAATAGTGGGGCGACCGACCCGAGAGGTTGGCTGAGGTAGCGGTAATCGGGAAATTTAAGAATTTGACTAATTCTAAAATATATTGGGAATTGGGAATTCGAATACCTAGAGTGCCATTTTCCGCCTCGATACCAGGAGCAACTTGATGCAAGCCATCAGATACTATGGTAAATGGTCCTGGTAACAGACGATTATAGAGTTTTTCCGTATTTTTGGACAGTTTTACATATTTTTTGGCCATAGAAATATTGGCTACAGCAATAGAAATTGCCTTACCAGTCCAGCGATTTTTAAATCCTAATAATTTTTTGACGGCAATAGAATTGGTTGGATCAACGGCTAAAATATAGACAGTGTCAGACGGGAACAAGACAAGTCCCCCATTTTTGATGATGGTGGCAACAAATGCGATGTGTTTTGTAAAATTATTTTGATTGATTTTGATTATGCCCACGGGTGATTTTAACATTTTAAAACCCCATATATATATAATTATTCTGATAAAATCAGAATGTGAAGATGGCAATTTTGGTCGCATTAACATTAATTAATATATATTTTTCAATAAATTTATCGGTGGGTGATAAATATGTAACTAGACTAAACAAATGGTATGAATTGGCACTGAACAATAAATGGAGTCTAGCAACAAAGTTGGAAAAAAAATTAGACCAGGCTGATTTAAAATGGTTTAAAGATAAATACAAAGCAGAAAATTTAAAAAAAAGACTAAACGAGTTGACAGTAAAGACAAATAAAAGTGCTGATGATTGGATGGAAATTGCTCAAATCCAAAGTGGGTTAGGTAACAAAAGTGCCGAAAAACAGGCAATAGAATCCGCACATAATTTAGACCCAATTAGAAAGGATATCGAAAAAGTTTATTTTTCGTCTTTGTAAGATGCTTTCTCTGCTGCTTTCTCGGCATCTCGTTTAGCTAATTCTTCAGGAGTTTTTTGTGAAGTGGCTTCAACGTCAGCTGGAGTAGCTTCTGCTTCCTCGACAACTTCTTCTTCTACTTTGGGTAGATCAGTCTTAACAACAACTTGATCAGCTTCGTTTTTGACTTCAACTAAAGTTTTATCAATATTTAAGTCGGCAACGGTGATTTGAGCATCAATATCGGCGAGAACAGATATGTCGACGATGATTTTTTCTGGTAAGTTAGCAGGCAGTGCTTCGACTTCGATTTCGTCAAGAACTGTAATTAGCACATTGCCGTTTTTAACAGACATTGATTCGCCAATGAATTCCAAAGGAACTGTAGCGATGATTTTTTCTTTCAAGTTTACTTTGTGACAATCAATATGAATTAAATCGGAAGAAATTGGATGGTATTGAGGGTTTTTGAATAAAACAGGGAGAACTGTGTCACCCATTTTGATTTCGACGAGGGTTGATTCACCAACATGAGAATAAAGCTTGTTTAGCTCCATGGTAGAAATTGAGATAGAAATAGGTTCAAAATTGTGTCCGTAGACGGTGGCTGGGGTTAAACCTTGATTTCGCAATTGTTTAACTTTGCGACCTGTTAGGTCACGTTTATTAGCATTGATGGAAGCGGTGGTTTTGGTCATATTATAAAGATAAAATGTTTTTGTGCCTTTATGACTAACTGTCATTACCTCAGCAAAAACATAAATTGTAGGTGATTATAGCAGATTAATGACTAATTGTAACTAAACCGAAAAATACTTTACGCTCTTTAATCTCTGGTTGGGTTTTTGCAGTAGATAACAAAACAAATCCCTCATCAAAATCTACTCTGGGTGTTTTATTTTTTGCATTGGCAAGTTTTTGCTGATGTTCTCTATCAAGTTGTTCTAAAGATTTACCTAGATCTCCTTTTAGTGCCATACAGATTGTGTTATACAAAAGTATTGATGAAATTGTAAGCAAATGCTAAATATGATAATATACGAGTGTTATGAAATTAATGTTTTCTCGATCATATTGGCAATATACGCAGCCCAATGCGGGAGATGTTAATTTGTCATAATTTATATTTGACTTAATTAATCCCGCTTGGCGGGATTTTTTTTGGTCCGTAAAACCAAATTTTAGAAATTAAATATATATTATGAAAATAAAAACAAATAAAAAAATTGGAATACTTGATGGTATGGGAGCATTTGCCGGGGCTAGGTTTTTTCAAATGACATTGGAAAAAATTGCTAAAGCTAATTTACCTTTTCCTGAGTTTATTTTAAATGCTGTGGCTATCGATGATTTTTTTGCAGATACAAATAAAATATTACCAGCACAAAAAATATTAAGCGAGAGAGTAAAAGTATTTAACAATCAAAAAGTTACTATGATTGTTATGGCCTGCAATACGGCACATATTATGCACGCTCATTTATCATCAATATCAAAGTCACCTTTTCCCTCGATTATTGATTTGGTGATAGGACAATCGGTTAAACAAAGTTTATCGAGGGTTGGAGTACTAGCCTCCGCTGTATCATTAAAAACAAAATTATTTGAAAACGAATTGATAAAAAATAATATTTTGGCTTTTGTACCAAATCAAAATTTTGAAATATTTTTGCAAAAATTGATTGGAAAAGTTATTAATAATAAAATAAATATGGCTGATAAAAAAAATTTTGAAATATTTACAAAAAAATTTATTTTAGATAATAATCTTGATGGAATAATTTTGGGCTGCACCGAATTGCCTTTAGCCTTTGATAAAAAGAAATTTAGTAATATAAAAATACTGGATAGTCTTGATATATTGGCTGATTGCGTTGTGGAACATATTAAATGTTAAAATTTAGACATAAATATATGAATACAAATAAAAAAAGAATATTGACAGGTGATACGCCGAGTGGGAAATTACACTTGGGGCATTATGTGGGCACACTGGAAAATAGAGTCAAATTACAAAATGAATATCAGACATATATATTGTTGGCCAACGTCCATGCTTATGCCAATGATTACACTAAATTTGAAAAGATAAACAAAGATGTTTACGATGTTTATCTTGACAACTTGTCAGTTGGAATTGACCCTGAAGTCTCGACAATATATCTAGAATCAGAAATTCCCGAAACAATGGAACTTTACAGTTACTTTATGACCATGGTGTCGCATGCCAGGGCAATACGTAACCCATCAGTTAAAGAAGAAATCGTCTACAAAAACCTTGACGCCTCGATGGCTTTTATTGCCTACCCGATTTTACAAGCAGCAGATATACTCGGATTTAAGGCAAATTTGGTGCCAGTGGGTGAAGATCAGTCCCCTGTTATAGAACAAACTCGCGAAATTGCCCGTGATTTTAACAAAGCTTTTGGACAAACTTTTGCCATACCCGAGGCCATGATTGGCCGAGTGCCTAGATTAATTGGAACTGATGGCAAAAAGAAAATGAGCAAAAGTGGAGGAAACTCAATATTGTTATCTGAAACCGAGGAAAGTTTGGCGGCAAAAATCAAATCATGTTACACCGATCCGAGTCGGGTACATGCTACTGATCCTGGTAAAGTTGAAGGAAATCCAATTTTTGAATATCATCTTGCATTCAATCCTGATAAAGAAGAAGTAAAGGATCTAGAAGACAGATATCGTCTCGGACAAGTCGGAGACAAAGAAGTCAAAGAAAAACTATTTGTCGCACTCAATAATTTTTTGAAACCAATTCGAGAAAAAAGAAAATTTTATGAAGATCGTCCCGAGGTAGCTCGCGAGATTTTAATGGAAAGTTCGAAACGAGCTCGTAAAGTTGTGGCCGCTACCCTACTTGAGGTCAAAGAAAAAATGGGGTTATTGGGATTGTTAAATAAATAATATGATTATAAATTGGTTTACTCTAACGATAATTGGATTGATATCGGTGGCATTGGCTGATGTGTCGCAAAAAGTGACACTTAAGGGTGAATCGCCATTAAGCAGTATTACTAATAATTTCTTAGTATGGAATTCGATTGGAATATTGTCGCTAATATATTTTATTGGCTTTGGATTTTCTGTCCCAGTTTTGTCAAATGACTTTTTTATTAAATTAATTCCTTTGGCGATTTTATATTTCTTGGGAGGATCGTTTTATTATCAAAGTTTTAAAAGTAATTCAGTGTCGATTTCAGCTGTGTTGGCAACTATTTCATCGGTAATTACAACAATATTGGGTATAGTTTTTTTTAATGAAAGTACTAATATTTATAAGTTTATTGGTGCTTTCATTGTGTTTCTGGCAATAATAATTGTTAACTTCCAAAAGAAATTGCAATTTGATAGATACAATCTTTATGCCTTACTTGGTGGATTATTTTATGGTGTTGCCTATACAACTGATAAATACTTTGTAATATCAACTTCACCTGATTTTTATCAAATTGCGTTATGTTTCGGTGTGGGAATGGCAAGTTTTATTTTTCGGCCAAAACAAATAATCTCAGAGTTAAAGCTATTTCAAAATAAATTAATTCCATCAATAGTTTCATCTGTTATTTTCTTTTTCTTGTACCAAAAATTTCTATTTTGGGCAATATCAATTGGAGGAGAAGTAGGGAGAATTGATGTTTTAAACAATACAACCATTTTTGTAGTGATTTTGCTTGAAGTGTTCTTACTAAAAGAAAGAAAAGATATAAAAAAGAAATTGTTTGCAGCTGTGATTGCTACAATCGGGGCAACTATCTTGGTATTGGCAAGATAAGCGGTTCAGTTATTAAAATTTAGGTCGAATTAGGTTATAATTCCATATACCTGGCAGGGTAGCTCAGCTGGTTAGAGCATTGCATTCATAACGCAAAGGTCGTGGGTTCAAGTCCCACTCCTGCTACCAAGGGCATGTAGCTCAGCTGGTTAGAGCACCGATCTTATAAGTCGGGGGTCCATAGTTCGAATCTATGCATGCCTACAAATAATGGATTGAATTTTTCCAACAAAAAAGCCCCTCGAAAGGGACAATTTTGTATGTTGCGGAGCCAGGAGTTGAACCTGGTCTGTCAGATTATGAGCCTGACGTGCAGCCGTACACTACCCCGCATGTTGTAAAAGGACTTTGAATTATAGCACTACTTTAGCGCTTGTTGCAAAGCGTTATTTCGGATTTCTAATTTATCTATTTTGGAAACTAGTTGCAAAACCGATGTTTGGGCTTTGCGGATGACAATAACCTGCCGATAAATACTTAATAGTGAGGAAAATATGACAAAAATTAAAATGACACGAATTATTAAGTTTTTTAACATATTTAGTTGCCAAATAGCCTAATTAGTGGTACTATAAGATAATTTTTGAATATAAATAAATGACGACACTAATTGATGCCCTAAACCAGTTTAGCAAAACATTGTCCTCTCAGGGCAAATCGATTAACACTATAGTTGCCTACAAAGGTGATATTAATCAATTAATTCGATTTTTAAAAGACAAAGAAAAAGTCGAAAATATTGAAGAAGTTACAGTTAAACAAATTGAAAACTTTAAAAAAGATTTAACTGATAATGGTTACACCGCCAAGTCAATTTCCCGCAAATTAAACTCGATCAAAAATTATTTTGCATTTTTAAAGAAAGAGGGTAAGTGTGAAATTGATCCGTCAACTGGAGTAAAACATCCAAAATATGAAAATGATGCACCAAAGATATTAAAAGCGGTCGAATACCGATCACTTCGTGATGCTTGCCGTAATGATATTCGAGCGACGGCAATAGTCGAGCTAATGTTGCAAGCTGGATTGCGGATCAAAGAAATTGAAAATATGAAAATGTCCGAAGTTAAGGACAACGAAGTCGTCATTGAAACTTATGAAAGCCACCCAACACGAACAGTACCGTTAAATAATTCTGCCAAAATGGCTTTAAAAAGATATATTGATGAGGTCAGAGGTGAAAGCAAATCGAAAAATGTATTTATTACCAAAACTGGTCGAGTGTTATTGGCACGCAATATCCGCTCACTGCTTGATCGATTTTTTTCCAAGGCCGATATAAAAGATATAAAGGTTAATGATTTGCGAAATACTTTTATTGTGTATCAGCTAAAAGCCGGAGTACCAATTGATGTAGTATCACAAGTTTGTGGACATAAACGAATTTCCACTACTGAAAAATATTTGGAATTGATTGATAGTAAAGAAGAGACCAAGGGTATTAAATTAAAAGAACTATAAATTATTTTTTGTAAAAACAAAAACAATATGATTTGTAAAAATTTAGTATTATCTGAAGCATCTTTTGGTAGTGGAGTATTACAAGGTGAAGTATATTGTAAAGGTGGTGTCGATATTGATGAAAATACAGCTAAGATAACGGGAAAAGGCGTAAATAGATGTCCATTGGGGACGAATCTGTGGACAAAGCTGTATGGAATTACTTGACGACACACAACCAGTCGTGGCTAGAACACAACAAGGTGGTCAATTTG
>Ga0172375_10009224_pt1 | contig 13048 bp, 11 predicted proteins | sample LakKiv1m_FD_114537 | JGI IMG/M metagenome (GOLD analysis project Ga0172375, IMG submission 114537) | Freshwater microbial communities from Kabuno Bay, South-Kivu, Congo - kab_092012_11.1m | ecosystem: Environmental > Aquatic > Freshwater > Lake | place: Democratic Republic of the Congo...
AAGAAATCTATACGAAGAACAAGCTGGCCCTCGCTAACATCACCTAAAGCCAATGCTACGGACTACCAGGATCGCTTACGCGATCCCAAAATCCAACGCACTGGCTCTAGCCCGGAACGTTATGCACAAGCGGTAAAGACAAACAGACAATCTGTTAAACATGACTAAAGAAAGAAAATTTGTAATAGGAGATATTCACAGTCATTATGACGAAATGATGGAATTGTTTGAAATGGTAAATTTCGATTTTAATAATGACTCTTTAATAAGTCTTGGCGATTTGGTTGACCGAGGAACAAAACCTATAGAAGTTATTGAGACATTAATGAAAATTAAAAATTTCATCCATGTTCTTGGCAACCACGATGAATGGTTTTATCAGTATTTATTAACTAATAATCAACCTTTTGAATGGATTTCACAAGGTGGGAAGTCAACATTAGTTGCATATTTAAATAATCAAGAGTATCAAGCAAGACACATCGCTTTCTTCGAAAAGGCAAGGCTTTATTATATTGATAGTGAAAACAGGCTATTTGTCCATGGCGGATTCAATCATCGTATTCCGTTTAATCTCCAGCTTGACAATAAAGAATTATTAATTTGGGATAGGTCTTTGGTACTAACAGCAATGGAGTACGAACAATATGATCAGTCATTTACTGAGTTTAACGAAATCTTTGTTGGGCATACACCAACTCAATTCATAAAGGAAAATATACCGAAGAAATTCAGTAACCTTTGGATGCTTGATACAGGTGTCTATATTTCTGGAAAACTAACCATTATGAATATTGAGACTAAGGAATTTTGGCAATCAACTGCTAAAGAAAAAGAACAATCAGAGAAATGAAAAGGGAAACAGCTAATCAAGTTATTTATAGCATTCTGAATAATTCCATTTATTTTCCATTATTATTCAATTGTATTCCCATTGGTCAGATAGTAGTTTTGTCGAACAATATCAATAAAATGACATGATGAAAAACTCGATAAAAAATGCAGAAAAGAGAAGCTCAGTTTTAGCACCATATCTAATTTTAAAATCGCTAAATGGAGACCAAACCAATTTTACTATTAAAAATGAGAGACTATTAATAGGACGTTTGCCCGATTTAAATGATATTGCTCTTCAACCTGACACGCAGAATTTAGTCACCCGCCACATGCATTGCTTTATTGAAATTCGCAACAGCACCGGATGGTTAATAGATAATGCAAGTAAAAACGGGACATTCTTGAAAAGGAATTCTCTTCTGCAAAAAATCTCAGGAGAAATTAAACTCCAGGACAACGATTGCATTATGATTCTCGGAGAAATCAATGAAAACGAAGATCCAAAATATTGGCAATTAACATACATTGACCCACTTGCCACGAAAGACATTGTTAATGAACAAACAACTATTGTGTATGATTGGATTCAAGCAAAAGTGATAATTACAAGAGATGGGAAGCAGGAAGTAATAAACTCGTTAACTCCTCTGGAGCATAAACTCTTTAGATACATGGATCAAAAGAATAAACAAAATAACAACGTTCCGGTAATGTGTACTTACGATGAGTTGATTTCAGCCATTTGGGATGATGTTTATTCACATACCCCTAACGATGTGAATCATATCATTGCAGCATTAAGAAAAAAGATTGAAAAAGATTACAAAAACCCTGAGATTATAGTGAACATCAGGGGAATTGGATATAGATTTATTACTAATCATTAATTTGCAGAGCAGTATGGCCATATTAGCAGAAGGACAAAAAATAAACGAAACCTACGAAGTTGAAAGATTTTTAGGTGAAGGTGCTTTTGCAGAGGTGTATAGAGTAAAGCACAGATTTTTAGGAAGGCAGGCAATGAAGGTTTTTAAGGCATTAGGAATGACAATTACTGAAATTGAGTCTATGCTTGGTGAAGCTTTACTTTTATCCCAAATTGGTCATCCAAACATTGTAAGAGTTTTTGATGCGAATATTTCGAAATCAAAAAAAGGTGATTTGGGTTTTTTTACAATGGAATATGTTGCCGGTGGAAGCCTTGATAAGTTTTGGCAATCATACGGAACAAGAATAATTCCGGTCGATGATACAGTGCAAATTGTTAAACAGATTTGCCTTGGATTATCAGTTGCACACAGCGAAAATCCACCAATAGTCCATAGGGACATTAAACCCCAGAATGTTTTAATTGGTTATGATGCAAATGGTATCAGGGCAAGAATTTCAGATTTTGGTTTAGCAAAGCAGGTGAATCCGTTGACTCTTTTAGCAAGTGCGAAAGGAACTAAAATATTCAAATCGCCAGAGGTATTTAAGAACAATAAAAGCGATTCTTGCTCAGGAGATGTTTGGGCTATTGGCTGCATTTTGTATTTATTGCTCACTGATCGTCTCCCCTTTGCGGAAATAGCTGAATCAGAATTTTTTGAATATGCAAATTTTAAAACTCCCATAACTCCGCCAAGCAGATTAAATCTTTCGGTAAACACACTTCTCGAAAAGATCACATTAAAATCCCTGGAAATTGAACCATCAAAAAGATACCAAAATGCAATGGAAATGCTGAAAGACCTAAACCGCTGGAAGCCGACAAAAGCAAAAGGTGATGAAGAAGTTTACTCAAGCAATAGTCAATCAACAAAATCTGCTTTGGGCGAACATACTCCAATGGACGAATCAAAAGCAGCTGATTTGTTCAAACAGGCAATTGAAATAAGTAAATTTTCTAATAAATTAAATGAAGCTGCGGATATGTTGGAGCAAGCATTTTTAAAATGGCCAGAATATAAGGAAAAATATGAATATCTGGCAAAGTTGTGGAGGAAAGGTATTTCAAGATAATAAAAAGGATAAATCATGGAAAAAAATGAAGAACATTTAAAAGAAGGATGTGATATTCTATTACAAGCTGCAACACCTGATATTTATCGCATCAATGCCTTCCGGATTTCTGGTTTGAATGTGAACGCTACTACACGCGAGATTTCAAATCAGGTTCAAAAAAATCAGATGTTTGAGAAATACGGAGGCAAGATAGGTAACCATAAAAGTCCTTTCCCGATTGAGCCACCTCCGGATATTGATAAATTACGCCAGGCATTGCATCGCTTACGTGATCCTGAAACAAGGATTATTGATGAGTTTTTTTGGTTCTGGCCTCATAGTTTAGATATCGGAGTAAAAGATCATGCATTGGATGCCTTGTCAAGAAATGATATTAAAACAGCAGAAAGTTTATGGATAAACTATGAAGCTACTCTAACAGAATCAAACGTTTCAAGACACAATCTTGCGGTACTTTCACATCTATTGGTGTTAGACATTGAACTGAATGGAAATTCATTGGCAAAAGAAGAAAGTGCGAAAAGAGAAAAGTATTGGAAAGACACATTTAAAAGATGGACACTTTTACTTGAGCATGAAGGTTTCTGGAGCAGATTAACTGCAAGAGTCAGACAAATGGATGATCCGCGTTTGACGACAGGTTTTGTAAAAAGAATGAGGGAATCGTTACCTTATGCCATTCTTCAAATCAATGCATCTATAGCACTCAAGGCGGCTGAATCAGGAGATAAATCTGAAGCTCTCAGACAAATTAATTTAATGCATAATTCAGGGTTCGGAAAAGCAGTTGTTTCTCGTGCATTAAAACATGTTGCTAATCCACTTAGAACCAGAGTTAAAGTGATTTGCAAGTCCATTTCCGAGGAAACATACCCTGATAAGAAAAGTGAATTAGCAGCATGTAAAAAACTGATTAACCAAACAAAGGAATTACTTGCAGCAATTGATATTTTATTGCAAGATGATAATACAATTAAAGAAGGAGCGCACGATGAAGTTGCTTTAGCAGCAATGGGTCTTGCAATCTCCTATGCAAATGCAACTGAGGACTGGGAAAGTGTCGTTCCCATTTTTACAGAATTAAAAATAATTGTTATTGGGGAATCAGCTAGAAATAGAGTTGATCTGAATTACGATATTTTCACGAAAAATGTTGAGTATGATAATTTATATAAAAAGTGTTTCTATTGTAAAAAGAATAATGCCGACAATAGTTCTGTGGTAGAAGTTAAGATGCACGGAGATGTTCAAAGAAACTATTATTCAAATCAAATAACCTGGAGATATATTACTATTAAAGTTCCCAGATGTAATCATTGTAAAAAACAGCATGATATTGAAGAAAACTATACATGGGCAGGTGGAGGTTTTGGTTTGTTGCTTGGTATTGGTGGATGTTCAATTGTCGAGTTTGGAAATGGTGGGTTTTGGACTCTTGTTGGATTAACTGGGTTAGGTTTGTTGGTGGGATATATAATAGGAACATCAAAAAATAAAACTGCAAGTAAAGGCACATACAACCAGTTCCCACAAATCAAGGAACTTTTAAGACAAGGATGGTCCTGGGGAGAAAAACCAAATACAAATTAAAAAATAAATATCATGAAATTCAAGCATATAAATCAATTACAATATCCGAAAGAATTCAGGATATTACCAATGCAAATGCCGTATGAGGCATTAAAACAACTGGAAGAGTTATTAACAAACCTTTCTAAAAGTATACATACTGATAACAAACCATCTGTTGACCAGGTTATCAATAAAGATTTTCTGGCAGAGATTTCAGTTGGGGCATGGAGATTAAAGAAAAAAATGATTGATACTAAAACAGGAGAACCTCTCAATGAGATGAGCAGGGCTTATCGCCATCTGGAATCTGTATTTATTACCCTCAAAAATGAAGGAATTGAGATACAAGATCATGACGGACAATCTTTTGATGCTGGTCTATCGCTTAAGGTTCTCACATATCAACCATTGCCAAATATCGAAAAGGAATATGTGTACGATACAATTAAACCGTCTGTTTATTTGAATGGGGAGAGAATTCTAATGGGAGAAGTTATCGTTGCTACATTTCAAAAATAAATTAATAATTAACAATAAACAAATAATATCATGAAAAGTTTAACAATTGATTTTGGAATTGATCTTGGTACAACGAATAGTACTATAGCAAGGATAAATGGTGTTGATACCGAGGTTTTTAAAAACAATGAAGGATTTGAATTCACACCATCAGCTGTTTGGATGGATTCAAAAGAAAGGCTTCATGTTGGGAGAAGAGCAAAAGACCAGCTTGAGAATGACCCTGAGAATGCTTTTAGCGAGTTTAAGCTTCAAATGGGAACTGAAACTCTGTACACTTTCGAAAGAAATAAGAAAAAAATGAGTCCACAGGAATTGTCTGCTGAAGTCTTAAAAGCTTTAAAAGAGGATGTTAGAAGACAACTTGGTGAAGAAGTTACCTCGGTTGTAATTACTGTTCCTGCTGCCTTTGAATTACCGCAATGCCAGGCAACCAACAAAGCAGCAGAACTGGCAGGATTCGTAAATCACCCATTGTTACAGGAACCTATCGCTGCCGCAATGGCTTATGGTTTCCAAAGTGAAACCACTAACAAGTTCTGGATGGTATATGACTTTGGTGGTGGGACGTTTGATGCATCTATCATTCGAATTAAAGATGGGCAGATTGAGGTTGTTAATCATGGCGGAGATAATGGATTAGGTGGCAAAAACTTAGACTGGGAGATTGTTAATAGTTTGCTTGCTCCTGCTGCTGCAAAAGAGTATAACCTCAAAAACTTCAACAGAAGCAATAAACAATTCAGGGGAGCCTTTGCGAAACTTAAAGCTGAAGCTGAAAAGGCGAAAATCAGGTTATCACTTGAGGATTCTGTTGAAATATCCATAGATACATTGTATAAAAACGAGAAAGGTGAAGCTGTTGAATTTACCTATGAATTATTAAGGAGTGATTTTGAAAAATTAGCTAAACCTTACATTATTCAATCAATCAATATTTGCAAGAAGGTTCTTATGGAGAAAAGGTTAGGTACTTCAAATATCGAAAAGATAATAATGGTTGGCGGTACATCTTTAATACCATATCTACGTGAGATGCTTCTCAATCCAAACGAAGGACTTGGAATACCATTGGAATCGAGCATTTACCCAATAACAGTGGTTGCAAAAGGGGCAGCTATATTCGCAAGTACTCAACGAATACCATTCAATCCTAATGCTACCGTTCAAAAGGATGAGTTTTTATTAGAATTGGATTATCAACCAGTAGGTCCAGATTCTGAACCTCCTATTGGAGGCAGGGTAATTTCTGATATTCATAATAATTTTAATGGATATACTATTGAGTTTGTTAATAAAACTGCAAGGCCAGAATGGCGTAGTGGAAAAGTAGGCTTGACTTCTGAAGGTGGATTTATTACTCAATTGTGGGCAGAAAAAGGCAAGAAGAATGAGTATTTAATTGAACTTTTTGATCAAACTGGTGCCAGACAGAAAACAATTCCCGATAAACTTAATTATACAATGGGCATAGTATCAGCGGAAGCTCCACTAATCCATTCACTCGGCATTGCAATGGCAAATAATGAAACTGATTTTTTATTGGTTAAGGGCGTGCCCTTACCTGCAAAAAATAAAAGTTATCATAGAAATGTTAATGAAATACGATCTGGTAAGGAAGGCGACAATTTGGTTATTCCAATTGTTGAAGGTGAAAACAGACTTAAAGCTGACCATAACAGGCATATAGGTTCATTAATCATTCAATCAGAAAAGATCAGAAGGACAATACCTGCTAACAGTGAAATTGAGATTACATTAGTAATTGACACATCCAGATTGGTAATTGCAAAAGCATATGTTCCTATTATTGATGAAGAGTTTGAAGTTGTTGCAAACCTTGTTATTGAACCAGGGAAAATTTCTACAATAAAGGAGGAATTTAGTAAAGATAAGCAAAAGTTTGAGGATTTAAAAGAAAAGGCATTGAATGAAACTGACTCAAAAGCATCTAAAATACTTGAGCAGATAGTTTCTGAAAACATGATTATGGAAATCGAAAATCTTCTTATTGCAGGTGAAGTTGATCCGGATTCTTGCTTAAAAGCTAAAAATAGAATTCTTGATTTTAAAACAATTTTAGATTATGCAGAAGAAGCTCTTGAATGGCCTACCTTAGTTGAAGAAGCTAATGAGATTATCAAGAAAGCCGAAGACATTTGTGCTGAGTATGGAACATCAAGTGATAAACAGAAACTTCCAACACATAAAAAAGAAATTCAGAAAGCATTGGAAGAAAAGGATTCTGATCTGTTAAGAAAAAGGATTGGACAAATGGATAGTTTTTATTGGTCAATTCTACTCGAACAACCGGGTTTCTGGGTTGGTTGTTTTGATTATGCTAAGGAAGATATTAGCGTATCTAAAAATAAAAGTGAATCAGAAGATGCAATACGACAGGGAGAACGGGCAATCCAAAATAATGATGTAGATGGTTTAAAAGCAGCAGTTAGGAAGCTTTGGGAATTATCTCCATCAACGCAACAAAATACACCAGGATTAGGTGGAGGAACAATCAGAATTTAAATATAGTGCTCTTCTAAAAAATTAAATATGGAAATAAAGAAATCATTTTTAAGCGATGATATTTTAGGAAAATTGAACAGGGTAATTTTTGATTATTATTACTCCCTATCAACGATAGCAGCTTCGAAAGGTAAGTACACACAAGCGAGCGATTATCTTTCGGAGTTGCTTAAATCTGAGGAGGAATCTGTCATAGTTTTCGATTTACAGGCGAAAATTGCTGCTCAACAGGGTAAATTCAGAGAAGCTGAATTTTTATGGAAAAAATGTCTTAAAGCAGAACCTGACAATCCTGACTATATTGCTGCTCTTAACCGTATCAATAAAATAGCAAGTTCGAAATCCTATAGATTTTACTACCCATTTAAACTGCTCAAAGTTGTAACAATTGGATTCCTGATAATTATTCTTTTATTCTTCTACTTTTATGAAAGAGTTGAACGAAAACAGCAGTTGGCTTTCATTGTCAGTCAAAATAATGAAATGCTTTCAAAAATTGAGAATACCATTAATCCGAAAGCACCTGAAAATGAATTGTTGCTAAGCATCAGTGCTAAGTTGAGCACTATCGATGGTATCACTGTGGATAGTGAAAACAATGAAATAACTATTCTTTTTAATGAAGGATTGTTTGTCCGAGGTGATAAAATAAAATCAGATCAAAATATTACATTGGATAATATTTCACAAACTCTCTCACCTTATGCAGGGCAGATTATTGTTAAAATTATAGGCTCAACTGATAGTACGCCAATCTCATTTAGCAACACTTATAGAACTAATAACGATTTGAGCATCTCCCGAGCAAAAGCCGTATTGGAAAAAGTCTATGCATCAAGCAGGATTCCACGAGAGGATTTAATGATTGGGAGTCTTAGTGAATCAAACACGTTGTTTCCAAATGACACTCCAGAAAACAGGATGAAAAACAGAACGGTATTTATTAAAATCAGCCCAAAATTATAATCATGGTTAATTATTCAATAGGTGTCCGTTTAGCATGGGAAATAAGCAGTTACGAAGCAGCTAATAAGAAAGCATCTTTTATCGAAATTGACCATATTATGTTGGGCATACTTTCTTTAGATAAGATTTTATCAAACCTTAAGAATATTGCCGAAACTGATTTAGATAGTTTCATATATGAAAAGGATAAACTCTACACTAAACTGGTTGTTAACCAAATCAATATCACAACTTTTAGAAGAAAATTACGGCAATTAATACCATTTGGTGAAGGAGTGCCTTCTGATGGAATATTTCACCGTAGCCTTGAATGTAAGCGGATGTTTGCTGCGTCCTCTCAATTTGCCACTAACTATATTACAATCAATCACCTCTTTACAGCCATTATTGGAATAGAAGGTTCATATTCAAGAAATCTATTAGCTGCAAAGAAGATTGATGTTGAAAAATTAAAAACTGATCTTTTGTTTTCCTTTTACAAAAACAATTAAACATCTGATGCTAAACGACTGTATTTCAATTAATAACAAGAACCGCCAGTGCATAACAAAGTGTAGCAGCAATAAGGGTTTCGGTGGTAATTCAAGCATTTTGCCCCGCATAAAGTTCGGTGTATTACGACAGGAAAGTAGCCCGCAATCCCTTACTGCTGCTACACTCAAACGTTAGCGTTCATTGTAAACATTCAACTAATTTTAAAAATAGATAAAAACTTCATATAAATTTAAACGAGAAACGAAATGATAGTAGTATTGACGTACAACCACCCACATCGCAAAACGCAAGATTTAATATTTAAACTTATTGCAAATGGAGTTAAACCATTGGTAATTGCAACCGAATGGATTGAAATGAAAAGTTTTATACCAATTATTTCACATAGACCAGCTAACCCGATAAATATTGCATTAAGTGACTTCTGTAATAATTTGGGCTTACAATTAATCCTAACTACAAAATCAAATTTATACAAAGACCTTACAACTCGTAAAAAAATTGATCATATTTTATTAGCAACTGGAAATATAATAGATACGCAAATTGTTACTGAATTCAAAGTCATCAATTCACACCCGGGATATTTACCAGATATAAAAGGACTTGACGCACTTAAATGGGCTATACTTTATAAACAAAACATTGGAGTGACAACTCATTTTGTTAATGGTAATATTGATGGTGGGACTATTATAGAAAGAAAAATTGTTCCAATTTATTATGAAGATTCATTTCATAATGTAGCTTATCGTCAATATGAAATGGAGGTAGATTTATTAGTTAATTCAATATCCTGTACGCCTGAGAATATTGAAATAGGTGAAAGTGATTATAAAACTTTCCGTAGAATGCCACATAGACTTGAATTCAGAATGCTTGATATGTTTGAGGAATTAAGAAAAGAATCAGAATTTAGAACAGAACATTTAAAAACCGTATATCTCTAACAACGAAACGCTAACAAAGGCTATACGCAATAAGGGTTTTTGTGGTAATTCAAACATTCTGCCCCGCTCAAACTTCGGTGTAGGCGGACAGGAAAGTTGCCCGCAATCCCTTACTGCATATAGCCTCAACCGTTAGCGTTCATTGTAAAAAGACAAAAACAGACGACAGAATGTTTAAAGAATTTTTGCTGCATAAAGACAAAGAAAATGGAAACCCACCGCACATTCAGGCACATTCGGCTGCCCCAAAGCACGGGCGACCGCTTCGCAGCCAAAAGAGCCTTCATTTTGCCAACCCTCCAGGCGGACTGTTGACAATTCGAGGGCAAATTTTGACCGACATCAGGCATTAAAAAGTTATCTTTGTAAAATAATAACGAATAATATAATTAATGGCATCATTCAAGACAGACGAGAGTTTTTTAGAGAAAATTTCAATTGGAGCAATTGGGACACAACAAGTGTTTTCAGTTCTTAGACAACTTGGACATCAACCTATTGAACTTGAAAGAGGTTCAATGAACTATAAAATTTGGAAAAAGTTTAAAATCAAGCGAATTCGTGTTCCAGATATTCTTTGCGTTGATAACGGGATACGAATTGAATCAAGAGCTAAAACCAATCTTGAAATTTCAATGTCTCATTCAACTTCTGACCCCAACAGAGGTTGGGATTTTGGGATGAAAGACAACGACTATGTTGCGTTAGTAGTTTGTGAAAAGTTTGGCGACAACCCAATTGACTGGAAAGCCGACCATCTTGTTCAGTTTATTTCAATAAAGGAATTGCGAAAAGCTGCAATAACTGACCAAGTAGTTTTTATAAAAGCTAAAGGAGCACAAGAAGGTTTTGAAGCAAGAATAAATTGGCCCGCAAGTCTTGCCTCATCCGAAGGAATTGTAACTGAAATTGACAAAACAATTAAATACAAAACTGTTGAGGGAAAAACAAAGTGGGTAGGATTGTCTAAAGGAGGAAAAACACTTTCACCTTTGGTAAAAGTTGGCGATAAGGTTTTTCCAAATCAAATTTTGGCTTCGGTTATTAAAGCACAACAAATAATACCGACACCCAAAGTGAACGCTGACTTTTTTCTAAACAATCTTTCCAGTTTAATTTTGAGTGATAGATATGCAGCAGCTAAAGCTCTAAACTATTTTAACGAACCCAAAGTTGTTACAGCTTTAAAAGCTAAAATTGGAATTGCAGAAGAAGATACTTATGTAAAACTTGAAGCAGCAGCAAGTTTGGCAAGATTAGGACACGAAGAAGGATATAACTTTATTAAAACCTTTCTTAAAGACCCATACTTAGGTAATGTTCTTGAATCTGTAATTGTTCTTGCTGAAATAAAAACTAGCATAGCTTGCGAAATGCTTTGCGACATCTTGCTTGATGAAACCTTTGATGCAGAGATAAGAGCAGGTGCAGCTTGGGGGCTTGGTGAACAACAAAACAAATCTGCTTTGAAAGCAGTAGTTACAAGTTTCAACTCGGTTGAGACAAACATAAAAATTGAAGCAGCAAGAGCATTAGCAAAACTAACAAAGAATTTTAGCAATGATATTCTCAATTCATTCGAGAATGCTTCTCCAACGGAAAAGCCAGGCGTTGCTTGGGCTTTAACAAAATCAACAACTCTTAACCTTGACCAATTGATTTCAAATCTCAAAGATTTGGATTCAAGGCATTGGGTTTCATTCATCATCGGGACTCACGGAGAAGAAAGATACATTGCTGAAATTGAGAAGTTGAAGAAAAAAGACCCCGAAGTTTATTTCGCAGTTACGCTACTTTGGAAATTAATGACAAGTTGGACTCACGACCTTAAAGAATATTAAAATGTTTGAAACAAACTTCTTATACAAGACAAAAAAAGGAAAAGCTGTTGTTGGTGATTCATTAGAATTAATGAAATCAATGCCTGACAATTCAGTAAACCTTGTAATGACATCACCACCTTTTGCTCTTTCAAGACCAAAAGAATATGGCAATAAAGACCAAGCTGATTATATTAAATGGATATTAGAATTCACAAAAGAAGTTCAAAGAATTATAACAGAAGACGGCAGCTTTGTTATTGACTTAGGTGGTGCTTATCAAAAAGGTTCTCCTATTCGTTCCTTATACAATTATCGCCTACTAATAAGTATGTGCGATGAACAAGGGTGGAAACTTGCTGAAGAATTTTTTTGGTATAACCCTGCAAAACTTCCTTCTCCCATCGAATGGGTAAACAAAAGAAAAATAAGAGCAAAGGATTCCGTAAACACAGTTTGGTGGCTCTCAAAATCTGACTATCCAAAAGCAGATGTAAAAAATGTTTTAACTGAATATTCTGACCGAATGAAAAAACTCATTAAGGACAGTTCTAAATATTACACTCCCAAAATGCGGCCATCAGGACACGATATAAGCGAAAGTTTTGGCAACGATAACGGTGGCGCAATTCCTTCTAATCTATTGCAAATACCAAATACAGAGAGTAACTCTCAATATCTTAAGTACTGCAAAGATTTAGGCATAAAAGGACATCCTGCAAGGTTTCCATCTAAGCTGCCTGAATTTTTTATTAAGTTCTTGACAGATGAAGGTGATTTAGTTCTTGACATTTTTGCAGGTTCAAACACTACTGGCTGGACAGCACAACAACTTGGCAGAAGGTGGATTTCTTTTGAATTAGACCATCAATATTTATCTGCATCTGTGCTTCGCTTTCTGGACAAAGAACCTTTTGAAGATGTTAGACCAAAATATGAGATGTTACAACTTGACAAGAATGCTGGTATTGATGCAGAAGAGTTTTTAAAACAACTAGTTCTATTTGAGCCATCACCGCTGTATGCAAGCACATTTGCAAGCCCCACAATCAGCGCAAAGACCTAAGCTTGCAAAAGAGCTTGCCTACCCCAACGCACGGCAGACAGAAAAGATGCAGCAAAAATGAAAGAGAAATAAAGAGAAAAATGAACAACGAAACGCTAACAAAGGCTATATGCAATAAGGGTTTCAGTGGTAAATCAAACATTCTGCCCCGCATAAAATTTCGTGTCGGTGGACAGGAAAGTAGCCCGCAATCCCTTACTGCATATAGCCTCAACCGTTAGCAACGAGTAGAGTATAAAATATGAGTAAAAGGAATGGTTGGGATCATTATCTATGTGTGGATTGTTGGC
>Ga0172375_10009225_pt1 | contig 13045 bp, 7 predicted proteins | sample LakKiv1m_FD_114537 | JGI IMG/M metagenome (GOLD analysis project Ga0172375, IMG submission 114537) | Freshwater microbial communities from Kabuno Bay, South-Kivu, Congo - kab_092012_11.1m | ecosystem: Environmental > Aquatic > Freshwater > Lake | place: Democratic Republic of the Congo...
ATCATGCCGTCGCCGGTAGTGCTGTGTCCCAGACACACTACGTGTCCCGATTTCTCACCGCCCAGCACGAAGCCGCCTTCGACCATGCGCTCGACGACGTAGCGATCGCCTACCGGGGTTCTCTCGAGCGCGATGCCACGCTTGCGCAACGCTACTTCCAAGCCGAAGTTGGACATCACGGTTGCGACGACGGTGGCGCAGGGGAGTTCGCCGCGTTGTTGCATGGCGATCGCGAGAATCGCCAGCGCGTGATCGCCGTCGACTTCCTCACCGCGGTCGTCGACCAGGATGCAGCGGTCGGCATCGCCGTCGAGTGCGATCCCGACGTGGGCTTTCTCGGCCGTAACTCGAGCGCGCAGTTTGGCAGTATCGGTCGCACCGCAGCCTTCGTTGATGTTGACGCCGTCGGGTGCGACGCCGATGGCGATCACCTCGGCGCCGAGTTCGGCCAGCACGATCGGAGCAATGCGGTGGGCGGCGCCGTTGGCGCAGTCGACGACTACGCGCAGGCCCTCGAGGGTGAGTTCGCGCGGCAGCACTGCCTTCAAAAAGACGTTGTAGCGGCCGTCGGCGTCTTCGATGCGGTAGGCTTTGCCGATGCCGTCACCGGTGGGGCGCAGTTGGTCGATGTCGCTGCCGAACATCACCGCTTCGATGTCGGCCTCGGCGCCGTCGGCGAGTTTGAAACCGTCGGGGCCGAAAAACTTGATACCGTTGTCGTGGTAGGGATTGTGCGAAGCCGATATCGCGATACCGGCGTCGGCGCGCAGGCTGCGGGTCAGAAACGCGATGCCAGGGGTAGGCATCGGGCCGACCAGCAGCACGTCTACGCCCATCGAGGTCAGCCCCGCAGCCAACGCGGTCTCGAACATGTAACCCGACAGCCGTGTGTCCTTGCCGATGACGATCTTGTGTCGGCGCGGGCTCGCGGTCTGGAAGTGCAGGCCCACCGCGCGCCCCAGACGCAGCACGGTCTCGGGGGTCATCGGTTCTTCGTTTGCGACGCCGCGAATCCCGTCGGTACCGAACAGCCGCCGCTTAGCGGCGCCCTCGGAATTCCTGCGGCACGTCGCGTCGCCCGCCGTAACTGCTCCCGGCTTGCGCGCGTTCACGATTCAGGCTCCGGCAGGTTGCGCGACTCCGCACGAACTCAAAATCGCGTCTATCTCGGCCGAGTCCAGTACTTCGCGTTCGAGCAAGGCCGCGGCCAACTGGTGCAGCGCTTCGAGATTCTCTTTGAGGATCGAGCGTGCACGTTCGTAGGCGGCACAGAGAATGCTGCGCACATCCTCGTCAATTACCCGCGCGGTGTCGTCGGAATACTCGCGCGGTTGGTGGAGTTCCATGCCGAGGAACGGTTCGTCGCTCGGGCGCTTGAACGTCACCGGGCCCAGACTGTCGCTCATGCCCCACTCGCACACCATCTTGCGCGCCAGTTGGGTTGCCCGTTCGATGTCGTTGCCGGCACCCGTGGTGACGTCGTCGAGCACCAGTTCTTCGGCGACGCGGCCTCCGTACAAGATGACCAGGTTGTTGAGCAGGAAGGCCTTGTTGAAAGAGTGCCGGTCTTCTTCGGGAAGCTGCTGGGTCACCCCGAGCGCCATGCCGCGCGGAATGATCGTCACCTTGTGAACCGGATCGGTGCCGGGCAGCATCTTCGCGACCAGCACGTGGCCGGATTCGTGGTAGGCGGTGTTGCGGCGCTCCTCTTCGGACAGCACCAGGCTGCGGCGCTCGGCGCCCATCAGGACCTTGTCCTTGGCCGACTCGAAGTTGGGCTGAGCTACCGACTCGCGCCCTTCGCGAGCGGCGACCAGCGCGGCCTCGTTTACCAGGTTCTCGAGGTCGGCGCCTGAAAAGCCCGGCGTGGCCTTGGCGATCTGTTCGAGATCGACGTCGGTACCGAGCGGAACCTTGCGGGTGTGGACCTTGAGGATTCCGGTACGACCGCGCACGTCGGGCCGCGGTACCACTACGCGGCGGTCGAACCTGCCGGGGCGCAGCAGCGCCGGGTCGAGCACGTCGGGGCGGTTGGTGGCCGCCATCAAGATGACGCCGTCGTTGGACTCGAAGCCGTCCATCTCGACCAGCAACTGGTTGAGAGTCTGTTCGCGTTCGTCGTGGCCGCCGCCCAGCCCCGCGCCGCGGTGGCGTCCGACCGCGTCGATCTCGTCGATGAAGATTATGCAGGGTGCGTTCTTCTTGCCTTGAACGAACAGGTCGCGGACGCGCGAGGCGCCGACACCGACGAACATCTCGACGAAGTCGGAGCCCGAGATCGAGAAGAACGGAACCCCGGCTTCGCCCGCCACCGCGCGTGCCAACAGCGTCTTGCCGGTGCCCGGCGCACCGACCAGCAGGACGCCCTTGGGAATGCGCCCCCCGAGCCGCGTGAATTTCTTCGGGTCACGCAGGAATGCGATTATCTCTTCCAGTTCTTCTTTGGCTTCGTCGATGCCGGCTACGTCGCCGAAGGTGACTTTGTTGGCGTGTTCGTTGAGCAGCTTGGCGCGGCTCTTGCCGAACGACATCGCCTTGCCGCCGCCCATCTGCATCTGACGCATGAAGAAGACCCACACGCCGACCAATAGGAGCATGGGGAACCACTGCACCAGCATGATGACGTACCAGGGATCCTCGGCGGCAGGTTTGACCGAGAAGCGGGTGCCCTTGTCGAGCAGACGCTTGGTCACGTCTTCGTAGGGACCGTAGGTGCGAAAGTCTTTGTCCCCTTCCATGCGGCCGCGGATGAGGTCGCCCTGCACGGTGGCGGTCTGGACCTTCCCGTCGTTGAGGTCGGCGACGAATTCGCTGTAGCTGATCTCCTGGTCACGCATCTGCTGCGACTGGAACATGTTGAACAGCAACACGACCATCAGACCGAGAACGAGCCACAGGGCGAGGTTTCTGGAAAATTGATTCATGCTCTGGTGACTACCGGTGAGCGTCGTTCGAAGACCACAAAGTCTCGGATTTTCTCACGAAATTCGCTCGGTGCGGGGCACGCTAACACGCTCCCGGCGAGGCGGCAACACGTCGCCGGCGGTTTGCGCGCCGCACGGCCGAGCGGCGCGGTGGCCGGCACGCGGCCGCTCAGCGCAGAGACGGCCGTGTTCGCACCACACGCGAAGGCCGGGCAAGTCCACTCTCCCCCCGGGCAGGTCGCTGCGCAGTAAACCCTCGACCTGCGCCACGTGGCGCAGATCGGGAGTGGCCAGGTAGCCGAGCTGCCCAAGCCATCGGTGCAGGACCCGCGCGCGCAACGCCGGTGGCGCTTCGCTCAGTGAGGCGACGTCGAGTTCTGGCCGGCCCTCGCGGCCTTGGCGGCGACAATAGGCTTCGAGGCGTGCGGCCTCGGCGTCCAGGTAGTCTTGGTCTTCGCGCCAGCGCGAGGCCTGCGCCGCCAAGTGCCGCAGCGTGCCGCTGCCGAAGGCTTTCTCGATCGCCGGCAGCACTTCGCGGCGCAGCCGTGTACGCTTGTAACGCGACCAATTGTTGCTGGCGTCTTCCACCCAGCCGAGACCGCGCCGACGAAGAAAATCGCGCAGGTCGGTGCGTTCCAACCCCAGCAACGGGCGCACGAAGGGACCGCGCAGTGGCCGCATGCCGGCCAATCCTCCGAGCCCCGCGCCGCGCAGGAAGCGCAGCACGATGGTCTCGATCTGATCGTCGATGGTGTGGCCGAGCGCGATCCAGCGGTAACCGCGATCGAGCGCGAGGTTCTGCAGCGCGCTCAGCCGTGCACGCCTGAGGCTGTCTTCGTCGCCGCCGCCGACGCTTACCGTGATGCTCTCGAATTCGACGCCGAGGCGCGCGGCGGCCGCCGCGACGACGGCTCTGTCGAGCGCCGCTTCGAGGCGCACGCCGTGATCGACGTAGACCGCGCACAAGGTGAGGCCGAGCGGCGGTGCGAGCAGCGCGCACAACTCCAACAACGCCATCGAGTCGCCGCCGCCGGAGGCCCCGATCAGCAGGCCGCCGTCGCGGACTCCAGCCGCTTCCAACTGTGCGCGAGTTTCCTCGAGCAGACGGAAGGCGTCGCGAGGAAGAGATGCCGGCTTCGCCATCGGCGCATTGTGGCGCGGTGGCGATGCCAAGCGAACACACGCCGGACGCGATGGTCGATCTGTCGTGGAACGTGGTGCGGTGCTGGTAAGCGCGCTGCTCCTGCGGCAGCATCGAGCGGTGGTCGATTCTGCTGGCCAGTCCGTGGTCTCCGCTCGATCGATCGAGGTAGGAGCCCATCGGTGAAGACCTCTATGTCCCGGCCGGGGCTCGAGAGCGCTTGCCTCGTGCTTGCCGCGTGTCTGTCGCTCTGCGTCGTGCCCGCTCTGGCCCGCGGCGCCGATGCAGCCGCCGAGTCGCCTGGCGGCCCGCTTGGCGCGCAGGACGAGGCAGCGGACGCAAACGACCCGAAGAACGCGAACGCCAAGCTCACCGAGTTGACTAGCGAACTTCGCCGCCTCGCCGACCAGTACGGCCCCGACAGCGTAGCGCTGCAGGCCAAGTTGCTGCTGAGGGCCGGCGTGGCCGGGGCCTTGGGCCCAATAGAGGTGAAGGTGGCAGGTCCATCGGCTCGTCTCGGCAGCGAGTATCTCGAGGTCGTCGTCGACACCGGACTGTTCTTCGACCAGGCGCAGGGCACTGCGCAGCAACGCGCCGATCAGGTGTGGAGCGGTGTCGCCGAACCGGCGCTGGAAGAGATGACGTCGTTCGACCTCAGACCGGCGGGCCTCGAAGTCATCTTCCTCTACCGGGTTCAGGATCTGTCGGGCTCGCCTACGGCTAGGATCGACCCTTCGGTCGGTGGCCGTACCGAACGCCTCGCGATCGCACTCGATCGGTCTCTGCTCGCGTCACTGGCCCGCGATGAAACCGTCGGCATCGCGCTGCGCGGCGCGGTGCGCTTCGACACCTCCGAACCGGTGCAGTAGCGAGCGCCGACATCCGGCGTCTGCTGCCGAGTTCGTCAGTGGGTGTTGCGGCGCAGGAACGCGAGCAACGGATCGTAGACGTGGTTGTGCGACGGATCGTCCTCGGCCGACACGATGTCGATGTGCGCGTAGCCTTCGCTGATGTAGGCCTCGAAGCCGCCGTCGGCGCCGCCGTAGGTCGGGTTCAGCGGGTCGGTCGCCACGATTCGCGGCGCGCCGGTGCAACTCGGTGCCGTGCAGGTCGCGATACTCTCGGCGAAAGGCAGGAACGCGCCGAGAGTCGGCGAGATACCGTTGCTGCCGCCGAAAGCGATCACCGGGATGTTGATCGACGCACCCTGCGTCAGGTTCTCGATGTCGGGGCGGCCGCGCGTTACCGACAGCGCGCTGGAGTCGAGGTGGTTGGTGAAGAATCCTTCCGTCCCCGTCCAGGTTGATCGCAGACCCGAGTACGGGAAATACCAGTCGCCGATGTTGCGGTCGCCGGTGCGCAGCATCGACAGCACGTTGCCGAGGGTGGTTATCTCTTTCTCCTGGCCGTTGACTTCGTAGGCATCGACCGCGGGACCGTTGTCGGGGATTGCCAGCGGCGGCATCGTTGCGTCGATGTTCTTCCAGTAGCGATACGGGTCGCGGGTCGAAGCGCTGGCCAGCAGGAATCCGCCCTGGTCGGTGTTCCTGCCGTTGTCCGAGAAACCCATCGAGGCCATGAACGAGACCTCGATCGAATAGTCGTCGTCGAGGAAGAACCCGACCGATGCCTCGGCGCTGGAGTCGGGAAGCAGGCTGAGGATCGACAGTCCCGCCACGTTGTCAATGGCCGAGCCGGCGCCGAAGTCCTTCTGCGCCAGCGACAACGAATCGGGGTGACGCCGCGCCTGCAGACCGATTGCGTCGCCGACCGCGTGAATCTGCGGAGTGACCGCGCCCATCTCGTAGGCATCCACCGGCGCGATGCACTTGTTGGTCAGAGCGCCCAGCGGCAGCGGCAAAGCGGCGCAGTCGGCGTCACCTCCCGGACACGCGCTGCCGTCCCAGCAACGGCTGTCGCCGTTCTCTATCGCGTAGTAAAGCCCGCCGTCGGCTCTGGCGATGATGGTGTCGAGAATGTCGTCGCTCGGAGGCGCCGCAGGCAGCGAGTCGCCTCCCCCTTCGAACAGTACCAGACCATCCACCTTCGTGTATCCCGGCACTAGTGCCGGACCCGGATCCATGTCGGTTGCTGCGTATTGCGCGCTGAACAGCGTGCCCAGCGAGTGGCCGCCGAGGAATACGTTGGGATTGGTGGAGAGCGCGTGGGCCGCATCGATCAGTGCGTCGATGTCGTGGATGAACATGTTGTAGGTGAAGTTGGCGAGGAACGGCACCTGCGACCCTTCGTGGAAAACCGCGTGGCGCGACAGGCGCGGGTCCAGAGGCAGGCCGAGTTCGCTGCCGAAGTACCAGTTCAGCGCCAGCTCGGGATCGTCATCGGTCTCGGCCAGGATTGCACCGGCATCGTCCTCGAGTTGGTCGGTGCGGCGATCGAAGGTCCACACCTCCAGCTTGATGTTGCCGTCGGCCGCCGCCTTGGCGACCATCGTCTCTGCGACGACCTTGAGCGAGTGCGAACCACCGGCGAATCCGGGTATCAGCACCAGCACCGCGTCGGGGTCGCCCGCGCCCGGGGCGAGGTAGCGCAGGTAGGTCGCGTTGTTCAGATCGAAGATCGTGCTGCCGAACTGGGTTGCCAGAGTGCTGCCGGGAGCGACGGCGTTGCCCGGTGTGCCGTCGGGTGTGCGCGCGGGATGGGCGCTGCTCGGGATCGAAACGGGAATGTGTGTGGTCGGTCCGGTCTGGCACTGGTTGGTGCACTCGTCGAGGTTGTCGAGGTTGCCGTCGTCGCAGACCTCGCCGTCTTCGACGACGTCGTTGCCGCATTGAGGTGCACAGAAATCACCGATCGTAAACACGTCCAGCGACGCCTCTCGAGAGAGTTGGCAGGTACGCGGTGCCGCTTCGTCGATGCTGCGCAACGCGGGAACGATTGCTAGCGCGCGCACGCAGGTAGCCACAGCGAGCGGCGACGGCGCTGGCCCGATGGAGCACAGCGCGCCAAATCCGAGCCCGGCCAGCATGTCGGCTCCTGCGACTGTCGCGCACGATGACGCGGCTTTGTCGGCGGTCGAGGATTCGTTGACGGCGCCGAGCTTGGCTTTGGCATCAGCGCAGCGCGCGACGTTTTCCGCGCCGGCGAAACAGGCGGGCGGCTGCGGCGTCACGGTCAGGCTCAGGCGATCGCCGCGAAGTTGGCATTCGAGCAAGCCTCCCAGACACTGCGCCGCATCCTTGGGCATCTTGAAGAAAGCCTTGGCGTAGGTCGTGGCCAGCCGCTTCTGGCAAGCCGACATGGCCTTCGGATCGCCGGCGGTGGCGGGCGACGCCGCGCGCGCATCCAGGCACGAGGTGGTCTCCGGGTAGGCGGTGAGCAGGCCGGCGCGGTCGAACAACTCGTAAGCGCGAGCGTGAAGGACCTCGGCAATGTCGGCCGCGCGACAGCGCAGCCGCGAGATGAAGCACGCCGTTGCCTGCGCTTCGGTCGTGACGGCGCCGCACTGCGACGCGAAGCGACGGAAGCTGAGCCCGACGCTGCTGCCGAAGTCGTATTCGGCCAGCGGATCGCAAGAAGCCGCGATCTTGGCGCCGGTGGCGTTCTCGGTACCGGTAAGCTTGTCGAAGGTCTTGCCGCAAGCGCTCACCACCTTGGCGCTGCACGCAGCGAAATCGCCGCCGCCGAGTTCGTCTTGCAGACTGCACGCCAGCAGCTTGTCGGCGCACTTGAGAATCGCGCCGGTGCGCTTTTTGAGCAGCTTGGAGGAAGCCTTTAGGTAGGCACTCTGGCAATCGACGAAAGCCGAGCGGGAAATCGGCGCCGCCTCTGCGTGCGGGGCAACAACGGCCAGCGCGGCGGCGCTGCACAGGGCCAACGCGGCCCCGGCTCTTGCGGAGAACTTCGAACGCATCATCGAGACACCTCCTGGGCCGCGGTCCTATGCGACCCGACTGCCTTCACCGAGGCGCGCAGCAAAGCATACTGCACGAGGTGGGGCCAGGGGTGTTCTCGGGGTGTCTTGGCGCGCCGCCCGCCGGGGCCTCAAAGGTCCGTATTATCCCGTTGCCGCCCTATCAGCCCGTCGAAAAACCGTCCGTCAGCCTGTTCAAAATGGTCCAGATGCAAGGCGCGCGCGAAATGCCGCGAGCGGAGGCGTAGCGGAGCTACGTCGTAGCGAGTGGTTTCGCGCGCACGAGCCCCGAGTTGGCGAGGGGCGAGCTCGAGTAGACAGGCGTGATCCTCGCGCGTCGCCAGCTCCGCGCTCGTGGGCCATTTTCAACAGGCTGCTATGGCGCGGCGCAGAAGTCGCCGTACTCGAAGACAGCCAAGCTCGTTTCGTTGGAGAGTTGGCAGGTACGCGGGGCCGCTTCGTCTATCGCCAGAAAGGCGGCCGGGATCGCCAGACCGCGCACGCAGTTCGCTACGGCGTATGGCGTAGCCGCGCCGGGGCACAGCGAGGTGAGTCCCAGGCCGGCGAGTATGTCTGGAACCGGTACCGCGTCGCAGGTCAACGCAGCTTTGCCGGGAAGCGCGGTGCCGAACGTGGCGCTGATCTCGCCGAGGGCTTTGTCGCAAGCGATGATGTTTTCCTGGCTGCTGAAGCAGGCGGGCGGTTGTTCCACCGCCGCGTCTCCCTGGTCGGCGCGCAGTTGGCATTCGAGCAGCCCGCCCAGGCAACGCGAGACAACCCTGGGCATCTTGTAGAAAGCCTTGGCGTAGGTCTTGGTCAGTCCCTTCTCACAAGTTGCGAGCGCCTTCAGATCTGAACCGGGTGTGGCCGGCGAATCGACGCGCACATCGAGGCACGAGGTCGTCTCCGGGTGCGAGACCAGCAACCCGGTGCGATCGAACAACTCGTAGGTGCGGGCGTCGAGGCCTTCTGCGATATCGGCGGCGCGGCAGCGCATGCTCGACACGAAGCAGGCCGTTGCCTCGGCCTGATTGGTGATGGTACCGCAGCGCGGATCGAAGCGGCTGAACCCGAGCCCAAGGACGCTGGCAAAGTCGTCGCCCGTCAGCGGGCTGCACAGAATCGCGAGCTTGGCGGCCGCGGCGTTCTCGTTGTTGACGATCTTGGCGAACGCCCTGTCGCAGTTGCCGACCAGCTTGGCGCTGCACGCGGCGAAGTCGCTGCCGGCGAGTTCTTCTTGCAGACTGCACGTCAGCAACCCGTTTGCGCACTTGAGGATGGCGCCGACGCGCTTCTGCAGCAGCCTGAACGACGCGTCCAGGTAAGCCGACTGGCAGGTGACGAAGGCGGGCCGAGGGGTTGCAGCCGCCTCGGCATACGAGGCCGTCACGGCAAACACGAAGAGGCCGCACAGAGCTGCGGCGGTGCACGAGCGCGCTGGCAAAGGGCTTCGGATCACGATGGTTCCTCCTGAGCCAACGACTCTCGCCCGCCAAGGCGCGCTAGTCAATGATGCTTCTGAAAGAAAGATCCTCGCGCTCGCGGGGCCTGTCGAGGTAGGCGGGATCGCTGCGGGTGGTACCGATCCAATCAAGAAAGATCCTCGCGCTCGCGGGGCCTGTCGAGGGGGGTCAGATCCTCTCGATGGCCAGGGCCGTGGCCTCACCACCGCCGATACACAAGGCCGCCACCCCGCGCCGCAGGCCGTACTTGCTGAGCGCACCGAGCAGAGTGACGACTATGCGTGCGCCTGAAGCCCCGATCGGGTGGCCCAGCGCGCACGCGCCGCCGTGCACGTTCACTTTTTCATGAGGCAGGTGGTGTTCGCGCATCGCTGCCAGCGCGACCACGGCGAAAGCCTCGTTGATCTCGTAGAGGTCGACTTGCTCGGCGCTCCATCCGGTCTTGTCCATCAACTTGGAGATCGCGCCCACCGGCGCTGTGGCGAAACGCGCGGGTTGCTGAGCGTGGGTGGTGTGGGCGACGATCACGGCGAGCGGCGTGAGGCCGCGTTTCTCCGCGATCGACCGCGGCATCACGACCAGCGCCGCCGCGCCGTCCGAGATCGACGACGAGTTGGCGGCGGTCACCGTGCCGTCTTTGCGGAACGCCGCTTTGAGGCCGGGGATCTTGGACGGGTCGGCACGCAAGGGCTGCTCGTCGTTCTCGACCAGCGTTTCGGTCTTGCCGGCCGGCGCCGCCAGCGGGGCGATTTCCCACGCGAACGATCCGTCCCGGCCGGCCGCGAGCGCGCGTTCGAGCGAGGTGGTCGCGAACTCGTCCTGATCCTTGCGCGAAAAGCCCATCTCGGCCGCGCAATCCTCGGCGAACGTTCCCATCAGGCGGCCCCTGTCATAGGCGTCCTCGAGTCCGTCGAAGAACATGTGATCGAGCAGTTGCTGGTGCCCCATGCGCAGTCCGGCGCGCGCCTTGGGCAACAGGTACGGAGCGTTGGTCATCGACTCCATGCCGCCGGCCACGACCACTTCGGCGCTGCCCGCGCACAGCAGATCGTGGGCCAGCATCAGCGCCTTCATGCCCGAACCGCACATCTTGTTGACGGTGGTGCAGCCGGCCGAGAGCGCAAGGCCGGCTCCCAACGCTGCCTGACGCGCCGGCGCCTGCCCTTGCGCGGCCGGCAGCACGCAGCCCATCAACACCTCTTCGACGGTGTCGCTCTGCAATCCGCTGCGTGCGAGCGCAGCGCGAATCGCCGCGGCGCCCAGTTGCGGCGCCGCGAGATCCTTGAACACCCCCTGGAACGAACCTAACGGAGTGCGTGCGGCCGAGACAATGACGATCGGATCCATGTAAGGTTCACCATCCTCGTTCTATCGAGCAAGCTCAGCGCCAGCGCGGCGGTGACGGTGGCGCGGGCGCCGTCGGCATCTGCGCGGCCGGCTGCTCGGGCTCGGCATCGACTTCGCGCTCTTCGTTTCGTGCCGGCGGTGCCTGGCCGTGCCACCAACTCATGTCGCCCGGATAGACGTCCGGATCGAAGACTACCCAGTACATATGCCACACCAAGATCGCCAGCGTGGCCAGCACTGCCTCGTAGAAGTGCAGAGCGGTGGCGACGTCGGTGAACCACTTGGGAAGATAGCGCAGCGTCACGTCGGCGAACCACAGCGGCAGGCCGGTCGCTCCCATCAGGAACATGCCCCACATGAAGGCCCAGTACTCGGCCTTCTCGATGTAACAGAACTTGCCGGTCTTGGGACGCAGGCGCCTTATTCCGCTGTAGTAGGCGAGCATCGCGAGCATGAAGCGGACGTCGCTCCACGCCCACCACATGCCGCGCATGTACTCGCGCTGCTTGGCACTCTTGAGCAGTCCGCCAAGATGCCACAGCACCGCCAGTATCAACACGATCGCCGCGCTGCGATGGGTCCAGCCGCGGAAGTCGTAGGTGGTCTCCAGGTGCAGCAGCGGGCGCGCCCACCAGCTTTCGGGCGAAGTCAGCGCGAAGCCGCTGAAAACCAAAGTCGGGAAACTGATCATCACCAGTCCGTGCTGCCAGCGCAGCACGCGCGGCATACGCACCACGATCGGGCTGTCTTCGTCGATGTGGTGGACGGTGGGTCTTCGTACCTTGCCGACGAAGTCGACCAGATTGTGCAGTAACATTCCGCCGACCACGGCCGCGATCATCCACAGGTAGACGAGGCGGATCCAGTATTCGAGCCGGGTCTTGGAGAGCGTCGCCGAGACGTGAACCGGTCCCACCGCGAAGCGCTCGCCGGCGCCGGGATGACAGGCGCCGCAGGTAGTCGCCAAGTTGGCGGGGTTGATATTGGAACGTGGGTCGGCAGCCGGCAGGATGTCGTGCACTCCGTGACAGCTCGAGCAGCTGGCCACCGAGGTTTCACCGGCGCGGATCGCCAAGCCGTGGAAGCTGTCCTGGAATGCCGAGAAGTTCTTGTCGCTCAGGTTGTGACGCTCGACCAGCCGCGTGTTGCCGTGGCAGCGGCCGCAGGTGTCTCTTGGAACGTTGGCGACGAACACCGGAGAATCCGGGTCCGACACCGACAGGATTCGGTGCTCACCGTGACAGTCGGTGCACCCCGGTGCATCGCGTATGCCCAGCGTGAGCGCTTGTCCGTGGACGCTGCGCTGGAACTTCTCGAGGATGTCGGCGTGGCAGTGCCCGCAAGTCCTCGGCACCGTCATCGGCCAGATGCTCGAACTCGGATCGGTGGGCGGCAGGGTGCGGTGCGGTTCGTGACAGTCGGAGCAGACGGCACCGTGCTTGCCGGCGCTGACCGCGCGGGCGTGAGCGCTCTTCAGGTAGGCTTCGACCGGACGTACCACGGTCGCGTCCAGTTGTGCCGCTACCTCCGGGTCGGCGTGGCAGCGCGCGCAAACTTCGGCAAGCGCGGCCCAGTGCTCGGGAGACTCGTCTGCGGTGTGGTCCTTGACCTTGTGGATGTCGCCGTGGCAGTCGGGGCAACTCGGGGCCGCCTTGAAGCCGATCTCGCGGGCCTTCCAGTGGCTGCCCTGTTGGTAGGTTTTTACGATGTCGTCGTGGCAATCCGAGCAAGGCGCGAAGCCGACCGGCTTGAGTTTCGAGTCGTGCGGAACGTCGGTGACATCGGTGTGGCAGGCTGCGCAGTCGAGGTCCGCGTGAGCCGACGCCGCGAAATCCGTTTGCGCCACGATCGGAGGGTGTTCCTGCTCCTTGGCGGCTTCCTCTCCGTGACACTCGAAGCAGTCCTGGTTGGTCGGATCTGCCAACGTCACAGCAGGCCATGCCGTGCACGCGACAAACCCGAGCGCGGCAAGCCGAGCCGCGAGCAACACCTGAGGTCGTACACAGACTCGCAACGAAATCATCGAGGCTTGCATACTACCGGCGTGTAGCACTTCCTCGTTACGCGGAACAATGTTGTACAGCATTCGCACACCGGTTTTTCGTCTCCGACTGCTACGAATGCCGTGAAGTAATCACGTCTCTTTTCGCACCTTACTCGTCTGCTAATGTTCGGCGCGGCCGACGGTTCGCGCTCGACCGACAATCGATCTGCACGACAGCCACTTTACCCCTTTTGCGACCGAGTCTTCGGACTCCAGGCCGAGCGCTCAGTGCGGGAAATCTTCGCCTGACGCAAC
>Ga0172375_10009227_pt1 | contig 13044 bp, 7 predicted proteins | sample LakKiv1m_FD_114537 | JGI IMG/M metagenome (GOLD analysis project Ga0172375, IMG submission 114537) | Freshwater microbial communities from Kabuno Bay, South-Kivu, Congo - kab_092012_11.1m | ecosystem: Environmental > Aquatic > Freshwater > Lake | place: Democratic Republic of the Congo...
CACATCGCGATTGCGCGCGATGCCGCCAGTGGCCGAATCACGCTGCGCGCCACGGTCGCGCGCGAAGGCATCGCGCTGGCGCCGGGCGCAATCCTCGAACTGCCTGCTTTGCTGATCGGCGCCGGCATTTCTTTGCAGGCGCTGCTGCACGAGTATGCCGGCATGGTCGCCGAAGCCATGCAGGCGCGCCCGGGCAGCTTTCAGTCCGGCTGGTGCAGTTGGTATGGCTATTATGGCACGGAAACGGCCGCGGACATTGCCGCCAATGTCGCCATTCTTGCCCAGCCGCCGTGGCGCGCGCATGTCCGCGTCATCCAAATTGATGACGGCTGGAACATCACCGCGCCGGGCGCGCCGCGCATTTGGGGCGACTGGCACGCCGGTCATAAATTCCCGGATGGCATGCGCGCCGTGGCGGACATGATCAAGGCGCGTGACATGGTGCCCGGATTGTGGCTCGCGCCGTTTTCGGTCGAGCGCGCCAGTCGCCTGTTTCAAGAACACCCCGACTGGCTTGTACACGACGACCAGGGCGCACCCAAGGAATTCTGGACGGTGTACGCGCTCGACTTGACGCAGCCCGCCGTGCTGGATTTTGTTTATGAAACGTTTGCGCGCGTCTTTGATGACTGGGGCTTTGACTATGTCAAAATTGATTTTCTCGTGCACGCGATCCAGCCCGGGCGCCGGCACGACCCCACCCAGACCACGGCACAATTGTTTCGCAACGGCCTGCAACAAATCCGGCGCGCGGCGGGCGAACGCTTCATTCTCAATTGCGGCTCGCCACTCGGGCCGGCGATCGGCTTGTGCGACGCGATGCGCATCGGCTACGACGTCTCCAGCCGCTGGTCCGCCATGGTTAACCCGGCCGGCTGGGCGGTCGGCAATTGCGCCATCAAACCGGCCGCCGTGCAAACCATTGGCCGGCAATGGATGCACGGCGTGCTCTGGCAGAACGACCCGGACTGCGTGGTCGTGCGTGACTATGGCACCCCGGGCGAAATCAAAATCTTTGGCGAAGGCGCGTACGGCCTCAGTGATGACGAGGCCGCCTTCTGGCTCCGCCTGGTCTGGTTCACGGGCGGCATGACCTTGTTGAGCGAGATTATGCCGGAGCTGGCGGGCGCGCGCCGCGACCTGCTGCGGCGCGCGTTGCCACCCAATCCCATGCCGGCGCGGGTGGTGGATTGGTATAGCCAGCCGGACGTGCATCTGCTGGCTGCGCCCGCCGCGCCGGGCACGCCCGCGCGCATCGGCATGTTTAATTTGAGCGACAGTGCGGTGCAAATTGCGCTGCCGGCGGCGCGCTTGGCCTTGCCGAAAAAATGGCGCATGCAAGAGTGGCTGACCGGCGAAAAACTGTCCGGCACTGCAACGATTGCATATCCGTTGCCGCCGCACAGCGGACGTGTCTGGGAAATGGTCTGAAATTTGAGATCTGAGATTTGAGATTTGAATGCGGAACTATGAACAATAAACGCTCGGGAGAATAGAATATGATGACGTCCAAAGAACGCGTGCTGACCGCCTTTGCCCACCAGGTGCCGGATCGCGTGCCGGTTGATTATGCCGCCAATGGCGGGATTGACCAACGCCTCAAGCAACATTTTGGCTTGCAGCCCGATGATTACGTCGGCTTGTGCGATGCACTGGGTGTGGATTTCATAGCGGTGAATGCGCCGTATTGCGGCCCCAAACGCCATGGCGATGATCCGGCCCGCGGGGTCGTGGCCAACGAATGGGGCATTCGCCAACGCTGGATTGAGCACGAAACGGGCGGCTACTGGGATTTCTGCGATTTCCCCTTGCAAGAGGCCAGCGAAGCTGACGTTGCCGCCTGGCCGTTGCCGTCGCCGGATGATTATGCGTATGCCCACATCGGCGAGATCTGCCAGCGTTACCGCGACAAAGCCCTCTATGTCGGCAATCCCGGCATCGCCGACGTGATCAATGCCAACGGCATGCTGCGCGGCATGGAGCAAACCTTGATTGACCTCATCACCGACGAACCCGCCGGCCTGCTCCTGGCGCGCCGCCGCGTCGAAATTCAGTTGCAAGTGCTGGAACGCATGATCGAAGCCGCACAAGGCCAGATTGCGTTTCTATGGATGGGCGAGGACTTGGGCACGCAAATCGCCCCGATTGTCAGCCTGGAGTTGTATCGGCGCAACATTCGCCCGCTCCATGAACGGATCATCGCGTTAGCCAAAACCTACAACCTGCCGGTCATGATTCACAGTTGCGGCTCGAGCAGCTGGGCGTTTGAAGATTTTATCGAGATGGGTATTGCGGCGGTGGACACGCTCCAACCTGAAGCCACCCACATGGCGCCGGCCTATTTGAAAAAAACGTTTGGCAGGCGCCTGGCCTTCCATGGCTGCATTTCGACCGCCGGGCCGGTTGCGACCGGCAGCGTGGCCGAGGTCGTCGCCGACTGCCGGCGCACGCTCGACATCATGATGCCCGGCGGCGGCTATTGTTTCGCGCCCACCCACTGCCTGCAAGACAACTCGCCCACCGAAAATGTTGTGGCAATGTATGAAACCGCGCACAAGTACGGCACCTATGCCTAACGAGAAAAACGAATGTCGCATTCGTTTTGTACAAAATGGTTCGCCACGAACCATTTTTCTCTATTACGATTGGAACGTTGAACACTCACCATTGAAAGGAGTGCACGTGTGAATCACGCTACATCAGACTGCACCACGCCGGTGGCCTGGCGCGCGCAGTGGATTTGGGACGATGGCCCGGCGGCGCCGCGCAATTATTATCTGGCCGCGCGGCGTGCATTCACGCTGACGGAAACAGACATGCACGCGCCCTGGCGCCTGCACCTTACCGCCGACACGCGCTACCGCGTCTTTCTCAATGGGGTATGGCTCGGTGACGGACCGGCGCGCGGCTTTGCCCATAATTGGCAGTTCGATACCTACGACCTTACCGGCGTGCTGACGCCGGGCGCCAATGTGCTGGCCGTGATTGCGCAGCATTGGGGTGAGGGCACGATGCAGTACGCGGCCAGCGGTCGCGCCGGCTTGCTGGCCCAGCTCGAGCGCGGCGACGACGGCCACTGGATCTATGCCCTCGGCACGGATGCGACCTGGCAGGTGTGTACCCACACTGGCTTTATGCGGCCCATGCCGCGCATGTCGCTGCAAATGGCGTTTGTCGAAGCGTTTGATGCGCGTGCGTTCGCCGATGCGTGGCTGTCTGCGGGCACCCTCCCCGCGGGATTTCAGCCCGCTTCCGTCATCGGCCCGGTCGGCATGCCGCCTTGGACGCAACTCAGCCTGCGGCCAACACCGGCGCTGACGCGCACGCCCCACCTGCCGCGCCGCGTGTCGCGCACCCGCTTGGTGCGGCCCGCCAATCTGCATCTCGGGTTCAATTTAACGCCCTACCTGATGCACAAAAACGAGGGCGGCACGCGCGAGCTGCCCGGCTTTGTTGCCTGCAGCATTGTGTCACCAGTGGCACAGTCGCTGCGCATCTGGGCCATGGATTATTTTGACTGGCAGGAGCAGCCGTACGTCAACGGCCAGCAGGTTGAGAATGGCAAGCCGGTGCAATTGCAGCCGGGTGAAAATCTGCTCGTCTGCGCCTGCGCCGCCGGGCCGCGCCATGTCTTCGACCGGTCTTATGCCGCGATGACGGACGCGCCGGTCGAGCTGCACGGCGTCTTTCAAGACCAAAGTCCGTTCACCGTGTTTGGCCCGCTGGCGGAATGGGTGGCCGTGCGGCCGCACGTCATCGCGGCGCGTGCGCCACGCGATCTGGAGCCCTGGCGCGCGCAGGCCCGCCCAATTGCCGCCGCCGACGTGTATGCCCACGGCACGCCATGGGCCGAGACCAACGTGAGTGAAGCGCTGCCTGGCGCGCCGCACATCGACAACGGCGCGGCCCTCGTCGGCGATGGCGGCGGCTGCGCAATCATGCACCCGAGTACCACCGGCGCACCTGAAATAACTCTCTACTTCGGCCAGGTACTCGTCGGCTGGCTTACTCTCGATCTTGATGCGCCGGCCGGCGTCGTGCTCGATTTCAACTGCTATGAGGCGGTCGAAGACGGCCGTATCCATTACACCCAGGGCAATCAAAACGGCTTTCGCTACATCACGCGCGCCGGCCGCCAGCGCTACATCTCGATTATGCGGCGCGGTTGCCGCTACGTTCAGATGACGGTGCGCAATCTGCCCGCGCCGCTGCGGCTGCATGGTGTGCGCTTGCTCTTTGCCACGCATCCCGCGCCGGAACACGGCGCCTTTGCCTGCAGCGATCCCCTGCTCACGCGCATCTGGGACGTCGGCCGCCACACGCTGCGCTGCTGCAGCGAAGACACCTACACCGACTGCCCCACGTACGAACAGGGCTTCTGGGTCGGCGATGCGCGCAATGAGGCCTTGGTTGATTATGCCGCCTTTGGCAACATCCAACTGCCGCGCCGCGGCATCGCCCTGGCGGCCGAATCGTTGCAGCGCGCGCCCCTGCCCGAGTGCTGCATTCCGCAAACGGACGTGAGCATCCTCACGGCCTGGAGTCTTCTGTGGGTGCAAATGGTCGAGGAACACTGGCAATTCAGCGGCGGGCGCGCCTGGCTGGCGCAGATCTATCCGGCCGTCAAGACAACGCTGCACCATTGCCGCGAGCAATTCACCGATGCGCGCGGCCTGTTGTCCATCGCCGCATGGAATATGTTCGATTGGGCCGGCATGGACAGCGGTCACCAATGTGTCGCGCATAATTCCATGTTCCTGGTCGAGGCGTATCGGCGCGCCGCCGTGCTCGCCACTGCCCTCGCCTTGCCTGATGATGTTGCGTGGTATTTGGACCAACGCGCGGCGCTGATGGCCGCGATCAACACGCACTTGTGGGATGAAAAACGCCAGGCATATGTGGACGCCCTGCATGAGGACGGCACGCCCAGCCCGGTGGTCAGCCAGCAAAACAATGCGCTGGCCCTGCTGTACGACGTGGCCTCCGCCACACGCCGCGCGGCTGTGCGCGCGCTGGTCGCCGCGCCGCCCGAGGGCGTCGTGCGCGTGGGCAGCCCCTTTGCGCTTTTCTATGTGCTCGAAGCGCTGGCGCATGACCAGCGGCACGAACAAATGCTGCGCATCATGCGCCAGCGTTGGGACGAAATGCTGCGCAAAGGCGCCACGACCTTCTGGGAGGTCTTTCCTGGTTTTGAAAAAGACTGGTGGACGCGCAGCCATTGTCATGCCTGGTCGGCCGCACCGGTGTACTTCCTGACCCGCTACCAACTCGGCGTGTGGTGGGCGGCGCCCGGCTATGCGCGTGCCCGTATCGCGCCCGTGCCGCTCGACCTGACCTGGGCCGAAGGGCGCGTGCCGACCCCGCACGGCGAAATCAGTGTCGCCTGGGAACAGACCCCGGATCAGTTTGCCATCACCATCGCATTGCCCGCCGCCATCGCCGCCACCGTCGTGTTGCCCGTCAGCGCGACCCAATTCCCGCGGCTGGCGCCCACCGCCGGAGTGGCAACCCAGGTGGATGATCGCTGGCACATTGAACTGCCCGCCGGCACGACCGTGCAACTTGTGGCACATGGCCGTGCAATACAAGTTCCGCCGCCGCGCAACTGACAGCTCACTCACAGCGAAAACACCAATAACGCCCGTGCAATGTCATTATGTGTCCGTGCGCGCCGCGCCGCAGCGATGGCCGCGGATAGCGGGCGACTTTGACAATTGTGCCATTTTATGCTATACTGATGTATGACGGCATAGCAGTAATCCGCCGCCACCAGGAACCGTTCGATGGAGACAAAGATGCGTACAATCGCCCGTGCACGTTGGCTGCAAACGACAATGTTTGTCGTCTGTGCCGCGCTGCCCGCGTTGGCCGACTGGGGTGCGGCAGAATCCCCCAATTTTACCGTGAACACCATACCGGAGCCCGTCACGGCGCTGGTGCTTGCCGGTCTGCTGGTGGTGTCGCTGCGCCTGCGCGCATGCACCCAGGTGGCGTAAAATGACAAACAACATGGGAATCTGCGCAGCATGTGTTCTGGCCGCGGGCATGCTGCTGACCGGTGGCGCTGCGCGCGCCGCCGCGCCGGTGGTCGCCGGTGTCACGGCGCAACAGCAGGCGTCGCCCAGCACGCTGGTGGATATTTATTATACGCTGCAAGATGCCGACGGCGGCTCTTTGGCCGTCATGGTCGAAGTCTCCACCAATGCCGGCCTTGCCTTTACTGTGCCCGCGCCGCATTGCTCCGGCGATGTGGGCGACATCGTCAGCACTGGCGCGAACAAACACATCGTTTGGGATGCCTTGCTGGACCTGCCGCAGTTTGTTTCCAGCGCCGTGCGGGCGCGCGTCATTGCCTTTGATAGCACGCTGACCCCCGCCGCCGATCCCGATCTGCAGCTTCGTGCCGCCTGGCGCGGCGCCAACACCAATATCGTGCTCGAATGGGATCTGCAATCGCAGGGCACGGTCGATAATCTGCAGTTCAGCCCGTTCTACTGCTCCGTCAGCGAAATCACCGCTGCGCAATATTGCCGCTTCCTCAACGCCTGGAAAACGCGCTTCGCCGTCAAAACCGCGCCCGCCTGCGTTGTCACCAGCGTGATGAACACCGCCCAAGGCAGCCCGTTGGTCGACGTGGCCGCGCCGGGCACCTGGCAGTTGAGCGCCATTCGTGCCACGGCCAACCCGGACGATAACAACGCCTATTCCAAGATCGCGTGGGACGGCGCCGCCTATGTTCTCAACACCGCCTCGAGCGAGACCAACGAACCGCACACGGAAGTCTCCTGGTTCGGTGCCGTGGCCTATTGCCAGTGGCTGAACGAGGTTGAATTCGGCGCCAATCCGGCCCAATGGAAATATCGCCTGCCCACCGAGTGGGAGTATGAATTTCTGATGGGCGCACGCGGCTACATCCCGCGCGGCACGACCCAGGATTGGGGCAGCGCCAGTTACATCTTCGGCCAATCGTACGACACCGCCAGTCGCACCGACTTTGCCTGGGACTATGTCAACTATGGCACCAATGGCTGGTATCAAGGCGTGGTGGTCACCGGCGCCAAAGGTGGCCCGGGCATCAACGCGCGCAATGTCTTCGGCATGTGCGACCTGAGCGGCAATGTGGTGGCTTGGTGCCTTGATTGGTGGAGCGCCAGCGTCACGCCCGCCGGCTGCAATTATGTCAATCGCAACCAGGGCGCCTCGGTGACACGCTCCGTGCGCGGTGGCCACTGGACTTTTTCTGCCAGCTTGTGCGACGTCAGCACCTACCGTTTTGCCGGCAATCCCACCGCGCTCAACAGCCGCTTTGGTTTTGTGGTCGTGCGCGACCGCTGAAGCGGGGCGCGCGCGCGGTCTGTTCTGCAGAAGCTCCCCGCCGAGCTTGCCTCGGTGGGAGCAAAGATTGGGGCCCAGCCGGCGCTTTCTCATGCAATCTTCTTGCTACTGCTTCTTCGGCGCCTGCGCGCTGGTGACCGCAACCTGCTCCGCCAAGCGCAGTCCTTCCGCCATGATTGCCTGGGCCACACTGTCGGCCGTGTGATAGCCCGATGTTTTGGTCGTCGTCTGGCGCACGACCAGCACCTCAACATCGCCTTCCTGGCTGAACTCCAGCGTCATGGTGGACGGCGCCTTTGTGCGCTGCCGCAGATGATCAAGGCCGAAGCCTTTCTTCGCCACCAGCACAGTGTAGAAATAGGGATAGCTGCTGCCTTGCACCGTGTTGATCGCGGTCTGGCCGTACAAACCAAGAAACTCTTCCTTTTGGCCGACCAGCCGCACGCGGAATTTCACATCCTGCGGCATGCGCACTTTCTTGCCTTTCAATAACACATAAAATTCGATCGCGTGTTGTTGCAGATCGGCTTGCAGCGCTTTCAACACAGCTTCGTACGTTGCGATCTTGATCAGCAACGCCGGCTGGGTCAGCACCCGGCGCGTGCCGGTGAGCCAATGCGGCAGAAGCAGAATGACACTGTTGACGACCAGCATGAAGCGTATCGCCGGCGGCACCGAAAAAGCCGCCATGGCCAGCAGCAATACGCCGGCCAGCAGCACCAGAATAAAGCCGCCCAAACCATTGGAAATGTCCACGGCACTGCGGTCCCAACGTTTCATGCGGCTGTGCAACGCTTTGATTTGCTGCACTTGCGCCAGCTCCACCCGCTCCCAGGCCGCGGCGGCATCGTAGCTGGCGGCATCCACCCGGTTGTGATAGCCGCGCACCAGCAACAGCAGGTTGCCAAACGCCACCAGCAGGCAGCCCGGCAAAATCTGCGCCTGCATGATTTGCAGCACTATGCCGGCGATAATGCAGCCAAACCCGAGCAGCATCCGCACGGGATACGGCAGCGAACGCCACAGCAAAAAAACGACCATGCCTTGCTGATCGCGCGTCAAAGCCACAGGTGTCATGGGTCACGCTCCTGAAGTGACAAGTGTTGCAGGTGCCGGCGCAGGCTGCGCCAACTCCTCACAGCCCAGCGCGCGCCAGTACAACAGGCACGCGCCGTGGCAGACATTTAGGTCGGGACACGTGCGGCAGCGCGCCGGCGCAAAGCGCTTGCCGCGATAGGCGCGCGTGCGCTCGGACTGCCACAACGTTTGAAAATCGTCGCGCGCCAGGTTGCCGACCGGATCCTCGCAGGCCGAACAGGGCAGCACATCGCCGTTTGGCGCGACCGACAGCAGGCCGTCACATGCGCCACAGCCTTTGGCGCCCAATCCGCGTGCGATGGTATTGAACACGCACAGCGGCATGGGCGCGTACCACATGAATTCGACGTCCTGGCGCGCGCTTTCGGCGTGCAGCGCTTCAATAAGCTCGCCGACTTCGCTGTAACGCACTTGCAACTCGCGATGCTCGGCGCCACTGCCGGTCGGGATCAGCAGATTCATGCTGAAACGATCGCCACCGAGTGTCTCGCGCACAAAGCGCGGCATCAGGACGCATTCCGCCAAATTGGCGCGCGTCACCGTCGTGTTGGCATGCGTGTGAATGCCGGCCGCGCGCAAATGTTTGACCGCGGCCACCGCGCGGGCAAACGCGCCCGGCATGGCCACCAGCGCGTCGTGCGTCGCGGCCGTCACGCCTTCCAGACTCACCTGCGCGGAATCCAATCCCGCCTGTGCCAGGCGCCGCGCCATACCTTCGTCCACCAAGGTGCCGTTGGTAATCAGATTGACGCGCAGCCCGGTCTGCTTGGCGTGCCGCACCAGTTCAGCCAGATGCGGCACCAGCAATGGCTCGCCGCCGGTGAAACTCAGCGACGGCACGCGCGCTTTCTCGAAGATCGTGCTGATCACCCGCCGTTGTACACGCCGTGTCAATTCTGTTCCGGCGATTTCGGAGACACGACCAAGCGCTGTGGCTGCATGCGCATCGTGAGATGGGCAAGGGAAGGTGGGAGCCGCACTCCGTGCGGCGATGCTGCTCCTCCCTGCATCGCCACAAGGGACTGTGGCTCCCACATTAAGACGAGTCGCCGGAGCCGGGCTCGACTCGCCGGCGGCACCGGTGCGGCCGCGCGTGCAGTTGCAGCCCGCATAGCAGAACCGGCAGCGCAAATTGCAGCGGTAGGTCAGGGCGAATTCCGCCAGCACTGGATAGGTCGAAAATTCAAGCGGATGCGGCATGGTCGTCACCGCCGGATTGGCGCAAAATTCGTTCAGCCGGCCTTCGAGATAATGCCGCACGGCCAGTAAAAACGCGCCAACCTCGGTCGGCGTGATCTGGGTCGGCGTAAGCCGCGCGAGGACGGCCGCCAACGATGCGCCGTCCAGCAATGCTTTCAGAATGCGCGCACCGCTCGGATTCAGTTTGCAGGCCACATTCGGCCGCTTGATCAAGAGATTGTCTTCAAGCCGGACAAACACATATGGTCGCACCCGGGCGATGTATTCGTCCACCCAGGACAAGGCGTGCATGGGCGTGCTTTGTGTCATCATTTCTTGCCGCGCCGTCAATGGGAGCCGCCGCTGACGCAGGCCGAGTGACACGCCGAATGGCAGGCAGAATGGCAGGCCGAGTGACACGCCGAATGACAGGCCGAGTGGCACGCATCGTGGCACACATTCAAGTTGAGCGCAAGGTCGGTGCTGATTGGCGCCTGCAGAAAATGCTCGGCGTCAACCGGAATCGCCGTGGCATATTGATACGGATCGCGCCGCCAGACATAGGGCGTGTTTTGACGGTAATTGCGCGTGTGCCAATACCAATAATACCAGAGCTGGTCATCCGTGCGTTCGCGTTCGACCGGCTGGGCCTCATGCGCCGCTAGATAATCATTGATAATTTTCCCATAATATTTCTGGGTGGCCTCGATGTCGGCATCCCACGCTTTTTCCTGCACCACGCGCACGGCGCGATTCATCAATTCCTCCAGCTCGGCCTGCGAAAACTGGCCGTCATCCGCCAAGGCGCGCAGAAAGCGCTGCTCATAATCATCCAAGGCGCTGTCCGCCGGCTTGTTGTCCACCCGCACGCGCAGCGGGTCCTTGCTCAGCACGGTGAGATAACCCGCGGCGGCAAAACCGTCGAGCATTGCGCTGAGAATGCGCGCCAGCGGAATGCCCAGATACAGCGCGGCTTCCACCGGCGTCAGATTTTCGCAAACCTTGCCCGGCTTGCGCATGCTCGACAACATCAGCTTGGGCGGCGTCCAGTCCAGTTTGTCCCAGCCAATCTCGCTCAAGCCGCGCTGCGCAGTCACCATTGAGCGCTGTTTGGACATGACAATGCCGACAAACACCAGCAACACCAAGCCGAGGCCGATGATTAATGGTTTGCGCGCAAAATGGCGCAGCGCGCGCGGCATCTGCACTGGCGCTTCATTGCCGCCGTTATCGCTGCCCGCGGATTCTGCCGGTTGCGCCCCATCCTCGCGCGCCGGCAGCGCAAACCACGCGGCCGGAAAATAGCATTGCACCTGCAAATGAAACCGCACGTCTGGCTGGTTTTTGTGAAACACGATGGCGAGCCGGTCCTGCGGCCCGCGCCGGTAGTCGATCAAATAATTTTCATTAACCCACGGCTCGGTCAACACATTCTGCTCCGTGGTGACATACTGCCGCGGATCCACGCCGGGCGGCAGCACATGCGGCGTGAGCAACGTCAGGGTGTAATGATCTTGCGTGTCCGACTCATCCCACTGGGCCGGCGCCCAGTTGAAAACCACCAGATTGCGGCCATCCTCACTGGTGGTCGGCGCGAGATACCCCGCGGCACCAAAATCCGTATCAAAATAAAACACATAGGTCAGCGTGCCGCGCCCGACACCGCGGCCGTCGCCCAGCACAATATCCCACAAACCGCGGGCCGTCGGGGAAATGTCAAGGGCGTACTTGCCGCCGCGACTGTCCACGGCATATGAGTCACTGCTGACGCGCGGCACCGGCAGGCGCGGATCCGGCTGGAAATAAAAGCCGTGCAGTTCGCCTGACAGCACGCGCCACTGCACCGTGTAGGCGACCACGGCCGCGCCGTTCGAGCGCAAATCGACGGCGGCCTCGACGAAATTGATCGTGCCCTGGCCGGCGGCCAGCGGCCCGGCCAGCGCGCCCAGCAGCGCAACGGCGGTCAGAGTCTGTCGGAACGAGCGCATGGGCACCTCGGGGTGGTCATTGAAGCAGTCCAAACTGCGTGCGTGCCAACAGTGTAGCAAGCCCGGCGGAGCATGTCAAACGGTGACGGCGCTGCGGCGGTACCGAGTTAAAGGTTTAAGGTTTAAAGTGTAAGGTCTGCAAGGCAGAAGACCCACACGGTCTCGCTAACGACGTGGACCGGCAGGGCGGGCGGCTGCCCCGCCTGAAGGCGAAGCTACGTCTTGTGCCGCAAGTCCGGCGGGACGGACCGCTATGGTTTGCCGGTGCGCGGAGTCTGGAACAACCGCCGCGACAGCACGCGATAGGCCGGCTGGTATTCTTTGATGAACGCCGGCATGTGATGCACGACCGGATAATTGTTGCTGCGCACAAACGCGTCGAAGACTTGCACGTCCGCACGCGTCAGCGGCACGGTGCCGTTGGCCGCCGCGGCGACAACGTGCTGCCAGGCTTGGGAAACCGCCGCGGGATCGGCCTGCGCGGCATGCACGGATTGCCACAGCGCGCGCGCCACCGGTTCGAGCGTACCGCCGCGCGCTTTCCACGCGCGCAAGTTGAACCAGGCCCAGTCATCGGCGACGCCGATCGGCAACCAGAGCGGTTCCTTGGCCGGCGTGATCTGCTGCCACTCGTTGGTCAACTCGTCCTGCAGTGCGGCGCCGGCGTGCGCAAGATGACCGGGGCCACAGATGCCTTGATACAACATTTTATAGACATCTTGCGCCGCGGCATGCGGGAAGCGTTCGAGAAATGCCGCGGCGCGCGCGGCCGGCGCGTGCGGCGTGACGATCACGCTGGTCATGCCGGTGAAATATGCTTGGGCACAGCGTTGCACATCGGCCGGCGTCAAATATTGCACGGCCTGCGGCAGCACATCGGCATACCATGCGCCCAGGCCGCGATATTCCGACACGGCCGCCTGTGCGGCCTGCGCCGCGGGCGATTGCTGCTGACCGGCCAGGCTGACCGCCAGCGCAGTCTTCGCATCGTTGACGATTTGCGGTTCAAGCGACTGACGACAAAGCTCGTCGATGGCCACCACCATTTTTTGCTGCACCAGCGCGGCGTTGTCTGGCAGGCACTGCGCCAAGGCGATCAGGCCGCCAGCATGCGTGTCACTGAGCACGTCGGCATAGACAACATAGACCAAATCGGCGTCGCCGCGCAAGACATCAAACAATTTGCCACTGAGCCCGCCCAAGTAACTGTTGAGCAGCAGCAATGCCGGGTACATGGGCGTGCCGGCCAGCGGCGCGGGGTACCCCAGCATCACGGTGGCCTGCGTGCGCGGCGCGGCGATAAAAGCGGAAACGCCGAGAGCCGCGGAAATGTGCGTCAGTGGTTGGTGGTCGGTGCGTCGGTGCTGCACCATAAATTCGTTCGTTGAACGAATTTCCTCCAACGCAGGGAGCGCGGCAAACAGGGCGGTGCATTGTTCCAGCA
>Ga0172375_10009229_pt1 | contig 13043 bp, 13 predicted proteins | sample LakKiv1m_FD_114537 | JGI IMG/M metagenome (GOLD analysis project Ga0172375, IMG submission 114537) | Freshwater microbial communities from Kabuno Bay, South-Kivu, Congo - kab_092012_11.1m | ecosystem: Environmental > Aquatic > Freshwater > Lake | place: Democratic Republic of the Congo...
ACAATTAGCCACGACCTTGCCTGCCCCGCCCGGCCCCCGCCCAGCCCACTGGCGACCGACCTTGACGGGAGCGGCTGGATGTGCATGGCAGACCGCTGCAGCGTTGCCGCTCTCGCGCGATCCCTGTGGTCATCAGGCTGCGCGTACCGGGTCTCAGCCTGGGATCGCGATCGCGTCAGCTTTTCCGCATCAATGCCCAACGATCAGCAGGGCTGATCAAACCTCCCGGCAAGGTTCAGCGCGTCCGGGTGGCGGGAGCCGCCAGGAAGCCCAGGGCGTTCCGCACCCGCTGCAGCGTTTCGCCCGCCACGGCCCCGGCACGCTCCGTGCCCTGCAGCAGCACCGTCTCCAGCGTGGCGGGATCGGCCCGCAGCCCGCGGTAGCGCTGCTGCAGGGGCCGGATCGCCTCCACCGCAGCCTCCGCCAGCAGCGGCTTGAAGGTGCCCCAGCCCATGGCCTCGCATTCAGCGGCGGCCGCCTCGCGGCTGCGGCCGCTGAGCAGGGCATAGAGGCCGAGCAGATTGTCGGCCTCCGGGCGATCGGGGTTGCCGAACGCCAGCCCCATCACCGCATCGGTCTTGGCGCGCTTGATCTTGCGGGTGATCAGCTCCGGCGGATCCAGCAGGGTGATCCGGGAGCCCTCATTCGGATCGCTCTTGCTCATCTTGCTGCGGCCGTCGCTGAGGCTCATCACCCGCGCTCCCTCCCGCAGGATCAGGGGCTCGGGCACCTTCAGCAGAGGCAGCCGCTCACCATCGGGGCCCATGGGTCCGAAACGGGCGTTGATGCGCTGCTGGGCGATGTCGCGCGCCAGCTCGAGGTGCTGCTTCTGGTCCTCCCCCACCGGCACCAGATCGGCGTCGTAGAGAAGGATGTCGGCGGCCATCAGCACCGGGTAGTCGAGCAGCCCGGCCGACACGTCGGCCCCCTGCTTCAGCGCCTTCTCCTTGAACTGGATCATCCGCTCCAGCCAGTTGAGCGGGGTCACGCAGTTGAGCAGCCAGCAGAGCTCGCTGTGGGCGCTCACATGGCTCTGCACGAACACCGTGGAGCGGGCCGGATCGATGCCGCAGGCCAGATAGAGGGCGGCGGTGCTGAGGGTGTCCTCGGCCAGCCGCGCCGGATCGTGGGGCACGGTGATCGCATGCAGATCGACCACACAGAAAAAGGTGTCGTGGCTCACCTGCAGCGCCACCCAGTTGCGGATCGCCCCGAGCCAGTTGCCCAGATGCAGGGCGCCGGTGGGCTGCACGCCCGAGAGCACCCGTGGCCTTGCGCTGCCGGTCACGGTGGGATCAGGCCTCGGCGGCGGCTTCGGCCGCCTCGGCCGCGGGTTCCGCCGCGCCGGCTTCGGCAGCCGCGATCAGGGCCTCCTCCGTCCCCTCGGCGGGGGTGGCGTCAGCCTCCTCGGCGGACTCTGCGGTCTCGGAAGGCTCCTCCAAGGCATCCTCCGGCAGCGGTGTCGGGGCGGGCGGACGGCTGGGGCGGGCAAACGGATTGGCCCGCTGACCGCGAGAGACCTCTCCAGCACGGCCCTCCTCACGGCCGCCGCGCCGCTCTCCCTCGCCGCCACCGCCGCCACCGCCGCTGGTGCCGCGGGGCCCGGCCTGAGCCTTCTGCTCGGCCACCAGCGCATCGAGCTGGCCCGCCTCGAGCTGCTGGGCCAGGGTGCGCAGCGAGAAACCCAGCACCGCCACCGTGGAGCGCAGCCCGAAGGCCTCCTGCAGCGCACGGGCGGCCTGCATCTCGTTGTCGCTCAGCCGGATGCGGAAGCCGCCGGGCTCGCGTCCCTCCCGCGGCCCCCGGGAGGGACCACGCGAGGAACCTCGGCCGCCGCCGGCCGGTTCGGAGCTGGGGGGGAGGGTGTCGTCGGCCATGCCGCAGCCATGCGTCAGGGGCAAGTGTGGCGCATCGGGCGCTCCCCGCCGAAGGCCTCCGGCCCGAGCCAGAAGAGATCGTGGTGGCTGCCGCGGGCGCTCTCACCCTGACGGGCCAGCACCAGCAGAGGCAGGGGCTGGCTGCTCTGCCCCTCCAGACGCCGCCGGTACTCACGCAGCAGAGCCAGGTAGCGATCCAGCGTCCAGCCGTGGTTGCCGCGCTCCTGATTCCGCCAGAACCGCTGCTGGGCCTCGCGGCAGGCCTCCATCCCGAAATCCTGCCAGCAGAGCTGCTCGGCCTGCAGCGGGCCGAGGCCGCCAGCGAGAAGCTCCCGGTAGCGCACCAGCTCGGGTGCCTCACGGCTGCAGTCCAGAGGCAGGCGCTGCGCCAGCTCCTGAATCGCCACCACGCTGAGCCGCAGCCAGCAACGCTCGAGCAGCAGCACCGGCAGGCCCTCCTGCCAGCTGCCGGCGGCGTGGATCCGGGCGCAGCATTGGCGCACCACATGCTGCTGGCGCAGGGTGAGGCCGGGCAGGGTCGCCTCTCCTGAAGAACGGCTCAGCCACGCCGGGGTGGAGACAGGCGGGTCCTGGGGCTCGTGACGACTCATCAGGCGAGATCAGCACAGCCCAACCCTATGGGCTCCACCGTGCCAGGGCGGTGTTCCAGCCCACCGGCGCCGATTTCAAGGCGTTCGGTCTGAGCTAGAGAAGCGCTGTACGAGGACCGTTCCCGCTGCTCCGCTGCTGATGCCTCCCTCCCTTTCCAGGCCAGCTCCGCAGGCGGGTGCCTCCGGCTGGCCCATCGGCCCGCTTCCGGCCTGGGCCCGCCCGGCCCTGATCGCGGCCGGCGGCCTGGTGGCGGTCGACACCCTCGCCCACCTGCTGCAGCCGGGTTCGGGCACGGTTCTGGGCCTCGGTGCCCTGGCGGGAGGCTGGTGCTGGCTCACGGCGCGCCGCCCTGCGGTGCCCTTCCGGCGCCCCGCCGATCTGCGCGGCTGGATCGAGCGCTGTGAGGCCCTGCTGCCTCAGTTCGAACGCCTGGAGGGCGATGCCGCCGCCAGCCACGAGCGCCGGGCCAGCCTTGAGAGGCTCACGGCCCGGGATGGCCAGGATCCCCTGCAGCTTGCACTGGTGGGTGCCGCCGCTGCCGGCGACGCGTTGCAGCAGGCTGTGGTGACCAGTCTGCAGGGGGCCCATGCCCTGCGCCTGCATGTCGGCCATCCCCTGGCCAGCGCTGCCGAGGGCTGGCTCTGGCCCGAGGGTCTGGCCGCCTGTGATGTGCTGCTGTTTCAGATCACACCACCGCTGCGTGCCTTCGAACTGCGCTGGCTCGAGGCGCTGCCCGCCGCTCAGCCCGTGTGGATCCTGCTGCATCCGCTCGATCCGGCCGTTGCCGATGCCGGCTGTGCGGAACTCCTGCAGCAGTGGCCCGGCGCCCTGGCGGAACGGTTGCTTTGCTGGGATGGTTCCGCCGAGGGGCTGCCCGCGGCGCTAGGCCCTCTGGCCAGCTGGCTGCACCGCGAGGCCCCTCAGCTCCGTGCCCGCACCGATTGCCGCCGCCTCGAGGAGCTTCATGCCAGCTGGCAGGGTGATCTCGAGCGGCTGCGGCGGCGCGAATGGCAGCGGCTGCTGAGGCGCACCCAGTGGCTGGTGGCCGGCGGTGTGGTGCTCGCTCCGCTGCCGAGCCTGGATCTGCTGGTGCTCACGGTGGCCAATGGTCTGATGCTGCGTGAGATGGCGGATCTCTGGGCGTGTCCGTGGAGCGTGGAGCAACTGCGCGCCGCCGCCAGCGAACTGGCGCGTGCCGCCCTGGCGCAGGGAGTGATCGAGTGGAGCAGCCAGGCCCTGGCTGCCGCCGTGAAGCTGCATGGAGCCACCTGGCTGGTGGGTGGGGCGCTGCAGGCGCTGAGTGCGGCCTATCTCACCCGGGTGGTGGGGCGCGCCATGGCCGACACCCGCGCCCTCTCCGCCGGAGTGGCTGAACCGGATCTGCTCCGGATCCGGCAGGAGGCACCGCTGCTGGTGGCCCGTGCGGCCGAGCAGGAGCGGCTCGACTGGGGCGAGTTTCTGCACCAAGCACGGCGCTGGTGGGAGCAGCAGGAGAGCCGTGTCACAGCCTAAAGGTCGATCGAGGGCCTTTAGCGACCTCCTGTCCGGTACTGAGCGGATGAACCGAACGCGATGAACGAGATCAGCCTCTCAGCAGCAACACTTCAGCGCGTTTTCCGACGGCTGGGAGCCATCGTCTATCTCGTCGTCCTAAGCGCCATCGCCTCAGGGTCCAGGCGACCCATCCTTGTCGTGGCGAGTCCCTTCGGCAATTTAGGCAATCGCCTATTCCTTCATGCCAATCTCATTGCCTTTGCCATGGGCAATCACGCCATGGTCATCAATCCCGCCTTTCATCCTTGGCGTCGGGTGTTCTCTGGCACGAGTCAAGGCCCTCTTGCCTGCTATCCAGCCTCAACGCTTCCATCCCTGGCAAGCGATGTCATTGAAACCATCGCCCTTGAGCTTTCCTCGGTCGCTTTTGCCATCGCTGAATCATGCAGGCCATGCTTGAAATTGGAAGCACTTGAAGCGAATGGCTTTGATCAGATCAATCTGGATTGCCCTCAGTTTGCTCAGTGGGCCAAGAGTAAGCGAGTGATCCTGCTGCGAGGCTATAACTTTGTAGCCAATCGATCCATGGCCTCCCACGCAGCTGATATACGACCATATTTTCGTCAAGTTGTTAGCAATGATGCTACGGCCCGATCCCCAGTAGATCGTTTGCGCACCCATTGCGATCTCGTGGTCGGAGTGGTTATCAGGCTTGGCGGCTTTGATCAATGGCTCGGCGGCAGATACTACTTTCCAGTCCCCACCTATCTCAACTGGATCAGACAGGTCAACAGTCTATGGCCCAACTAGAGAGTGGGCTGCTTTGTCTGCAGCGATCGCGACATTGATCTCTCACAACTTGCCGATCTTGAGATTGAGTTCAGATCGCAACATGATCTCGAGAATCGAGCCGCGCTGTCATGCTGTGATTGCATTATCGCCCCTCCAAGCTCGTTCGCGGGTTGGGCAGCATTCATCGCAAGCATTCCATTGCAGCTTCTTCATTCCCCGGAGCAGAGGATCCGTGAGGACTTGTTTTTACCAATCTACAATCATCCTGATTTGTGTGATGCTTCTTTTCCTGCCACCATCGACATTACCTTGTCGCGGCTTCGGCCTTGATCCGCGCTGCCCAGGACGGCAGCTTGCCGATGAGAGGATGCTGGCATAATGGAGTTACTGCAGTCGACATCTATACTCATCTGTAGCATCAGGAATTGCCGGTACTCACTACTCTTAATCAGTTGACTTGCCCGCTGTCACCCGCTCACCCGATCATTCATCGGCGTATCAGATGCGTTTCAAGGATCATCCAACCTGGCATCGAGCAACGATCCCCTTGAAATTCCTGCTCAATCAGGGTTGAAGGGTATTCTGCCCATCAGCAGCAATGCATCTGAGCGAGGGAACTGGGCATACAGAGCCCAAGGCCCTTCCGCCACTGGCAAACGGGCCACACGAACCTGCAACCACCATCACCCTGTGACTGGCTGTCGGCTGAGCACCTCACGAAGCAGGCAGACCTTGAACCTGGGGGCCGAAGCCCCAGTCAAAGAAGGCCATCCTCGATCGCAGCCAGGCCCATCGGGCTAAGGGAGGCCCTGCGACTGCTGCACAACGCCACGCCACTGATCGCGACAGCTTCACCATGAAGCACGATGCCAGGGTGCTGTGTTATAGCACCTGCCAGGCTGTCGTCGAGGGCGCCCTCCAGATCATCTCGATCGACCCTGCTCCCTACTCAGATCCTGCCGGTAGCGCCAGGGAGCCGGCGATCGGCTCCCCATCAGGATCGCGGTTCAGGGCATTCCGTGATCATGACGAAATCCAGTGCATCCGCTCTCCACGGTTCCCTCTGCCCGAACCTGCTCACCTGGCTCAGCCCTTGCGCTGGGAGAGGCAAGTCCCTTTGCATGGCTCCTCTGCGCGCCTGCTGCTGGCCCGTGCTTGTGGCCCAACCTTTGCAGTGAAGCATCCCGGCGGGGGGCGGCCGGCTGCGATCATCGTGTGGAGCGCATCGGCTCCCTCTGGAGGACACGCCTTGCCGGGCCTGGATCAGCATGTTCAATTCGCCCTGCTGCTGACCCTGCTCACCGGGCTTTCCACCGGCATCGGCAGCCTGCTGGGCCTGCTCAACCGCAGCTTCAACCCGCGGCTGCTGGCGCTGTCGCTGAGCTTCTCGGCCGGGGTGATGATCCAGGTGTCGTTCCTGGAGATCTTCCCCAAGGCCCGTACCGCCCTCAGCGCGGCGCTGGGCGTCCGCTCCGGCTATGTGTGCACCACCGTGGCCTTCTTCGCGGGCATCGCGCTGATGGCCGCCCTCGATCAGCTTCTGCCCAGCCATGAGATGGTGATGCCGCCTGCCGGTGCCAGCCCGCAGCGCCCGGCGAGCATCCAGGAATCGCAGCAGCTGTTGCGCATGGGCCTGTTCTCGGCCCTGGCCATCGCCATCCACAACTTTCCCGAGGGTCTCGCCACCTTCATGGCCGCCCTCAGCAATCCCAGGCTGGGCCTCGGCATTGCCCTGGCGATCGCGATTCACAACATCCCCGAAGGCCTGGCGATCTCGGCACCGGTGCACTACGCCACCGGCAATCGCAGCCAGGCGTTCTGGCTCTCCTTCGCCTCAGGCCTGGCCGAACCTCTGGGCGCCCTGATCGGATATGGTCTGCTGCGTCCGGTGCTGACGCCCCTGGTGATGGGCGTGGTGTTTGCCAGTGTGGGTGGCGTGATGGTGTACATCAGCCTTGATGAGCTGCTGCCGGCTGCCCAGCGCTACGGCACCCATCATCAGATGATCGCCGGCGTGATCGCCGGCATGGTGGTGATGAGCATGAGTCTTCTGCTGCTGGCCTGATCGTGCCTTCCACCCTGCCCGCCGTGGAGGATCCTCGCCTGCAGCGCTGGCCGTGGTGGCCGCTGCTGCCGCTCTATCCCTACGGCCGCCGCCCCACCCTGATGCGCGAACTCGTGCCTGGCCGTGTCTGGTGCTTCGAGCAGCTGCATGGGGTGTGGTACGTGGCGGTGCCGATCCGCATGACGGTGCTGAAGGTGGAAGGCGGGCTGCTGCTGTATTCGCCCATTCCCGCCACCGAGGAGGTGATCTCTGGAATTCGCTCCCTGGAACGGGAGCATGGCCCGGTGCTGTCGATCGTGCTGGCCACCTCCTCAGGGCTGGAGCACAAGATTCCCGTGCCAGCTCTCTGCCGTGCCTTTCCCACGGCCACGCTGTGGGTGAGTGATCGGCAGTGGAGCTTCCCTTTGAATCTTCCTCCAGGCTGGCTCGGTTTCCCACCAGAACGAACCAAGACTCTGGGCTTGGATGGATTACCCCATGACGAGCAGCTCGCGTGGCTTCCTCTTGGTCCAGTGAATCTTGGGCTCGGTGTATTTCATGAACTGGCCTGCGTTGATCATGAGAGTCACTCTCTTTTGGTGACAGATGCGCTGGTGTCATTTACTGCTCAGCCGCCATGCCTGTTTGACCTTGATCCTACGCCTTTGCTGTTTCATTCCCGTGACTATGGCCATGAGCCATTGATCGATAGTCAGGCTCAGCGAGCCAAAGGGTGGCTGAGAATCCTCCTTTTCGCCAACTTCTTTCGCCCTAGCTCGGTTGTCATTCCAGGCATACCTGAGCTCATTTCCGATTTCAGAGCAGGCCGGAATCGCATGGCGACAAACCATTTTGGCTTCTTTCCATTTCGATGGACTCATGAGTGGCAGACAGAGTCCAACCATCTGCTGAAGCGCTGTACCCATCCAGCACCCTTCACACTCGCACCCGTGCTTGAAAAACTTGTTTTCAGTCGCTGCAAACATGAGTTCATCAATTGGCTTTACAGCTTGTCTGAGTTGAATGATGTGCAGATTCTTATCGGCGCACACTACGATGCTCCCAAAGCCGTGAAGCATCAACAGTTCAAGGCTCTTGCAGAGTCGATCGAGCAACAACGCTGGGCCCCTTCGGATGGCTCATGGTCGCTGCTTGGCTCCCTCGATCAATTCCTGCTTCGAGCTGGAATCATTCCGGAGAATGGATGATGGCATTGCCCCTGACTCGCCAGGCTGTTCGCTGGAGAGTGTTGATGCTTGCTTGCTTCAGGCTCTTCTCCAGAAATCTCGAAGCAGGCATTTGATTCTAAAGAGGCTTTCTTGCCAGATTCTCTGCAGTGCTGATGGCGGCTGGTCATCCAGCCTCGTTTCTGCCCAAGGTGTCCGAGCCATGGCTTCTAGGTAGCGATCTTTCAGGGGATGCCTGCAGAGAGCATTCCATGGCTTATCTCTGCCAGAGCCTGCAAAGTGAACGATGGCCGGCTTGTGGATCGCAGCAATCTCCGTCTCTGTGAGGCTTTCAGGTGATAAATCGTAGCCACCAGTCAGGCCAAAAAGATGCGGACACGCGTTCCAGCGATCATGAATGGGAAGCCAATCGGCATCAAAAACAAGATTCAGTACATCTTGATCCGAATGCCGCAGCCTCTCAGGAGTCTCAGTTGCAAACCGCAGTCCATTCCCGATCAGATCAGCGTGGCGCCATTTCATCAGATCGATCAGCATGATGCCAGCATTGAAGTAACGGCCGTGCTCATGATCATGATGCAGGCAGAATAGTCTGTGTTCTGGCACAGCGGCCACAGCCTTGCCCTGCAACGACTGATTCCAAAGATCGCGCAGGGAATCGGTGATGATCGTATCTGCATCGATGAACAGGACTCTCCTCATCGTGCTGGGGAGCAGATCTGGAAGCAGCAGACGAAAATAAGCAGCCACGCTCACATGGCCATTGACGGGGAAGGCTTCGAAAGGCTGTGGCGAGGCTTTCAGGAAGGAAATTGCAGGCAGCAGATCGCTGAGAAACTCGGCAGCAAGTGCAAGCTGATCCGGGTGGACATTATCGTAGATCAGGTAAACTTGCAGATCCGGATCTGGGTTGTGCTGCCAAAGCGAATCAAGCATGGCCACGCAGTGGCGCAGGTAGTTTCCATCGGTGGCGCAGACAATGTTCATCGAAACCTCGGTATTGCAAGCCACGATTTCAATAGCCTAGCAGGATTCAAATCGTTTTTCATCCTGAATGGCTCCTGCACGGGCCATGGTATCCCCGCAGTCTGCATCTGTGTCGTTGCCATTTTCAGAAGCTTTCGTTCAGGCGCAGGATCCTTCGCCGGGCGCCGCTGAGAAGCCTGCGCGGTCTGGCAAGGAGGGGTGCATAGAAGGTCTGATAGTTGATGCTCTCCAGCGAGCTGATCGTCTCGCCGAATTCACGATGGTGCAGCAGAATGGTGGTTCGATCAACCGGCTTCTTCTTGTAGTGCCAGTCTCTGAGGCTTTCCGCATAGGGGCGTAAGCCAAGCTGATGCGCCACAATGCCGGCCGCGGTTTGGTCATGACGATGGCCGCCCACCCGAGGATCCTGAGAGATGCAGTGGTCTTTATTCCAGGCCACGGCATAGTGATCTTCCGAGGATCGGTAGGGTTCTCTACGGCCTCTGCAGGTGAGACCATCGCAGCAGATGCTGTGCCAGCGCTCCAGAAAATCGATGCCGAGCGGATGACCCAGATCGAGACCGATCACCGATGTGGGTGTTTCCGGGATCAGCATCGCCTGCTCGCGACTGATGCCATGCAGCCTGAGTGTTTCATCGCTCGACCACTGGCCAAGCATCTGGTCGTAGTTGTTTGTGAAGGTGACATATCCATTGCGGCGAATCATTGTGATGATGGGCTCCAGTCTGCGAAGCGCAACCACAGGTGCGTCAATCCAGAGAACAAAGCGATAGCCATGACGCCTCGCTTCCTGGAAGCAGAATGTTTTGAAGGCCATCGGTGCCTCCAGCTGTGATGGCGAACCCGGTGGGTACTCATCCAACCAGCCAAGGAAATCGCCCGGGAAACGCACACGTTGCAGGCTCTGCCTCAGGCGGGATAAGGAAGCGAGATAGGCCTTGCGCCCCGTTGCGAGACTGATCACGCAACACTCTGAAGGCGTTTCTCGAGGGCCTGTAGAAACCGGTTGCATCATGCCGGGCTGGTTTCAATCCCTCTGATCCGACAGTCTGCGCAGGTGTGATCTGTCATCAGCCTGGCCTTCATGGCTGCAATCCGAGGGACTCCGATCGACCGATCTTCTGTTCAGCAGGGGCATCCATCGCCGCGGGAGCCTGAGTGAGACTGTGGAGATCGGAGGGCAGGGAGTTGCGAATCGCAGATTGAATCTCCTGAGGTTCTTCATAGCCGTAAGTTGCAAAGATGTTGATTCCCTTCTCAGTGCACTTCCGGCAGAGTTCGCTTTGAACCCGCTTGCGTTGCATGGTGCCATAATCTTCTTCGAGATAATGACCCATGCGCGGCGAGGACGGCGACTCCACGCAGCAGACAGAGTACTGGCCATCCATATCAAGGGTGACCTGCGAATCACGCATGAAACAGCGCTGAGAGCGATGCTCGCCGATCGCAGCACTCACCATTTGTGGCGAATATTCAATGTAATCAAATCCCTCGGGCACTTTCTCTAACCCCTCAAACATACGGTCAATCGGCATGTAGTAGGCATGATAGGGGGTAAACTTCAGCCCGAGCTTATCGCAGAAGTGCTTGAATAAATGCACCTCATGCTTGTTGTCCCTGTGGACGAGGTAGCGAACATCAATATCTTTGTAGCTGGGCCACTCCGAGAGGGTTTCTGAGATCCTGATCAGATTGGCCAGCACCGGCTCGATGCGCCCACCGCGATGATTGATGGCATAGGTCTTCTGGGTAAAACCAGAAACCGTGATCGTGAAATTCCAGAGTGGGAATGGGGCCAGCTTGCGCCAGTCGTAATTGTGATTCAGGTTTGATGACAGGCCGCAGGGGATACCGTGTTTCACGGCGATCGCAATCAGGTCATCGAGCCGTGAGTGCAACGTTGGCTCTGTCCAATTGTAGAGGCCGATCCTGAGATTGCCATTGGTATCCGCCTTGGCCTTGAGGCAGATCTTCTCAAACAGTTCGGGCTCCATCTCGCGCAGCTGCTGGCCGATGCTGTTGGAAAACTCCGGCATCCCCACAGGGCAGGCCGTGCAGCGAAGATTGCACCCGCTGACGACATCAATCCAGAATTCAACCGGTTTGGGCCTGGAAGCTTCAACCGGTGTCTGAATCCCTGCCAGGCGCTTCAGGCTCTGCTTGATCGTGGTGGGAACCACCCGCTTGATCTGGGTGGTGAGCGTGGCCGATGAATCAGTGAACATATGCTGCCGAATGCGGCCCGCCTTTCAGAGGAGGCCATCATAAGCCTGAATTCCCAGCGTTTCGCCAGCACCTCGTCGCGGCCCTGTGTGAAGCTGGAGTCTGCGGAATCCCCGGAGTGGGAGCACCAGCCATGCTCAGGGGGCGGCATCCAGGCTGATCACCGGATGCATGAGGATCCCAGAGTTCAGGCTGCGCCCAGTCGACCCCTCGAGTACCAACCCCCTTGGCAGCCGTTCCAGCAGCCTTGGAACAAGGAGGCCTGCCCTCAGCCTTGGACCAAGGAGGCCTGCCCTGCAGGGATGTGACTCAGAGATGCAGCTGATCGTCGCCTGGGGCGCTGTCGTTCACCCCCAGCAGCGCCCCCTCCAGCTCCATGCGCTGCTCCATCTGGCGCAGGAAATAGCCGGTCATCATCGCGGAGGCGAGCAGGCCGGCGAGATTGTCGCGGCTGGTCTGGATCTTCACCTCAAACTGTTCGCCGGGCAGCATGCCCAGCAGGCCGTGCACGTTGTGGCGGATGATGTCCTGGATCTCGCCGCTGGCGGAACGGGCCACGCGTTGCAGCACATCCGGGGACTGCTCCTGGAGGTACTGGATCAGCGAATTGCCGCTGATCGCCTCGTTGTCGCTGGTCAGGAACTCCGGATTGAACACGGCCTCGCCTCGATCTGTTCAGGGAGCCTGCCTCGTGGGCCTGGCCTGCTGCGCACCTTACTGCAGCTGATCAGCGGCTCCCAGGGGCATGGGCGGGGGAGAACCGAATCGGGCCGAAGCGCTGCAGCGGCCAGTAGCGCCAGATCGCCGTGCCGATCACCTCCTCCCGCGGCAACGGCCCCCAGACATGGGAATCGAGGCTGGCATTGCGGTTGTCGCCCAGCACCCAGAGATCCCCCTCGGGCACCGTGACGGGAGGCTGGCTGTAATCGATCGCCTCGCTGCCCTCCACCGCCTCGGCCGGACGGCCATCCAGCAGCAGCATCCCGCCGCGCACCTCCACCGTGTCGCCCGGCCCGGCCACCACACGCTTGATCAGGGCAGCGCCTGGGTCGTAGCCGGCCTCCACCAGCGAGGGCGGCGGATGAAAGATCACCACCGTGCCCGCTCGCAGCGGGGCTCCGAGCCGGGGCCTCAGTTTCTCCACCAGGATCCTGTCCTGCAGCTGCAGGGTGGGCAGCATCGATCCGGAGGGGATCCAGCGCGGTTCCACCACCAGCGTGCGCAACAGCAGGGCCACCGCCACCCAGAGCAGGAGCGAGAGGAGCTGGCGAGCGATCCCTTCGCCTACGCCCCGGGGTTCGGCGCCGGGGGGCTGGGCTTCGGGTGCGGCTGCCATCGGGCCTGCCTGAGGATGATCGCTGCACCATCCTCTCCCAGCGAGCCGCCGCGGTGGTCGTCTCCCCGGATCCCGGCCCGGCGCCCCGCCGGGTTTCCGCTTCGTTCCCGTCCGGAAGCCCGGCTGCCCGAGACAATCTCGAAGCGGCGCTGAGGCTGCTGGCGGGCCTGCGGCGCTGCGGGCTCCGCCAGGCGGTGATCGCCCCCGGCAGCCGCTCCGCCCCGCTGGCGGTGGCGGCCGCCCTGCTCGAACCCACAGGCCTGGCGCTGCACACCGCCATCGATGAGCGTTCCGCCGCCTTTTTCGCCCTCGGGCTCGGGCGGGCCAGCGGCCTGCCCGCCGCGGTGATCACCTCCTCCGGCTCGGCTGTGGCGCACCTGCTGGCGGCGGCCGTGGAGGCCGACCACGGGGCCATCCCGCTGTTGCTGCTCAGCGCCGACCGGCCGCTGCGGCTGAAGGGCTGCGGCGCCAACCAGACGGTGAACCAGGAG
>Ga0172375_10009230_pt1 | contig 13043 bp, 8 predicted proteins | sample LakKiv1m_FD_114537 | JGI IMG/M metagenome (GOLD analysis project Ga0172375, IMG submission 114537) | Freshwater microbial communities from Kabuno Bay, South-Kivu, Congo - kab_092012_11.1m | ecosystem: Environmental > Aquatic > Freshwater > Lake | place: Democratic Republic of the Congo...
CTGGCCGATGATGCCGGTGGTACAAGTCTCAAAGATACTTCCATTAAAACAAGGATTGAAACCACGCAGGAAACGCAATCCAGCGAGTTCCCTCATCGTCTCAAAGATACTTCCATTAAAACAAGGATTGAAACCAGGACTAAAGGGTGCAGAGCATATCAAATTCTGGGTGTCTCAAAGATACTTCCATTAAAACAAGGATTGAAACGTTACAACCTCAGAAGGGTCTGCCTCATACTTCAGAGTCTCAAAGATACTTCCATTAAAACAAGGATTGAAACTAAAACGCCTCCACAATAGGCTCAATCCAATAATCATGTCTCAAAGATACTTCCATTAAAACAAGGATTGAAACGCAATCAGCATCTCGCCTCGCCTCAGATGCTTGATGTCTCAAAGATACTTCCATTAAAACAAGGATTGAAACATACTAAAAAAATTCCATATAGAAAAATTCAAGAAATGTCTCAAAGATACTTCCATTAAAACAAGGATTGAAACCCATTAGCTCTTCCTGAATATATCCGCTTCTAAGGTCTCAAAGATACTTCCATTAAAACAAGGATTGAAACTTATCTTTTTGCCGTATTCAAGGCTAAGTCTTTCAAGGTCTCAAAGATACTTCCATTAAAACAAGGATTGAAACAATACTACAACACCGCGGGGGAGACTCAACTGAACCTGTCTCAAAGATACTTCCATTAAAACAAGGATTGAAACTTTGTGCTCTCGCCCATGTGAGAGCTTTTGTGTGGTGGTCTCAAAGATACTTCCATTAAAACAAGGATTGAAACGGGATGCGGGACAAATGACTAGCACAGACTGGATGGTGTCTCAAAGATACTTCCATTAAAACAAGGATTGAAACTTGAAAAATCTCCTTGTCAGATTTCCTTACAAAAGGTCTCAAAGATACTTCCATTAAAACAAGGATTGAAACACTGATAGTTTCTTGCGCCGGTATCTCCAGAAGCAAGGTCTCAAAGATACTTCCATTAAAACAAGGATTGAAACTCATTTTATTTCCGGGGTTTCGATATTGACCTTAAACTCAAAGATACTTCCATTAAAACAAGGATTGAAACCAAGGGACAGTGAAAAGCAACTCATGGGGTGGCATGTCTCAAAGATACTTCCATTAAAACAAGGATTGAAACATGATTTCACCTGTTTTGAGGAAAAATATGTTTGGGTCTCAAAGATACTTCCATTAAAACAAGGATTGAAACTTGAAAAGGTATTTAACGGCACGTCAGAAACAAAAAGTCTCAAAGATACTTCCATTAAAACAAGGATTGAAACATGACAAAGGCATGGGAGAACGTTCAGAAGAGATGGGTCTCAAAGATACTTCCATTAAAACAAGGATTGAAACGCTAATACATCCACAGAATTAGAATAGCGAGACACGTCTCAAAGATACTTCCATTAAAACAAGGATTGAAACATTACCACGCTGTCAGCCGCAAGTACAACGAGGGATGTCTCAAAGATACTTCCATTAAAACAAGGATTGAAACTCTTTTGTTATTACCTTTTTGGGTAATGCTTTTTGAGGTCTCAAAGATACTTCCATTAAAACAAGGATTGAAACTGAAATCGAAGATGGTTATAAGAAGGTGCTCGGCGTGTCTCAAAGATACTTCCATTAAAACAAGGATTGAAACAACCCAAGGCTCTTGAAATAATCGATCAAATCCGAAGTCTCAAAGATACTTCCATTAAAACAAGGATTGAAACGCAGCCAATAACCTCCGGGTATAATTTCTGTTAATAGTCTCAAAGATACTTCCATTAAAACAAGGATTGAAACCCAAAAAAGGTAACAGTGTCTCAAAAAGCATTACCGGTCTCAAAGATACTTCCATTAAAACAAGGATTGAAACTGTAGTTGTGCTTCCTTGAAAGCTCCAGAAATGCAGTCTCAAAGATACTTCCATTAAAACAAGGATTGAAACTTTAATATAAGGAGGAGAAAAAGGTTTCTATTATTTGTCTCAAAGATACTTCCATTAAAACAAGGATTGAAACCTAAAAACTTAAAATGAACAGCAAATTCACTGTAATGTCTCAAAGATACTTCCATTAAAACAAGGATTGAAACCGTTCTTTATTTTTATTAGTCATCTAACGCACTCTGTCTCAAAGATACTTCCATTAAAACAAGGATTGAAACATCATAGAACCCACTGGTTATATGGAAAAGAGAATGTCTCAAAGATACTTCCATTAAAACAAGGATTGAAACTTACGATTGGAAAAAGGAGATAGTCCCATAGATGTGTCTCAAAGATACTTCCATTAAAACAAGGATTGAAACGGGTTTGAGGTGAGAGAAATTGATGTGATGATTTGTCGTCTCAAAGATACTTCCATTAAAACAAGGATTGAAACCTCTCTTGTGGCCTGATGTTCCAGCCTATCAGATTTGTCTCAAAGATACTTCCATTAAAACAAGGATTGAAACTATTTTCCGCAACACCGGCGCTATTCCAGTTTCCTGCTGTCTCAAAGATACTTCCATTAAAACAAGGATTGAAACTGCGGAGAATGGCTTGGAAGGCAGAGACGACCTGGTGTCTCAAAGATACTTCCATTAAAACAAGGATTGAAACAATTTGTACTGAAAGAAGGGGACGAACTGGTTGATATGTCTCAAAGATACTTCCATTAAAACAAGGATTGAAACTGTCTCCCGGGTGCCACCCTGCTGCAAGCGCGTCTTGTCTCAAAGATTAATTTTTCTCGCAGGAGAACAAAGAATTAACGAGGTGCCACCCTGCTGCAAGCGCGTCTTGTCTCAAAGATACTTCCATTAAAACAAGGATTGAAACCCTCCTTTTTTTGTTACAAGTTTTCGTTACAAGTTTTGTCTCAAAGATACTTCCATTAAAACAAGGATTGAAACATAGGTACTTTCCTGCGTCTATAATTGCCTTTTTTTGTCTCAAAGATACTTCCATTAAAACAAGGATTGAAACTCGATAGACTTTTCTCGTCTGCAATGTGTATCACGTGTCTCAAAGATACTTCCATTAAAACAAGGATTGAAACCATCCTTCCCCGCTGCGTACGCACGTACCATCAGGTGTCTCAAAGATACTTCCATTAAAACAAGGATTGAAACATTACATCAAAAAAGGTGTAGTAATTCCTCTTGGGTCTCAAAGATACTTCCATTAAAACAAGGATTGAAACACACTGACAGTTTTGTCTTTCCTCCTGCCCTTTCTGTCTCAAAGATACTTCCATTAAAACAAGGATTGAAACCCAGCTCGCTTTTCCTGAGTTTGCTCAGGTCTATTGTCTCAAAGATACTTCCATTAAAACAAGGATTGAAACATTCCGTCTTTTGAAATCGCAAGACATATTCTATAATGTCTCAAAGATACTTCCATTAAAACAAGGATTGAAACTCATTCCCCGTTCGTTCAGAAACGTGATCCATCCTGGTCTCAAAGATACTTCCATTAAAACAAGGATTGAAACGGCATAAGGTGTAACCTTGGCTGTAATTGTGAAAGAGTTTCAAAGATACTTCCATTAAAACAAGGATTGAAACTTGAAATAGGGTAAGAGTAACCAGGCGTGAGTATGGGTCTCAAAGATACTTCCATTAAAACAAGGATTGAAACTGGAGTTGTTCATTTAGGTCTTTTTGCACTCGTTCAAATGGTCTCAAAGATACTTCCATTAAAACAAGGATTGAAACTAAAAATGCAGGATCCCGGAATTTGTTTGTCCGATTGTCTCAAAGATACTTCCATTAAAACAAGGATTGAAACTCAATGTCAGTGTCAGTGTCGGTGTCGGTGTCGGTGATCAGTGTCTCAGAGATATTGATGAGACCATAAGTAATCGTGACACATCTGCGAGGGGATTTCCAGCTTAGTCAATGAAGAATAGAAGAAACTTTCCGGTTACTTATGAACCTATCAATACTTCCATTAAAACAAGGATTGAAACCCGACACAGACACTGTCCACCGACACTGTTTTAACGGTCTCAGAGATACTTCCATTAAAACAAGGATTGAATGTCACTATCGATTAAGAACGGACCCATCTCACCGATTTAAACGGACCCACCCTGAAGTTGCAAGTTTTTGACATTTGTAAGAGGCCAGCGCCGGTTTACACGCACTAATATGCTATTTCTATTGCTTCTTATCTGTGTTATGGGTTTATTAAGATCATGAAGCGTCAGGACGCTGAACTGTTAAGTCGTAAGGGAAATAAACACGCAGCATAAAGCCCGCACAAGTCTTCCGCGGGGAATCCAGAAAGGCTCTGGATGCCCGATTAAGGACTTCGGGCATGACGTTAAAATTAAGTTGCATGTGTCCTTATTAATGACCGCATTAGTAACATTATTTTGTCCTTAAATTGACATTTGGTCGCCTCCTCTGCTTAAATTAAGCATGTGGGAATATACGGATAAGGTAAAAGAATATTTCTTGCATCCTAAAAATATCGGTGAGATAGAGAATCCTGATGCGGTTGGAGATGTCGGCAGTATTGTCTGTGGTGATGCATTAAGGTTAACCCTGAAAATAGACAAAGATACAAATAAAATCGTGGATGCCAAATTTCAGACATTCGGCTGTGCAAGCGCAATCGCAAGTTCCTCAGCGCTTACTGAACTTATTAAGGGGAAAACACTTGATGAGGCATTGAAAATATCAAACCAGGACATTGCAGACTTTCTTGGCGGCCTCCCTAAGGAGAAGATGCACTGCTCTGTCCTTGGGAGAGAGTCCCTTGAAGCTGCCATTGCCAATTACAGAGGTCAGCCAAGGGTTATTGAGGAAGAGGGCAAGCTTATCTGCAAATGTTTCAATATTACAGAAGAAAAGATAAGGAAGGTTGCAATAGAAAACCATCTTACAACAGTGGATGACGTCACTAATTATACAAAGGCTGGCGGCGGCTGTGGTGAATGCAGGGGGGAAATCGAGACAATTCTCAGAGATATATGGTCAGTAAAGGCGACTGAAAAGCCTGCTATACCCAAAAAACTCACTAACCTTCAGAAAATTGCACTCATCCAGGAAATTATCGAGAGGGAGGTAAGGCCAGGGTTGCAGGCAGATGGAGGAGACATTGAGCTCATTGATATAGACGGCAATAAGGTTATAATTGCTTTGCGCGGTATGTGCACAGGCTGTCTTATGGCAGGTGTAACTATAAATGGTGTTCAGGATAAACTCAGGGAGCTGGTCAGTAAGGAAATAGTCATAGAGGCCCAATGAATACAATATATTTCGACAACAATGCAACAACACCGGTTGCTCCTGAAGTCTTTGATGAGATGCTCCCATATCTCAAAAAATTCTATGGGAATCCTTCGAGCATGCATACCTTCGGCGGACAGCTTCATAGAAAGGTTGAAGAAGCAAGGGGCAAGGTTGCACAACTTATTGGCGCTGATCCTGAAGAGATAATATTCACGAGCTGTGGCACAGAAAGTGACAATACTGCCATAATGAGCGCTGTTGAGTCATTGCCAGGCAAAAGGCATCTCATTACAACAAGGGTTGAGCACCCCGCGGTCTTAAATTTCTGCAAACACCTCGCAAGAAAAGGCTTCAGGGCAACTTTCCTTCCAGTAAATAATCAGGGACAACTCTCCCTAGATGAATTATTAAAAGTGATTGATGAAGATACAGCCTTAGTATCCATTATGTATGCGAACAACGAAACAGGTGTCGTCTTTCCTATTGCAGAAATTGCAGAAATCCTTAAAGAAAGGCGTATATTATTTCATACTGATGCTGTTCAGGCCGTTGGAAAAATCCCAATAGATATAAAGAAGCTCCCTGTTGACCTGCTCTCCCTTTCAGGCCACAAGCTGCATGCTCCGAAAGGAGTCGGAGTCCTTTATGTGAGAAAGGGCACAAGGTTTTATCCATATATAATCGGAGGCCATCAGGAAAGAGGAAGGAGGGCCGGCACTGAAAATGTAGCTTCAATCATCGGACTTGGAAAGGCCTGTGAACTTGCCGGGAAAAACCTCACTGAGGAAATTTCTTATCTGAAGGGGTTGCGGAATAAACTTGAGACTGCACTTTTAAAATCCTGCCCCGAGGTCAGGATAAACGGAGACGTAAATAACAGGCTGCCGAACACCACTAATCTTAGTTTTGAATACGTTGAGGGAGAGGCCATTCTGCTCAGACTTAATGAATACGGGGTATGCGCCTCATCAGGCTCGGCGTGCACCTCGGGCTCGCTCGAACCTTCTCACGTTCTGAGAGCAATGGGAGTGCCTTTTACAGCAATCCATGGCTCGATCAGGTTTTCCTTAAGCCGGTATAATACAGAGACAGAAATAGACAGGGTTATCGAGATTATGCCGGGGATAATAAAAGAACTCAGACTGCTTTCACCATTCGGCCGGGAAAAACTAAACCCGAGTATCAAATGTCCATGATACGGTCTGTTGTACTCAACTATAAAGATTACACAGGTTTTATGAATTCAGAAATGTTTTAATCAGTCTTCCTCTGTAAACATTACCCCTTGGATTTAACTTGACAACATCGGAATTTTCCCATTTCTGAAACAGGTCAATAATCTTATCAATCGACTCCTGCTGAAGTTTTTCAATTGTTTCTCTGACCGGCAGAGAGGTAACGAAATTTTTATCTATAAAATTACCTATTCTTTCCCGGTTGAAAACTGAAAGGAACACCATACTTTTTAATATCCTCTTGTTTGTTTTGAAAGAAAATATAAATCTTTCTAAAGAATCTTCAAGAAAAATATCATTCCTAACCTGTATCCTCCTGTCAATCTCCATTGCCTGAAACCAGTACTTTTTATCGATAATACTGTCAGCCTTCAATTCCATTAATGTATGTCCAAAATTCTTTTTGTCGGCTGTATAAATGTTATGTGCAACTGTGTCGGCTGCAAGATGGCTCATATAACCATACACAAATGCATTCTGCTGTCTTGTTTTGGCAGCCTTCAGAATATCAAATGCAACATCCCAACTGTGTGAGTTCTTACTGTCAGGAAGATATTTCTTTCCAACGATAATATCAGCCATAATATTCCCATAAAGAAAATCTTTTCTGTATCGTCTTATAATCTCCAATAGGCCGGCTGGGAGCAGCGAGCTCAGGTGATACAACTCATTCCCGAGGTATATATGTGTTAATGGCCCCCATGCAAATGCAGCTGTTGGGATTAACAGAAATGATATGATCAACAATAATTTTAAAATTCTCATTTCAACTCCTTTATTAAACCTAAAATAAGTCTTACCCCGATACCTGATGCGCCTTTAGGCATATAAGGCTTATCTTTTTCTACCCACGCAGTCCCTGCTATATCAAGGTGAACCCACGGGATATGATCAGCAAATTCATATAAAAAGTATGCCGATGCCACAAGCGAACCATTTTTACCGCCATAATTCTTTATATCAGCGATATCACTCTTTAAATATTCTTTATATTCTTCAAAAAGTGGCATTTCCCAGACCCGCTCGTATGTCTCAGCAGCAGATTTTTTTATTTTATCAAAAAGTTCTCTGTCATTCCCCATCATAGCTATTGCCTCATTTCCAAACGCTACGGAACATGCGCCTGTTAATGTCGCAATATCTATAATTGCCCTCGGCTTAAAGCGTTTAGCATAACCAATAGCATCTGCGATAATTAAACGCCCTTCTGCGTCCGTATTTATTATTTCAATTGTCTTTCCACCAATACTTATTATAACATCACCTGGTCTTGTAGCAGAACCTCCCGGCATGTTTTCTGTTGCAGGCAATATCCCTACAAGATTGACAGGCAATTTCAATTCAGAAACAGCCTTGACTATGCCGAGAACAGCTGCGCCGCCGGCCATATCATATTTCATTTTTTCCATGCCTTCTGCAGATTTTAATGATATGCCTCCACTATCAAAGGTAATTGATTTGCCTATAAGCGCCAGGGGCGCCCCTTTAGCTCCTCTGTATTCAAGCACTATAAATTTAGGAGGCTCCTTCGAGCCATTTGCAACAGACAGATAAGCTCCCATGCCGAGCTTATGCACATCCTTTTTCTCCAGAACTTTCACTGAAAGGTTTTTTTGTATTAGAGATAATGCAATATTTGCAAGATGCGTTGGGGTCATATCATTGGATGGGGTGTTTACTAAATCCCTCGCAAAACACACCGAAGAGGCTATTGTCTTAGTCCAATGGAGGTCATCCTTAAGTCCGTTTGAAACTTTTGAAAGTACCAGGATAACATCAATCGCCTTGTTATCCTTTTCCCCAATATACTTTTTAAAGGTATAAAGTCCCAGCAATGCCCCCTCGATGAAATAAGCTGGAGATATTCTAAGAGATGATATAATGCCCGTGGACAGTGCGATCCTGCTCATTCCCATATCGCGCAAATATACTGCTGCCTTTCCACCAGCCTGTCTTACCTTCTCGGTTGAAATCTTATCTTTTTTACCAAGACCGACAAGCAGAATTCTTTCAGGTTTAATATTTTCAGGGGCGGGAATTAAAAGGACTTCATTCTGTTTACCACAGAATTCTTTTAAAAATGATTTTTTGATAAGTTTTAATGTAGTTGAATCAAGCCCCGCATAAAGCCCTGAATCCCCTTCTGTAAAGGGCAGAATCAGGGCCTCACAGACACAGTCTGCTTCCCTGATATTTTCTATATAAATATTCATAATATTCAATAGTATTTTTTCTAAAGGATTGGATTATTTAACTTAATCTTAGCTGATTTTCAAAATAAATATCCACTGAATCAAGCCGGACGATAAAATGTTCAATTTGACAGAAAACTCTATTTAAGTAATTATTTATTATGAGTACCAATTACACAAACCCGCCTTTCACAAGAGAAGCAATACAAAAAGTGTATGGAACACTGTTCACAGACGGTAATAATGTTAAGCTTTTATGGAAAAATAAAGAATTATTCCATACCATATTCGACTCTGTTAAAAATGCAAGGGAGTTAATATGCCTTGAATTTTATATATTCCGCAATGATGAAACTGGAAACGAGCTGGCGGAAATCTTAAAACAAAAAACATCTGAAGGCGTAAGGGTTTATATCCTTCATGACCACTTTGGCTCTTTCGGCACCTCCATAAAATTCTGGAAAAGTCTCAAAAAGGCAGGAATTTGTATAAGGGCCTCGCATCCCTTTAAGTGGGCTTCGCCCTTTCAGTATGTTTATAGGGACCATAAAAAACTCATACTAATTGATGGGGTTAAAGCTTTCACAGGCGGGCTGAATATTGCAAATGAATACAGGGGATATCACAGATTCAAGAAAAAAGGAGGATGGAGAGATACAGGTATATTCCTTGAAGGTCCTATAGCAAACACACTTTTGGATATATTCAAAGAAAGCTGGAAGATATGGAAAGGTACTCCCGTCCATTTCAACAAAAATGTGGAACAGATAGCAGGCGGTCTTCCTGTGCTTCCGATATTCGCAAGTTCTGCTAAAGGAAGAAGAAAGATAAGGAAGTTGCTATATTACAGCATCAACGAGGCTCGAAAAAGCATTTACCTGACAACAGCTTATTTTACTCCGAGTAGAAGAATGCTTCAGGTGCTTGAAAACGCGGTATCAAGGGGAGTGGATGTAAAATTGCTTTTACCAGGTAAATCAGATGTCTTAGCAGCACATTATGCAGGCAGGGCTTTTTTTACAAAGCTTCTTAAAGCAGGTGTTGAGATATATAATTACGAAGGAGAAATACTCCATGCAAAAACTGCTGTCTTTGATGAAATGTGGAGTATAATAGGCTCGTCAAACCTTGATTTCCAGTCACTCAGGAGAAACGATGAAGGCAACGTTGGTATAGTAGACACAGGTTTTGGCAAGCAGATGACAGAAATTTTCACTGAAGACTTAAACCAGTCAAAAAAAATAACTCTTGACATATGGCTTAAGCGTCCATTTTTTGAAAAGGTCAAGGAAAAATTCTTCGCTATGTTCAGGAGAAGGCTCTGAAGAAAAGCAAAAGGAATAACCAGTAGGATTAGGATAAGGTAAAATAACACAAACAAAAATGCTTGTAATTATTGAGACAAGCTGATACACTTGTATTAGAAGAATGAAACATTCATGCCGACAAGTCGGCACAAAGGAGAATGAAAATACACACCCCTTAATCCCCTCTTGATAGAGGGGAAACTGCAGAACTTCCCCTCTATCAAGAGGGGTTGGGGGTGTGTTACAAAGGTATTTTCAGGTGGAATCAAAAATCTTTACGGTAATCGTTGGTGACTTGATGAGCTCTCGTGCGAGCTTAGACCGAGAACAGCTATCTCATAAAATTCGTTTGATAATCGGCCACCTTTCCAGAGAATTCCGAAAGGAATTCTATGCTCCTCTTACTCTAACGCGGGGGATAGATGAGCTATCAGGAGTGTTCAAACGACCCGATACGAGCTACCAAATTTGCAGGCTTTTAAATGAAGGAGTATATCCCCACCTATTTCGTTTTGCTGTTGTTAGAGGCCCTTTGGACATTGCCATTAGCTCCAGGGATGCAAGGAAGATGGATGGCCCTGCCTTTCACAAAGCAGCTGATTTGATCCAACAAGCTAAGAAGGAAAATCTTTACTATTGTTTTAATTTAGTATCTCAATTTGCAGAACTCGATTCATGTCTAAACGAGCTGGCAAACCTCCTTCACATTATACGTAGTGGTTGGAGTAACCATCAGCACAGCGTGGTGCAATTATACGAAAAACTTGGAAAACAGAAGGCAGTGGCAGATGAACTTGGCATAACACAACAGGCAGTATCTGACGCACTTCGACAAGCTCATTGGAAGGAATTAAAGCGAGCAGAACATATGATCGGTGAAATTTTAAAGAAATGTAGTTAACAAGTGATATTGTTTGTAAATAATAATACAAGCTATCAATCTTGTTAGAAGATAATGAAAATGAATATTAAATTCAATATAGATATCTTGCAATGCGTAATTATCGTAATGGGTTATATTATCACTATTGCTACAAGTGGTCTGATTGTCCGTCATTTTACAGGCGGCGCCAGACGCGAAACATCAAGCGCAGATTCTGAGGGACAAATTTCCCGAGCTAATTATGATGTCGGGGTAATTATCGGCAAGTGTGAAAACTTTCTGACAATCACTTTAATCTTGGCTGGCGCTTTTACAGGATTAGCTCTAATATTTACTGCAAAGTCCATCGTTAGAAGCGAAGAGATTAAAAGAGACCCTATGTATTATCTGGGTGGAACTTTAGTAAATTTTAGCTATTCAGTCTTAATGGCTTTTTTTATTCGCATTGTCCTAAGCGCTATTGATCACCCAATGCAGACATATTGAAAGGGCTGAAAAGAGACAGGAGACTGGAAGAGGTAACCGCAAAGAGACTCTTTACAGGGAAAAAAGATTGAGGAGTTGTATCAACTTGTAAAACTTCTTTCACCTGTGGTAAGAATTAATACACAGGAATTCATATAATTTTCTCTGGCGTAAATAACTGCTGAAGCAGACAGTCTTTTTCGGACTGTAGGCTTTAGAATAAAGGTTACAAAAAATAAGGAGGCAAAATTATGAACATCAAACCAGAAAAAGTACCTTCTTCTACAGAATCTTTTGAAGATAACCTGTCTTATACTACCGTGGGCGTTGAATCTACGGCAGACGACAAGGGCTTTAAAAACTTATTGAGTTCGTTAAAAAGAACCATAAAATTGAGTAATATTTCAGTAGAACTGGATTTTGGTTATTTTGCAAATGTTTTAAATATAGGCCATAACATTGGTTTAGCTATATCAACAGATGGTGTCGGCACTAAACTGATAGTTGCTCAAATGGTGAATAAATATGACACAATAGGAATAGATTGTATTGCAATGAATGTGAATGACATATTATGCGTTGGAGCCACCCCTATTTCCATGGTTGATTATATAGCTGTTCAAAGTCTAGTTCCAAAATTATTGGAAGAAATAGGTGACGGATTACTCAAAGGTGCAAAAATAGCACAAATATCGATTCCATCTGGCGAGATTGCACAAATCAAAGAGATGCTAAAAAGCGAAAGAGAAGGTTTTGGATTTGACTTGGTTGGCACAGCCGTGGGATTGGTGCCTATAGATAAAATTATCATTGGACAAGATATCCGGGAAGGAGATGTTTTGTTAGGACTAAGAAGCAGCGGCATCCATAGCAATGGATTGACCTTAGCTAGAAAAGTATTTTTTGGAATAGGTAAGTATAAAATAGACACTTATGTAAAAGAACTTGGGAGGACTTTAGGAGAAGAATTATTAGAACCTACACATATTTATGTTCCTGAAATCACGGAAATGCTAAAAGCTGGATTAAGAATAAAAGCTCTCACTCATATAACTAGCAATGGTTTTTTGAATTTAACTAGAGTTAAAGCAGATTGTGGATATATAATTGAAAAGACACCTGAACCACAGCCTGTATTTAAATTAATACAGGAAATTGGTACCATAAGTGATGAGGAAATGTTTCTAGTTTATAATATGGGGATTGGTTTTTGCGTCGTTGTTCATAATGCAGAAATGAAAAATATTTTTGATATTTGCAAAAAATTGGATGTTGAATGTTATAAGATGGGCTATGCTGTAAAAGATATTGAGAAAAAGGTAATAATTGAAGACAAAAAATTAATCGGTAGAAATAATAAATTTATAAAATTTTGAACATATTCTTTTTCTTTACTGTCCCAACGTTGCTCCAATAAATAGAGTCTGTCCATAAACTCCGTTTTTCAGTCTGTGGGACACAGAAATACGGACACAGAAATAGGGACACATCCCATTTATTAAGTCTCCTTCCTTGGTCTACCTTTGGGCCGCTGCAAAAGCCTCCTTTCAAGCCTATTTTCCATTTCTATTACAAAGGCTTCGTTTCCAAAAGGTCTTCCAGTCTCAAATAGAAATAGGGACACATCCCATTTATTAAGTCTCCTTCCTTGGTCTACCTTTGGGCCGCTGCAAAAGCCTCCTTTCAAGCCTATTTTCCATTTCTATTACAAAGGCTTCGTTTCCA